>C687J26845_10002274_pt1 | contig 11220 bp, 10 predicted proteins | sample RifCSPlowO2_12_FD_26845 | JGI IMG/M metagenome (IMG submission 26845) | reverse complement strand
CCCGGCTGGCCTGTACGCCGCCCGCTAGAGTGGCGGCAGCCGCCAGTCGATAGGCGTCATGCCGTGCTGCACGAGGAACTTGTTGCAGCGGCTGAAATGACCGTTGCCGATAAAACCGCGATGGGCCGACAGCGGCGAGGGATGCGGCGAACACAGCACCAGGTGCTTGCTCGGGTCGATCAGGCGTGCCTTGCTCTGCGCATGCTTGCCCCAGAGCAGAAAGACCAGGTGCTCACGCTGCTGACTGACCACCTCGATCACCCGATCGGTAAATACCCCCCAGCCCTTGTCCGCATGGGAGCCGGCAATGCCGCGCTCGACCGTCAACGAGGTGTTGAGCAACAGCACGCCCTGCTCGGCCCAGTGCTGCAGGCAACCGTGCGTGGCGATGTCGATATTCAGGTCGCGCTTCAGTTCCTTGTAGATATTCAGCAACGACGGCGGCGTGGCCACCCCTGGCTGCACCGAGAAGCACAGGCCATGGGCCTGCTCCGGGCCGTGGTAGGGATCCTGGCCGATGATCACCACCTTGACCCGCCCCAGCGGCGTGGAGTTGAGCGCATTGAAGATCAGCGCACCCGGCGGATAGACCTCCTTGCCGGCGGCCTTCTCCTGGCGCAGGAAATCGGCCAGCGCCTGCATATAGGGCTTGGCGAACTCCTCGCGCAGGGCCTCTTTCCAGCCCGCTTCGAGCTTGATGTTATCGGCGGCGGTCATGCCTGATTCCTGAGCGTACGAACGGAAACGGCACGCTAGAGAAGCGCCAGGCGCAAGTCAAGACAAGCCTTGATGGGCTGCCATCACCGGCCTGGATGCAGATTGCCGGATCACCCATGGCGACCAAGACTGAGGTTTCACTCAGGAGAAATGCCATGGATATGCCCGCCGCCCTGACCCGCGAACGCCTGGAACACGCCCTTGAGCAGTCGCCGTTCGCCCAGATGATCGGCTTCGTCTTGACCGGCTTCGCCCCCGGGCGCATCGAAATGACGGTGCTACCGCGTCCGCAACTGACCCAGCACCACGGCTTCGTCCACGGCGCGGTGGTCGGTTTCATGATCGACAGCGCCTGCGCCTGGGCGGCGGCCAGCCTGGTCGGCGATGTGGTGACCAGCGAGTACAAGGTCAACCTGCTGGCCCCGGCGATCGGCGACCAGTTGATCTGCCGCAGCGAAGTGATCAAGGCCGGCCAGCGCCAGGTGGTGGCCCGCGCCGATGTCTTCGCCCTGCGCGACGGCCAGGAAAAGATCATCGCCACCGGCCTGGCGACCATCGCCCGGGTTTGACAGTCTCCCCCGCGCCTACATCCCCCTAACGTCCGCTAGCCCTGGTGCAGCGCCCGGTAATGACTGGGCGCCATGCCCACCACTTTGCGGAACAGCCGCGAGAAGTAGTAGACGTCCTCGTAGCCCAGCTGCTCGGCGACCTGGCGGATGCCCTGCTGGCCCTCGTCGAGTAGGCGGCAGGCGTGGGCCATCTTCAGCTGGATGAAATCCTGGATAGGCGCGTGGCCGGTCAGGGCGCGGTAGGTCTTGGCGAAGTGAAAACGCGACAACTTGAACTGCGCCGCCAGTTCGTCGAGGTTGAGCGAACCGTGCAGGTGGGCACGCATCACCGCCTGCACCGCATCGACGTCCAGCACCCGCCCCGATTTCAACGTGGCCCGTGCCGGCAGCACCGCCAGGGAGGCCAGCAGCGCCTGCAACTGGTGGGCGGCATAGATGAAGTGCGCCAGGTTCAGGCCCTGCTTGCGCAGATTGAGCAGTGCATCGAACTCGGCCAGCAGGCGCGGTTGCACGCCGATGCGCCAGATCGGCCCCTTGCCCAACGGGCGCAAGAACTCCGCCGCCAGTTCGCCATCGAAGTGCACCCAGTACAGCGTCCAGGGCTTGCCGGGATCGGCGCCATAGGCATGGGGAATGCCCTTGGGCAACAGCAGCAGATCGCCACCAGCAACAGCGATTCGTCCATCCAAGGTCTCCAGCCAGCCCTGACCGGCGCGGCAATAGATCAGCAGATAATCGTCCGGTANCGGCCGATTCATGCGATGCCCGCCCGCCTCAGGATAGAACCCCAGCGCCAGCGGATAGCAGCCTGAAGCCAGTGGNTGACGGCTCAGGATGCGGCGCAGGCGCGGCGGGGTGATAAAGCGCACGCCATTGGCCGGCAATGGCCAGTTCGATGTTTCAACCCTGTCGTTCATGCGCCCTCCGATAACTCAACAACAAGATCGTCCATCCATTGACCAAGATCGTCAATCCACAAGCGCGCTTGACCCGGCTATAACACTAAACAACGACAGGGCCTGTCCCGGGCCGAAAGTGGAGAATGCGATGAGCAAGGCAATCCCGCAGTTGATCGACGGTGAATGGCACGAAAGCCGCGCCCGCGAATTCATCGAAGTCACCGACCCGGCGACCCAGGAAGTGCTGGCGCTGGCGCCGAAGGCCACCGCCGAGGAAATCGAGGCGGCCATCGCCAGTGCCAAGGTAGCCTTCCTCACCTGGCGCGAAGTGCCGGTGTCCGATCGCGCACGGCTGATGCTGCGTTATCAGCACCTGCTCAAGGAACACCACGACGAACTGGCGGAAATCCTCGCCAAGGAAACCGGCAAGACCCTGGCCGACGCCAAGGGCGATATCTGGCGCGGCATCGAGGTAGTCGAGCAGGCGGCCAATATCGCCAGCCTGATGATGGGCGAGACCATGGAGAATGTGGCCACGGGCATCGACACCGCCAGCTGGATCCAGCCGCTCGGCGTCTGCGTCGGCATCACCCCGTTCAACTTCCCGGCGATGATTCCGCTGTGGATGTTTCCCCTGGCCATCGCCGCCGGTAACACCTTTATCCTCAAGCCGTCCGAACAGGACCCCATGACCCCCAATCGCCTGGCCGAGCTGTTTATCGAGGCCGGCGCGCCCAAGGGCGTGCTGCAGGTGCTGCACGGCGCCCGCGAAGTGGTCGACAGCCTGCTCACCCACCCGGATATCCGCGCCATCTCCTTCGTCGGTTCGGTGCCGGTCGGCCAGCACATCTACCGCACCGGCACCGCCCACCTGAAGCGCGTGCAGGCCTTCGCCGGGGCCAAGAACCATATGGTGATCATGCCCGACGCCAATAAACAGCAGGTATTGAGCAACCTGGTCGGCGCCAGTTGCGGCGCGGCCGGGCAGCGCTGCATGGCGATCAGCGTGGCGGTGTTCGTCGGCGAATCGAAACAGTGGATAAACGAACTGCAAGCGCAGATGGCNGAGTTGCAACCCGGTTACTGGATCGACGACCACGCCGCCTTCGGCCCGCTGATCAGCCAGCAGGCCAAGCAACGGGTGCTGCGCCTGATCGCCGAAGGCAAGGCGGAAGGCGCCGAGTGCCTGCTCGATGGTTCGCACTGCACGGTGGAGGGCTTCCCGTACGGCAACTGGCTCGGCCCGACCCTGTTCCGCGGGGTGACAACCAAGATGGGGCTGTACCGCGAGGAAATCTTCGGCCCGGTGCTGGTGTGCATGGAAGTCGACAGCCTGGAAGAGGCGATTGCCCTGGTCAACGCCAGCCCCTACGGCAACGGCACCTCGATCTTCACCCGCTCCGGCGGCGCCGCCCGGCATTACCAGCACGCGGTGGAAGTNGGCCAGGTGGGCATCAACGTGCCGGTGCCGGTACCGCTGCCGTTCTTCTCCTTCACCGGCTGGAAAGGCTCGTTCTACGGCGACCTGCACGCCTATGGCAAACAGGGCGTGCGCTTCTATACCGAAACCAAGACGGTNACCACACGCTGGTTCGATGAAGATNCCATCGCCGGAGCGAACATGACCATTCAGTTGAAATGAGAACGGCGTAGGGTCTGTTAGACCAATAGACGATCTCAACAATTAGTCTAACCGCGTAAAAAGTTCTCCTGATCCCAACAACAAGAATAAGGAGAGCTGCCATGCAACGACTGACTACCACTCTGGCCCTGTGGGCCGGGTTAACCGCCTGTGCGCAGGCCGCCGAGCCGATCACCCTCGGCCTCAACTACCCGCGCACCGGCCCCTATAAGGAAGAAGGATTGGCCCAGATGCGCGGCGCCTTGCTGGCCATCGACGAGCTCAACGCCCAGGGCGGGGTGCTCGGCCGCTCGTTGCGCCTGTCCAGCCGGGATACCGCCTCGCGTCCGGCCAAGGCCGAGCGCAATGTCGACAAGCTGGCCAGCGAGGGCGCGGCCATGCTGTTCGGCGGTTCCTCCAGTGCGGTGGCGATCGCCTCCGGCCAGCGTGCGGCCAAGCACGGCCTGCTGTATTTCGGCACCCTCACCTATTCCAACGACACCACCGGCAAGAATGCCCACCGCTACATGTTCCGCGAGTGCAACAACGCCTGGATGAGCGCTCGGGTGCTCGGCCAGTACCTGAACAAGCACCTGCCGGATCAACGCTATTTCTACGTGACCTCCGACTACACCTGGGGCCATACCACCGAAGACTCGCTACGCCAGACCACCGGCAGCANGGATACCGGCAACCATCCCGGCCTCAAGGTGCCCTTCCCTGGCGCGCGCCTGGCCGATTACATGGATGTGCTGAGCCAGGCCGCAGCGAGCAACGCCGAGGTGCTGGCCCTGGTGCTGTTCGGCGAAGACCTGGTGCGGGCCATGCGCATCGCCAAGGACCTTGGCCTGACCGAGCGCATGCAGATAGTCGCGCCCAACCTGACCCAGAGCATGGTCGAACAAGCCGGCCCCGGCCTGATGGAAGGGGTGCTCGGCACCGAGCCGTGGACCTGGCGCGTGCCTAAACTGGAGAAATCCNCCCAGGGTGAAGCCTTCGTCAAAGCCTTCAGCGAGCGCTATGCGATGTACCCGTCCAGTTCCGCTGCCTCGGCCTACAGCATCGTCTATCAATGGGCCGATGCCGCACAGCGGGCCAAGAGCCTGGACAGCGAAACCTTGATCAAGGCCCTGGAAGGCCACCGCTACCAGCTCCTCAAGGGCCCGCAAGAGTGGCGTGCCTTCGATCACCAGAACCTGCAGACGGTGTATGCCGTCAAAGTGAAGACTCGCGCCGAAGTGCTCAAGGACCCACTGAAACAGGATTACTTTGAAATCGTCGATCGCCTCGACGCCAGCCAGGCGGCGCCCAGCCTGGCCGAATGGCAGGCCGAGCGACGCGCCGCCGGGCAACCCCTGACCCTGCAATGAGGACTTATGGATTTCGAACTCAGCGATGAACAACGCCTGCTGGTCGACAGCGCCCGCGCTTTCGCCAGTCGCGAACTGGCGCCCCACGCCGCCGACTGGGACCGTGACCACCACTTCCCGCTGGAGGTGATCAAACAGGCCGCCGAGCAGGGCTATCTGGCCCTGTACCTCAAGGAAGACGACGGCGGCCTGGGCCTGTCACGGCTGTCGGCAGCGCTGATTTTCGAGCAACTGGCCGCCGGCTGTGTGGCCACCACGGCCTTCATGACCATCCACAACATGGCGACCTGGATGCTCGCCTCCTTCGCCGAGCAGACGCTCAAGGACCAGTGGCTGCCCGGCCTGGTCAGTGGCGAACTGCTTGCCTCCTACTGCCTGACCGAGCCGGATGCCGGTTCCGACGCCGCGCACCTGCGCACCCGCGCCAGACGTGACGGTGACGACTACCTGATCGACGGCAGCAAGTGCTTTATCTCTGGCGCCGGTGCGACCGACGTGCTGATCGTCATGGCGCGTACCGGCGAGGACAGCGGCGCCAAGGGGATTTCCTGCTTCCTGGTGCCGGCCGACGCCGCCGGGGTGAAATACGGCCGCAACGAACTGAAGATGGGCTGGTGCGCCCAGCCGACCCGCACCATCACCTTCGAGGCCGTGCGCATCCCCGCCGGCAACCGCATCGGCCCCGAGGGCCAGGGCTTCGTCTACGCCATGCAGGGCCTGGACGGCGGCCGCATCAACATCGCCAGTTGCTCGCTCGGTGCGGCCCAGGCGGCGCTGGAACAATCGCTGCGCTACGTGGAGGAACGCAAACAGTTCGGCAAGCCACTCAGCGAGTTCCAGGCCCTGCAATTCAAGCTGGCCGACATGCTCACCGACCTCACCGCCAGCCGGCAGATGGTACGCCTGGCCGCGCACAAGCTGGATCAGCAGCACGGCGAGGCCAGCCTGTACTGCGCCATGGCCAAGCGCTTCGCCACCGATCACTGTTTTACCCTGTGCAACGATGCCCTGCAGCTGCATGGCGGCTATGGTTATCTGAACGACTACCCGCTGGAACGCTGGGTGCGCGACAGCCGCGTGCACCAGATTCTCGAAGGCACCAACGAAATCATGCGGGTGATCATCGCCCGCCGCCTGCTCGAGCAGGGCGGCATGCTCGATCGCCTGCTGTGACCTTTTTGATGGTTGCCACGCTGGAGCGTGGCAACCATCAAAAAGATTAAAACTGTAGGAGCCAGCTTGCTGCGGTCCGGCGTTCCGGCGATCAATCGCCCAAAAGCATCGCCAGCAAGGACTAGGCGTCCCCCCTGGCTCCTACCAAAAGCATTCACGAGGATTCCCATGAGCCACGCCATCGAACCCTACCATCCCGGTGTATTCGACCTGACCCACAAGATCACCGTGGAAAAGCACGGCCACACCGCGCTGATCACCATCAATCACCCGCCGGCCAACACCTGGGACCGCGACTCGCTGATCGGCCTCAAGCAACTGATCGAGCACCTCAACCACGACGACGACATCTACGCCCTGGTGGTGACCGGCCAGGGCGGCAAGTTCTTCAGCGCCGGCGCCGACCTCAACCTGTTCGCCGATGGCGACAAGGCCCGCGCCCGTGAAATGGCCCGACGCTTCGGCGAAGCCTTCGAGGCGCTGCGCGATTTTCGCGGGGTGTCGATCGCCGCGATCAACGGCTATGCCATGGGCGGCGGCCTGGAGTGCGCCCTGGCCTGCGACCTGCGCATCGCCGAACGCCAGGCGCAGATGGCCCTGCCGGAAGCCGCGGTGGGCCTGCTGCCCTGCGCCGGCGGCACCCAACACCTGGCCTGGCTGGTCGGCGAAGGCTGGGCCAAGCGCATGATTCTCTGCGGCGAGCGCATCGACGCCGAAACCGCCCTGCGCATCGGCCTGGTCGAACAGGTGGTCGACAGCGGCGAGGCGCGCGGCCATGCCCTGCTGCTGGCGGCCAAAGTCGCGCGGCAGAGCCCGGTGGCGGTACGCACCATCAAACCGCTGATCCAGGGCGCCCGCGAGCGCAGCCCGAGCACCTGGCTGAGCGAAGAACGCGAGCGCTTCATCGACCTGTTCGACGCCGACGACACCCGCGAAGGGGTGAACGCCTTTCTGGAAAAACGCACGCCACAGTGGCGCAATAAGTAAGCCGATTCCCGCAGGGTGCGCCGTGCGCACCAGGAACCCGCACCATGAATGTGATTTTCGAAGAACACCACAGCCTGCATGGCTTTCGCATCGGCATCGCCAGCCTGGATGCCGAAAAAAGCCTGAACGCCCTGACCTTGCCGATGATCGAGGCCTTGAATGCAAAGCTCGCGGCCTGGGCAGATGACCCGGCCATCGCCTGCGTACTGCTGCGCGGCAACGGCGCGAAAGCCTTCTGCGCCGGCGGTGATGTGGTGCAGCTGGTGCAGCAGTGCCGCCAACACCCGGGCGAAGTACCGCCCCTGGCGCGGCGCTTCTTCGCCGACGAATACCGCCTCGACCATCGCATCCACAGCTACCCGAAGCCCCTGATCTGCTGGGCCCACGGTCATGTGCTGGGCGGCGGCATGGGCCTGATGCAGGGCGCCGGCCTGCGCATCGTCACCCCATCGAGTCGCCTGGGGATGCCGGAAATCAATATCGGCCTGTATCCGGATGTCGGCGGCAGCTGGTTCCTCGCCCGCCTGCCGGGCAAGCTCGGGCTGTTCCTCGGCCTCACCGCCAGCAGCATCAACGCCCGCGACGCCCTGGACCTGGACCTGGCCGACCGCTTCCTCCTCGACAGCCAGCAGGACGCCCTGNTCGAAGGCCTGGTGCAACTGAACTGGCTGGAACAACCGCAGCGGCAACTGCACAGCCTGCTCAAGGCGCTGGAACACGAGGCCCGCGGCGAACTGCCGGACGCCCAATGGCTACCGCGCCGCGCACGCATCGACGAAGTGCTCGACCAGGCCGACCTGCCCAGCGCCTGGCGCGCCCTCACCGCCCTGCACAACGACAGCGACCTGCTGCTGGCGCGCGCAGCCAAGACCCTGGCTGGCGGCTGCCCGCTGAGCGCGCACCTGGTCTGGCAGCAGATCGCCCGCGCCCGACAGCTGTCGGTGGCCCAGGTATTCCAGATGGAGTACGCCATGAGCCTGAATTGCTGCCGCCACCCGGAACTCCCCGAAGGTGTGCGCGCACGCCTGATCGACAAGGACCAAACCCCTCACTGGCACTGGCCGGATGTGGCGAGCATCCCCACGGAGGTGATCGACTCGCACTTCGAGGCCACCTGGGAAGGCGCGCATCCGCTGGCGGATTTGTAACCGGCTGTAGGGTGCGCGGGGCCACCTAGGCCGTGCGCACCACCCAATGGAAGCCCGGTGCGCAAGGCGCACCCTACGAGGAGAACAATAACCATGTCCCAGATCGCGTTTATCGGCCTCGGCCATATGGGCCTGCCCATGGCCCGCAACCTGCTCAAGGCCGGCTTCAAGCTTAAAGTCTTCGACCTGGTGCAAGCTGCCATCGACGAACTGGCCAAAGAAGGGGCGCAAGCCGCCAGCAGTGCCACCGACGCCGTGCAAGGCGCCGACGTGGTCATCAGCATGCTGCCGGCCAGCCGGCATGTCGAAGGCCTGTACCTGGGCGATGGCGGCCTGCTCAATCTGCTCGAACCCGGCACCCTGGTCCTGGAGTGCTCGACCATCGCCCCGGAGTCGGCGCGCAAGGTGCATAAAGCCGCCGCCGACCACGCCATCGAACTGCTCGATGCGCCGGTTTCCGGCGGTACCGCCGGCGCTGCCGCCGGCACCCTGACCTTCATGATCGGCGGTCAGGCCAGCACCCTGGAAAGAGCCCGGCCGATCTTCGCCGCCATGGGCAAGAACATCTTCCACGCCGGTCCCGATGGCGCCGGCCAAGTGGCCAAGGTGTGCAACAACCAGATCCTCGCGGTACAGATGATCGCCACCGCCGAAGCCATGGCCCTGGGCGTGGCCAACGGCCTGGAGCCGGCCGTGCTGGCCGAGATCATGCGCCAGAGTTCGGGCGGCAACTGGACCCTGGAAAAGTACAACCCCTGGCCCGGCGTGATGGAAAACGCGCCGGCCTCCAAGGGTTATACGGGAGGGTTCATGGCCGAGCTGATGGCCAAGGATCTCGGCCTGGCCCAGGAGGCCGCGCAGGTCACCGGCAGCAGCACGCCGATGGGCGCCCTGGCCCTGCAGCTGTACCGCCTGCTGCTCAAGCAGGGCAAGGGCCAGCAGGATTTCTCGGTGGTGCAGCAGTTGTTTGTCGAGTAAACGCAGGCCTGCCGTAGGGTGGGCATCCACCAATTGCGATGGTGGATGAAAAAGCGTCATCCACCCTACACAGCTCCCGTAGCCAGGATGAAATCCGGGGCAATCCATCGTCTGCCAAATCGCTCCCGGATTGCATCCGGGCTACGTTCGCTGGAGTGCGGGCAACGCGGTCTAGCGCTCGCGCAACGCCTCGGCACGGGCGCGGATGATCGGTTTGAGCAGGTAGCTGAGCACGCTTTTCTTGCCGGTGATGATGTCGACCGAGGCGACCATGCCGGGAATGATCAGCAGAGGATGCTCTTCGCTGCCCAGGTGGCTCTTGTTGGTGCGCAACTTGATCACGTAGAAGCTGTTGCCATCATCGTCGGTCACGGTGTCCGCGCCGATCTGCTCCAGCTCGGCCTTGAGCCCACCGTAGATGGTGTAGTCATAGGCGGTGAACTTGACCATGGCCTCCTGCCCCGGATGGAGGAAGGCGATGTCCTGNGGGCGGATGCGCGCCTCCACCAGCAGGTTCTCGCCCAGNGGCACGATCTCCACCAGGTCGCTGCCCGGCTGGATCACCCCGCCGATGGTGTTGACCAGCAGCTGTTTGACGATACCGCGCACCGGCGAGGTGACCAGGGTGCGGTTGACCCGGTCCTCCAGCGCCTTGCCGGTCGACTGGATCTTGCTCAGATCGGTACGCGCCTCATTCAACTGGGTCAGCGCATCGCTGCGAAAACGCCCGCGGGTCTCGTCGATCTTGCGCTCGACTTCCTTGATCGCGGACTCGGCACGCGGCATCGCCAGGGTCGTGGCCTGCAACTGACCGCGGCTCTCCACTTCGGCGCGCTTCAAGCGCAGCACTTCAACCGGGGAAATAGCCCCCTCGGCCACCAGCGGCTCGGACATGCGAATTTCCTGGCGCAACAGATCCAGGCTGTTGCGAAACTGGTTCTGCTTGGAAGCAAACTCGCGCAACTCCTGACGACGCTGGGTCAGTTGCTCTTCCAGTCCGGCGACCTCGTCCAGCAGCTGCTGGCGTCGACTGTTGAACAACTGCTCCTCGTTGTCGGCCTGACGCGGTACCTTCTCGCGCACTTCGTCGGCCACCAGCAACTCGCGACCCTGGACTTCCGCACTGAGGCGTTCGACCCGCAGCAGCAGGGCCAGGCGATCGGCCTCGGTCTCGCCGACGTTGGAAGCGAAACGGGTGTCATCCAAACGCAGCAGCGGATCGCCGATATTGACGATCTGCCCCTCGCGGACGAAAAGTTCGGAAACGATACCGCCTTCCAGGTTCTGGATTTTCTGCAGGCGCGAGGAAGGAATCGCCTTGCCATCGCCACGGGTCACTTCGTCAACCACGGCGAAATGCGCCCACAGCAGACAGAAAGCCACGAATGCAATCAGGCCCCAGATCGTCAGGCGAATGACCCTGGGCGCATCCTCGATCAGCGCCTTGCTGACTTCCGGCAGGGGTTCGTCGCCCATGCCGTCATGGCTCCCGAAATACGCGGCAACGGCCTGACGCAGGCTCTTCTCAGGCGGTTTAGCTGACACTGATCTGCCCCTTCTTCAGCGCTTCCATCACGCTACCTTTTGGCCCGTCGGCGATGATCTGCCCGCGGTCGACGATGATCAGGCGGTCAACCAGGCTGAGCATGGAGGCACGGTGGGTCACCAGCAGCAGGGTCTTGCTGCCGATAACTGCAGCCAAACGCTGCTTGAGCCGCTCTTCGCCGGTGTTGTCCATGGCGCTGGTCGGCTCGTCGA
>C687J26845_10002271_pt1 | contig 11226 bp, 10 predicted proteins | sample RifCSPlowO2_12_FD_26845 | JGI IMG/M metagenome (IMG submission 26845) | reverse complement strand
CACTCAACATCACCAACTTTAAGCGCGCACTTTGGCTTTAGAATGGCTTCAAGCCCATCTGGCCCTGTCGTTATGCCTTCGCCTGTTTGTTCATCAGTTGTCTGGAAGAACTCAGCAGATGTCCTAACCGCTATTTCTCTATCACTCGTGTTTATCAAATATATGTCCGCATACTTATCATCTGCCGATTTAGGTTTTTCCTGCGGGAAAACCAACGCTAGAATAATCTCTTGTTTTGGCATAATCATCACTAAAAATGACGTTTTTATAAACATTCGCCAAAAGGTTTTTGAATAACCTCCCTTCGACTTTAGCAATGGATGAATTCATCGATAACATACTCCAAGCAAAAGGATTCATGGCCGCATTGCAAGTAGCCAAGCTTAACACTCAAGGAGAACTTTATCTCACAGGAGAGATAGTGGTTCAATCCCTTGCAAGAGCGTTATATGACCAACCAATGTCGATCTCGACACGCTACCACTTCATCACCGCTGCAATCACTGAAAAAGGCAATCTTCCCTGCGACTGGAGATACGATAACTGCGACAGATCAATAGCCATACATTCAAACACCCGTCTTCCCCCAGACTACTTCAAAGACGTGATGACCAGCAGATACTGCGTCAATGACAGCAGTGGTATACACGTCACCTTGACCGAGCTTTGCGCAGTTCACCCAATCAATGCAGGCGGGCTCGAACCAAAGATCGCTAATTATCTGCAGACCGCCGCGCTCAATATAGATGCGCTAGTATTGGATGTTCAAAACGAAAAACTTTGGGGTGAACCAGGAAAAGCCGCACTGTTAGATAAACGCGTTGAAGTAAACAACCTCTCCCACCTAATATATAAGGCATTCCTCGCACGAATAGAGCCGCGAAAATATATTGAAGCTCACGCAATGATCCTAGGATTCAACCACTCGCCAGTCATCTGAAAGAACTAACGCAAAACTCCCATGCACTGCATCTCGGTGTGCTCGCACACCTCACACTGCCAGTTCATATATTTCGAGTTACCGCTGATAGTCGCGAACCCCTTATTCATCGGACTTTCGCATTTCGGACACTTCTTCTCCATATAAGCACCTCTGCTTCTCCACAGCCACACAATATTCCTTTACACGCTCAACAATCGCTGGTAAATAAACCTTTTCTATCCTTGAAGCGAATACCTCGTGCAAAGGCTCACCCTCGCTGAAATTATACTTGCCGTCACGCTTCTCTATCAACGAAATGTCCTTTAAACGCTTGATTTGACGGCGAATGTTCGAAGACGCGCAGCCCGAATGCTCCAACGAATGCTCAGAACGGATTTTACGCACTGAATGCTCAATCTCCTGCTGGGAAAGAGCGGCTTTTGAACGAACCAACGCGAAAAAAACATCAGTTATGACATCACGACTGTCACCCGGCTGCAAAAGCCCCAAACTCAAACAAAGTTTTTTGACTAGATCTCTTCCTTCCAAGCGAAACGGCTTCTCATACTTTCGCAGTGTGAGTTCGGCTAATGGCTTATTCCTCATATATACGGCAGTAATACTGCATCGCGATATACTGCGCCACATCCCCCTTGAAATAGTCAACGAAAAAGGCGTAACTTATGCCATCGAACAACAAATCAGGGAGCCTCCTCACATAACGGCAATAAAGATACTCATCAACGACACGGTATAAAGTGCTCTCGTACGCCGCGCTAAAAACACTATTGTCTGATTCATGCGCGAGTTTAGCTTCCCTTGGAGGATAGTCAGGACCGTAGCTCACCGCAAGACCCCTTCCAAAAGTCTTGCCTGTCAAAGAAATGAGCTTGTCATCACGCCAATAACCCAAAATGAACTTTGTATCATCTGCATCGAAATTACGCAAACGCCCTTTATCGTCATAGAACACTTTCGTCTCCACCTGACCTCGTATGAGCGCGGAAATGCTATCGTTCTTGCCATAATCAATCTGAGTCTTGCCGGCGATGCCGCGCCTTACAACCCTTAAACGATCAAGAGTATCATAATCGAAGTACAACGTCTCCTGAGCGCCCTTAACCTCGTTCAAACGCCCCCTTGAATCATAACGGAACTGCAATTTCATCGAGCCTAAATCTATTGCTGAAAGCTGACCTTGAACGTAAAGGAATTCAACAGGCCTTGGACCGTTAAGTTCTGAGAGCTTGCCGTTCTCATAACGCACATCCCACGTGGAACCAGTCTTTTCAACCTTAAGAATGCGGTTGTCCTCAGTTAAGCCGAACTTAGCACTTGCACTTCCCGACTGCCGGACCGTTCTTGTCGCATCCTCTTTCTCAATTATTGGAGCAGAAGGAGCTATAACGACTTCTAAAGGAGAACCATCTGGAACAACAGCAGGCGCGCTCTCTTGCGGAGCTGCGCAGGCAATAAGCAATAACAGCAAAAGCCAGAGCATAACAACAACTAAGCAGTTCGAGAATAAAAGCCTAACTGAATAGCGACTTTATCCAAGCCCAGACTCTTGAGAAGAAACCAGGCTCTTCTGGTTCTTCTGCAGGCGTTTCGCTTTCAGAGTCTGACTCGTTCACAACTTCGCTCGTGGCGTTTGCCTCTACTTCTTCAACAGACTCGTTCTTCTCATCAGACTCTTCTTCTAAACCGAGAAGCTCAGGCTCGAGGCACTCGCACTTGCTAGTGCAAACGCCAGGCTTCTTAAGGCTAGTCGTGCACAAAGTATTAGGAGGATCGCACTCCTCATTACGCTCGACCCTCTTATCACCGCAAACAGACGCCTTGCCTGAAGCGTTCTCAAGAGCTTCCACAACCTGAGGGTTGTAATCAGACGGCAAATCATCGCTTATCTTGCACCCGCAAGTATCCTTGTTGCAGGAAAGATTAAGACCCGTTATGTTGCCATAAGCTTCGCAAAAATCCTCAGCATTACCATCGCATAATTCGACGCCCTCACGAATATCGTTGCCGCAATAGGCCTTATTGACCCTTGGAAGGCAAGTACAGTGCTGGACATCACAAACAGGGTCGATCTTCAGAAGAACGCCCAAATCATCACAGAAAGTCTCATTCTCCTCCAAACCCTTATCGCACAATTCAAAAGTATCAAGCTTGCCGTTACCGCAGCGCAAATCAGTTATCGTCCAATCAAGCTGAGCCACAACAGAAGGCACCAACAATAACAAAGCCACCAACACAATCTTTTTCATACAACACTGGAAAAAGAACTTGATTAAAAAGATTGCGGTGCCTAAAGTGAAAAAAGACCAAGTGAACCGCATTCAGACACGATAATCTCGTAGAAACCGAGAAAATGTCCGAACGTTTTTTGCACGTTTCCACATCTCATCCTCGACAGTTTGCGAGTCCGCGGCATTATAGAGCAAATCATCTATCGCTTTATCGACAAATGACTGAGGCAGATGCCTTTGAGCGCCACCCGCCACTATCTCAGAAGCAAGATGTGAATTCTCTTCACTCGGAGTTATTATTTGACCATTTTTGACAATCTTGATGTAGGGCGTGCCTCCAACGCTATTAATCCTATCACACGCAGTCCCAACTGAATTAACCAGCGCACCGAGTCCCCTTAACGGATTGATGCGATCCCAAGTATCGCGAGACATCGTTTTGAAAAAGGCATACATCACTGAATCTGCTTCAGGCGCGCCGGACCCTACGCACTCATATCTGCTCTCCACGAGCCGCGGATGAGTATGTTCAGTTATATGAAAAAGATTGAGTGTTTTATCTTGAACCAGCACAAGGGCTTCACTGTCAAGAATTTCCTTCAATTTCCCAGATTTTCGGTCAATCTTGTAGAGTTCGAAGAACGATTCATCAATATCTGATAAAGCGCCATTTTCGCCAGGGAATTTCCCCATCTGAAAATATTTATGCTCCAAACCGAACTTGCTTTTCAGGTAACGATCCACAGCCACCTGTTTCGCATCCATCAGCACTTTAGCCACTCCGTTTAAAAGAGATCTCCCGTCAGAAATCGCCGCTTGCTTTTTCTTCACCGCATCATGCGCCTGAATCGTTGCATCATAAATCAAATCACCATCACTACAACACCACCCGATAATGAGGAAGAGTTTTTTGCCGGCTTTCAACTCATAGAGCTTCTGATAAATGTCATAATTTTTATCATCAGCATCAGAACCACGTTCATCTGATACTATAGCACCGTGATTGCGGGAGAATTTGCACGCGCTTACAACAGTCACAAAAAAATGAGAATGCTAACTGCTATATAAATTTTCAGCTTATGCAGGATCTAAAAAGAATTTTACAGAATAGTCCTTGATTTTTTCTTCCGCGGAAAATCCGTGCTTTCTTGCTACGCTCGCATCTTCAAGCTTGAGTTCGATTGCTCCGCACTTCTCCTTGATTTTCTGCTCGTGCGGATGGAGCATTTTTACCAGAACAGGCTCTGATTGGATGAACAAGTGAACCTTGTCAACCTTCTTCAAGTTCGCGTCTTTGCGCAGCTGCTGAACCCTTCGCATTATCTCCCTTGCGTACCCTTGCGCCTCAAGCTCGCTTGAACGCTCAGTATTCAAATACACAAAACCCTGCTTGAACTCGGATTCAACGTAGTTCTTTGGAACTTCACGCTCCACAATGAGATGGTCTTTATTGAGCTGGAATGTTTCGGCCGCAACCTTAAGAGCATAAGTTCCGTCCTTTGCCATCGCGGAAAGAACATCCTTCGCCTTAAGCTGTGGAATCTCCCTCATAATCAGCGGGCTTTTCGCGCCAAAACCCTTGCCGAGCGGACCAGGATTTGGCTTGACGCTCACTTTCACATCGACAAGTTCGCCGTGAGCGTGAACTTCCTTCACATTGGTCTGCGACTTTATGATGCCACTCAAGTGCTCAACCGCGCGCCTCACATCATCAGAACTTGAAATCACTTCAACCGATTTTATCGGCCAGCGCACGGAAATCTTCGCGCGCTCCCTTGACGCAAGGATAGACTGAACAACCGAATCAGCAAGGTCCATATCCTGCTCAAGCTGAGCATCAATTAATTTCTTGTCGGCAACAGGCCACGAACACAAATGAATGCTCTCCTCAGCAAGGCCAAACTCGCTTTTGAAAGTCTGCCACAGTTTATCAGTAATAAACGGAGCTATAGGCGCGAACAATTTGAGCGTATTCACAAGAGTGGTATAAACTGCATAGAGAACGACTTTACGCTCGTCCTCATCACCAAGCGCGGCCTTGTCACGCACCATCTGGATGTAACTTCTGCTCAAAGTAAGGAACACATCCTCAACTACCGAAGGAATCTCGTTCAAACGCTGGTCATCGAACAGCTCAGTTGTCTTTTTTATCGCGCTGTTCAGCTTTGATAGCATATAGCGCTCTTCCAAGCTGAACAAAGAACACATAGACGCCGCATCAAGCTTTGCAGGATTCACCTTGAGCTCTTTTGCAAGGTCTATGGCGAAATTATGAATATTCCACAAAACGCCCAAGTTCTTGTGCTTGGTCTTCGCGTCATCGTGATTGAAATTAAGGTCAAGGCCGGGACCCGCTCCGCCAATCTGATAATACCTAAGAGTATCAGCGCCGTAAACCTCAGTTATCTCATACGGCGTTATGAAATTCTTAAGCGACTTGGACATCTTCCTGCCAAGAGCGTCATTAATCATACCGTGCATATAGACAGACTTGAAAGGAATCTTGCCGAAACTAATCATCGACATGCAAGTAAGCGAATTGAACCAGCCTCGAACCTGATCGCTTCCTTCCAAAATTGAATCAGGGAATCCGAGCTCCTTGAATGTTTTCTCATCTGAAGGGAAATTTAGCGTTGCCCAAGGAGCGACACCGCTGTCAAGCCAGACATCAAGAACGTCAGGAACCCGGTGCATATCTTTGCCGCAATCGCACTTTAGCACGACGTGGTCAATCCAAGGACGGTGAAGATTCTCAAGCTCTTTTCCAGTAAGCTTAGTAAGCTCTGCTCGCGATGCGATTACTTTTCGCTTGCCGCAAGAACAAAGCCAGATAGGAAGCGGAACTCCCCAGAAACGCTGGCGCGAAATGCACCAGTCGCGCAAAGAAGCTAGCCAGCTGTCAAACTGACGGCTGCCTGCCCAGTTCGGCTGCCAGTGAACGCTCTTGTTCTGCTCGCGCATCTCTTCTCTTAATGATTCGACCGCAAGGAACCACTGGTCTGTAGCGCGGAATATGACTGGAGTCTTGCATCTCCAGCAATGAGCGTAATCGTGATTGATAGTGCCTTTCTTTAGCAGCAAGCCTTTGTCCTCGACGAGCTGGATGAATCGTTCATCATCTTGCTTTGCGACCAGTCCGGCAAGCGAACCCATTGATTCGAGAAAACAACCGTGCTCGTCAGTTTCATTGAACGCGGAAACTCCGAACTCGCGCCCGACCTCAAAATCCTCACCACCGCAGCCAGGCGCGCAATGAACAAGACCAGAACCTGAATCAGTAGAAACGTACTGCTTAGAGAAAATGACCGAATGAGCATTAGGCTCCTTTAGCTCCTGATGGAATTTGACTTCAGACTTGAACGGGTGAACGTACTTTTGGCCTTTAAGCTTGATACCCTTGAAAGTCTCGATTATTTTGTGCGGGTCCTTCACAACGCTCTCAACAAGCGCCTCTGCAAGAATCCAAACTTCCTTTCCAACTTGAACTTTGACGTAATCCACATCAGGATGCGCCATCACTGCCATATTGAAAGGAAGAGTCCAAGGAGTAGTAGTCCACACCACGAGGAATTCATTATCCTTGTTCTGCAACGGAAGCTTGACGAAAAGCGAAGGGTCCTTTCTTGAATAGTATTCCAACTCGTGCTTAGCAAGAGCTGTAGCGCACCTTGGGCACCAAGTCATAGCCTTCTTGCCCAAATACAAAAGCTTCTTTTCTTCCGCTTTTGAAAGAGCCCACCAAGCGCCCTCGATGTATTCATTACGAATAGTCATATACGGATTCTTCCAATCAAGCCAAACACCGATGCGCTTGAAATCATCAATCATCGGCCAAAGATTATCCAAAGCGTACTTCTGGCACGCCTCGATGAATTTTTGTATTCCAATCTTGTTTATGATTTCCTTCTTGTCCTTGATTCCAAGCTCCTTTTCTACACTAACTTCTATAGGAAGCCCGTGCATATCAAAACCGGGCCTGTCCCAAACAGCAAAACCAGCCATGCGCTTGTATCGCAGAAGAGAATCCCTTAACGCCTTTCCCCACGCATGGCCGATATGAATCTTGCCAGTCGTGTAAGGCGGGCCGTCCAAATAGTAAAACCTCTTTCCAGACGCGTTCTTCTTCACAGACTTATCATAAATCTGCGCGTCCTTCCAAAAATCCAACATTTCCGGCTCAAGAGTTTTAAAAACGTACGACATAGCTATTGGTCAATAAAGGTTGCTTAAAAAGGTTATTGCTTTGTAAACGACAAATAGCGAATTCGGTAGTTTGTAAACGGTAGTCAGTGATTCGGCAGAAGTACCGTCCCTCCGCCGTCTGGCCGTCCACCGTACCCGCCGTCAGCCGTCATGCAGTTTGCCTTATGTCGCAACACTTATAAGTGAAAACGGCATATACCGACTCAGTGCACGAACCACCCGAGGATGAACTTTCTTTCTCACCGGACGATTCTTCTGACTTGGAAGACGCTTTAAAAGAATTCCGAGTTGAATTCACACCAGAAGAAAATGGATTCGATGATGAAAAAAACGGCCGAGCGCAGGAAATCAAAGAGGCGCTTGATTCTTTGGAAACAATAACCGACATCGAATCCGCCAAAACGCGGCACGATATGCGAAACGCCGCAGAAGTTCTCGAACGAAATTTGGACTTCGACCCTGACCTTCGCTTGATACTAGGCAACCTACGATTCCACCTGCGCGAGTTCGACGCCGCGGAAAAACAATTCAGAGACCACGTTGAAGAGTATCCTGAAGCTGCCCACGCGTGGTACAACCTTGGCATGACCTTAATGAATAAAAGCGAACATCAAGAAGCGCTAAACGCATTTGAACAAGCATACGGCCTTGAACCTGATTTCGACACGCTGGGTCAAATGGGCAACGCGTACCTGGAACTTGGACGATTGGACGAATCCATCGACGCGCTCACAAGATATTTGGAATATGAACCCGCTGATTCAACAATGCATTTCACGCTCGGACGAGCCATGGGCCTTGCCGGAAAAATCGAACTTGCCGAACAAGCATTCGAGAACGCGCATCACAGCGCGCAGGGTAACCCCAAGCTTCTTTTCGATGCGGGAGTAGGCTACCGCTCAATCGAAAAATATGAAGCTGCCGAGACCATCTTCAATGAAGCGCTTGAACAGCTCACCTGCCCAATCGACGCGCGCCTTCTCCTTGCAGAAACACAACTACAGCTCGGCAAATACGACGAGACCGAGAAAAACGCGCTAATGTACTGCAAGGCAAAACCACAAGACCCAAGCGGCTGGCACGTACTTGGAGTAGCTGAACTACTAAAAAAATCATACGCGCTCGCGGAAGCCGCGTTCAAAGAATTCAGCTATCTTGACAAATCAAGCATTGACGCGGTGCACTACCTTGCGATGAGCAGGATAGCCCAACGCAAATTTCCCGAATCAGGACAAACACTTCGCGAACACGGAATCAGACAAGATTCCGCATGGCTAGTTCGGGCAGGGAGCGCGCTTTCAAGCCAAGACCTAAAAAACGCGGAATACTGCCTGCAAAAATGCGTGAATGAAGACCCATCCAACATAAGCTACTGGAACTACCTTCTCAACATCAAGCTTGCCAGAGGAAAATCAATTGACAAATTGTCAAATACCATGCAAAAGAAATACTCAATAGACCCTGCAAACATACTCCTAGTTCTCTAGTATAGTAAAGTTAATAAGCTAGTGTCCTGCACCCGAACATATGGCTCAAGAGGCGATAACAGAGTTCGATATGGACATTTTCTCAAGGCGAATAGGCCCTTATTTCACCTGGCTTGAAAGCAAAATTGAAAGCGGATGGCAGCAATCAGACTCTGTACCTAAGGATGTTTTAAAGGAAACCAGATACCTTGCGACAAACATGCGCGCAAGATTTATCCTTGGAATTCCAAAACAAGACTTCGCTCTTGAAGTCAAACGAGTGCTTGACCTATTCGAACTTGCAATGGAAGCATTCCCTGAAGAAGCGGAAGAAGTTGAAATTAAAGTACGCCATTTCTGCAAAGGAATCGCAGAAGAACTAGGAGCTGAATTCTTGCCGCAAGAATACAAGCCGGCCACCACGATCACAGTCACAGCAGAAACAACAGTCAAAATAGAGCCAAAGCCAGTGATACACGCAGAACCCAGAGCAGTCAAGAAAGAAGAGCCAAAAGTTGTCAGAGAAGTCAAACTACCAGTAAAAGAAGCTCCTGCTTTGAAGCCGAAAATCGTAAAAGAAGCAAAACCAAAGACCCTGCCAGTAAAGAAAGAAGTTAAACCGATCAAAAAAGAAGCTCCTAAACTCAAAGTCCAAAAGCCAAAGAAAGCAGAGCCTGCAAAGAAAGAACCTGCGAAACAAGAACAGAAAAAAGGCGGCTTTGGCGCGTTCTTAAAGAAGTTCATAAGAATAGATATGCAGTAAGGAACTTTCTTAAAAACCAGAGTTAGCTTAATTTTAAAATACTATACGCGCGGGTAAAGAGCTGAACGTATAACCTGCGCAACAGACACTAATTCCGCATCAGGGGAAACCTCACGCGAGCCCGGACGATACAAAAAATGCCTCGGCTCGTATGTAAGAACTCCCGTATCGCCTTCTTTTCTTGGAACCACGTGAAGATGCAAGTGAGGAACGCTCTGTCCAGCGACAGCACCCTCATTCCACGCGTAATTAAAACCTGTTGCTCCAAACGAGCGCTTAAGAGCATCAGCTACGCTTCCTTTCAATGAAAGCAAGTCCATGACTTCTTTTGAACTTAAGCCTTCAATAGTTGCAACACAACGTCTTGGACAGACAAGAACGTGACCAGGAACAATTGGAATGTTAGTTGGGAACGCGAAAGACGATTCCGATTCAACTATCAACCGATTGCTCAAATCAGAATCGCAAAAAACACACGCCATGACTGAAGCTGCCCATGACATTCATAAAAAGGTTTCGAAGAAGTGCGCCGTGGCGGGAAATTTCAATCCCTCGCAGAGCGAAAGATATTTGAACCCCGATGCCCTTTCGGGTCAGAGGTATCAACTCTGCGCCCCACCAAGTTAGGCGACCCCGGCTTATTATTTCCGGGGCAGTTTTCCCTTAAAGAACTCATCGAAGAAAAAGTTGGAAAGGTTACGAACTGAATGAGAATTCTCAAAAATACAAATCAATTTAAATCATCGATAAACTTTATTACACGTGACCAATCACATTGACCTAAAACATTCTTACGGAAACAACCAACAGCTATGGGTTGTATCACCTGACCTTGTAGCGCTTTTGAACGAAGCACCGAATCTGGCACAATACAATCCATCGCCAAACGGATTTTTCTCACTATCAAACGACGCGATTTATCTAACCTGCATACTGCGCGAGTCAAGACCTGAAAGAATGTACCTGAAATTAAAACAAGTGATGCCGAGATTTGAATTCTCATCTGAATCGATAAAAATCAATGATAAAGCAATCAAGCCTGTATGCGACAGCATAGAAATACACTGCGGAATCGAAGGAATGCACAGTTATCCTAACTCAGGAATATCCGACACGGTAAACATCCTTCCCTCGCTTAACGAATCACCGCCTGACTTTTCCTTAGCCAAAGAACGGCTCGACCCGAAAGAATATGGGCTTGCGTTCGCAATGCTCGACGCGATGGCCTCGCGCCACAAAACGCCAGACTACAACATACAAGGAAAACCAGAATGGTTCGAACTTGGAACAAGACTTCTTGAAACTGCAATCCAAAAATACCACGTTGACGAACTCTACCAGAAATACCTGATCGCCCTTCCAGAACTCAAAGCCCAGCAGGAACGCGAAGATAAAGAAAAACAGGAAAAATCAACGCCGACAGGGATTTTTGCACGACTCTTTAGCTGATTCTACGTAGGATACCCTTGGAGACCTGTTGCAAAAGATATTGCAAACATTTTTGAATGTTGGGCACTTCTAATCAACTATGACTGATTCACAATGGATCAAAGACTGGCTGGCGAACTTCAAAAAAATCGATGAAGTGTGGCTGGAAAGCCGCCGCAATTCAAGGCGCCAACA
>C687J26845_10002270_pt1 | contig 11230 bp, 8 predicted proteins | sample RifCSPlowO2_12_FD_26845 | JGI IMG/M metagenome (IMG submission 26845) | reverse complement strand
ACTGTTGCCGAATAGCGTTTTTGTCACTTTTTGTCCAAAATAACCCTTATTTCTGCGTGGCAAAAACGACGATTTTGCCATTCGGCAACAGTCCCTTAAAGCCAAATAAGGTCGCATTAGGTCATCTTCGCAAGAAGGCGGTCTACTGTTTGGCTGAACATTATTCATTCCTAACCGTTTCTTTTTCCGGCAAGCCTGCTTTTCGGAGAAAGATTCCAAGTTTTCTATGTTTGAAACATGGAGTTCAAGCTTCAGAGATTCGTTTAGTAGCCTCGGAGAAGGCGTTGTTTCTCTCATACCGAATCTCATCGTGGCAATTGTTATCTTTGTCATTGGTTGGGCGGTTGGTTCGCTCCTTGGCCAGGTTGTCAACCAGATCATAAAGTCGCTCAAAGTGGACAATCTGCTCCGCAGCGCGAAAGTCGATGACGTGCTCCGCCGCGCCGGATTCAATCTCGATTCCGGGCGCTTTGTCGGCGCGCTCATCGAATGGTTTATCATTATCGTCTTCCTTGTCGCCTCCCTTGATGTGCTCGGTTTAACGCAGGTAAACAATTTCCTCAATCAAGTAGTGCTTCTGTACCTCCCGCAAGTCATCGTTGCCGTGCTTATCTTGCTCGTATCTGTCGTTATCGCTTCGGCGATGCAGCGGGTCGTTGTAGGCGCAGCCATGGCAGCTGGCGTAAAGTCAGCGAACTTTCTTGGTTCGGTGACAAAATGGGCCATCTGGATTTTTGCGGTACTCATGTCGCTTTTCCAACTTGGCATCGCGGCTCCGTTCATACAGACGCTCTTTACCGGCTTTATTGTCGCGCTCTCGCTCGCCTTTGGGCTTTCGTTTGGCCTTGGCGGTCAACAGGCAGCGGCGGGATTTATTGAAAAGATGCGCGAGGAAATAAAGACCCATCACAAGTAAATTGAAACGTTAAGCGTCTAGCGTTTAGAAAACACCTCCAACTTCATTCGGGGGTGTTTTCACAGGAACTCATCTCTCGTTAGGGGAGTTGGCTTTGTAGTGCATTTTCGCATACGTGCTTCGCAGTGGCTTGAAGAATAATGGCTCAAAGACGAGACTAATTCATCATCTTTGAGCAAAAGCAGAGCCGACATTTGCGAATGCATGCGAAAATCTACTGCGGGGTTGACAGAAAGTCATCTCCAGCTATACTTACCGCTACACACACATGTTAATTTCCAAACTAATTTTAAAGCGGCAGACCTAAACGCGGCTTTCATTGCGTGTTTAGTGAACCCGCTTTGACAGCGGGTTTTCTGTTTCTACGGGGATGAGTGAATGTCACTCGTCCCCGCGGATACGGAATAGCCAACACACGGAGCGACTGACACTTTGACAAAAACCAATGCAGAGCATTGGTAACCGACAACACATAACCAACGACCGACAACGGAAGAAACAAGTTCCCGCGTGGTTAGTGGTAGGTGGTTAGTTGTGAGTTACCGAAGCGACGCGGAGGTTATCCCCCTACGAAACGCTTTCGGTCCGCGGTATCGCGGATTGGGGGTCTTTGGTTTCGGAAGTGGATATGGCCGAACAAATCTCGAAGAGATTTGCGCGGCCGATCCCGAACAAAATTCTGAAAGAAATTTGTTCGGGTAAACAGGTAATTGCTTCATGGAAAAAGATACCATGGAGCAGGATTAATGGCCGTGCATAGCACGGAAATCCTAAACTCTAAACTCTAAACTCTAAACAAAATCTAAATTCCAAACATCCCAAATTCCAAACGCGACCCGTTTCGAGTTTGTGATTTGGCTTTTGTGTTTTGTTTAGGATTTAGGATTTAGGATTTAGAGTTTCCGCGCTGTGCGCGGCAGTGGTTATACGTTTCCCGGTGGGAAACAAGGGCGTATGGTGGATGCCTTGGCTTAAGGAGGCGATGAAGGACGCGAGCTAGCGGCGATACGCTCCGGGGAGGTGCTAAGCAACTTTTGATCCGGAGGTCTCCGAATGGGGAAACCTGTTTCGGTAAAACCGATTCGTCCAGCCGTAATTTCAGTTCTTTTAGTTAGTTATTTTGTAGGAAAAGCGAATCTGACAAGTCCGTCCGTCTTAACTGGTGATCCCAGCGATTGGTGTAAGCCGATTGTGATGCCGGCAGTGCGCAAGGGAAGTTCGTAACCGGCAGGTAGTCGTGAGTGCACTCAAAATCAAAGCCTGCTTCTCCTACAAACACTCCCAAACTAACGGTTTGGGAACTGAAATTACGGCTGGAAGCGTACCCTGGGAAGTAAAACATTTCAGTACCAGGAGGAGTAGAAACCAATAAGTATTCCGTCAGTAGCGGCGAGCGAACGCGGAGAAGCCCAAACCGATGCGTAGCATCGGAAATTCCAAATCACAATTTCCAAATCACAAACAAATCTCAAATCTAAAACTCAAACGACTTTCTGAAGTCNTTCCCGCGCAGGCGGAAATCCAGTTTAATCTGGTTCCCCGTTTACACGGGGATGACATTAAGAAATGTCATTTCGGGCTTTGGATATTGGGTATTGTTTGGAATTTGGTGCTTGGGTATTGGAGATTCCGCTGCTGCGCAGCGGTGTTGTAAGGCAGAAGCGTCGTATTTATACGAGGAAAGTTACAAAATTGTTTGTTAATGGAAGTTGCTGGAAAGCGACACCCCAGAGGGTGATAGTCCCGTACATGAAAACAAACAATCTTTCTTGCTTCTGTTCTTGAGTACCTCAAGACACGAATAGCTTGGGGGAATCCGCCGGAACTAACCGGCAAGGCTAAATACTTCTTAAGACCGATAGTGAACTAGTACCGTGAGGGAAAGGTGAAAAGCAGCCCGGTGAGGGCGGTGAAATAGACCTGAAACCATATGCTTACAAGGAGTGGGAGCGGTGCTTCGCACCGCGACCGTTAACTATTGACTATTAACTTTTGACTTTATTGTTAAGAGTTAGCGGTTAAAGGTTAATAGTTGCGGTGCGGAGCGCCGTCACCGCGTGCCTATTGAAGAATGAGCCAACGAGTTGATGTATTCGGCTTGCCTAAGTGCGAGAGCGCGGAGGCGAAGCGAAAGCGAGTGTTAATAGCGCGACAATATGTCGAATCCATCAGACCCGAAGCCAGGTGAGCTTACCATGAGCAGGATGAATCCGCCAGAAATGGCGGAGGAGGTCCGAACGCTAGAGCTGTGCAATACTCTGCGATGACTTGTGGTAAGGAGTGATAAGCTAATCGAACCTGGTAATAGCTGGTTCTCTCCGAAATAGCTTTAGGGCTAGCGTCGTGTGTTCCTTTTGGGGGTAGAGCTCTGGATGGTCTAAATAGGTCGAAAGACCGTTAGACCAATCAAACTTCGAATACCAAAAGCGCCCGCATCACAGGGAATGTGATGCGGAGAAGTAGGATTTACGATTTACGATTTATGAATAAGACAGTCTTATTTCTTAAATCCTACTTCTTAAATCATACATCTCCGCATCGCGTTTCGCGCGATGCGGGTAGAATGCGGCAGTTAGACCGTGGGGGCTAAGCTCCAAAGGTCAAAAAGGGAAGAGCCTATGATCTCCAGTTAAGGTCCCAAAATCTGCGCTCAGTACATCACAAGGAAGTGGAATTTCTCTGACAATGAGGATGTAGGCTTAGAAGCAGCCATCATTGAAAGAAAGCGTAACAGCTCACTCATCGAGAAATTCTGCACCGAAGATAATCGGGGTTAAGCGCAGTACCGAAACTGAGGGTGCCTCGTGTAGAACACAAGGAAATTCCAAATTACAATTCCCAAATCACAAACAAACGACTTATCTTAAGTCGTTCCCGCGAAAGCGGGAATCCAGATTTCTTGGTTCCCCGCCTCCGCGGGGATGACATTAAGAAATGTCAATTGTTTGGAATTTGGTGCTTGGTTATTGGGATTTTCTCGCGTTCTACGCGAGGTGCGGTAGGAGAGTATTCGCATCTGCAGTGAAGCCAAAGGGGTGACCCATGGTGGAGCGTTGCGAAGTAAGAATGTTGGCACAAGTAACCACAATGCGGGTGAGAAACCCGCACGCCGAAAGACTAAGGTTTCCTCCTCGATGATTGTCAGAGGAGGGTTAGTCGGGCCTAAGGGGATGGCGAAAGCCGCACCTGATGGACACACGGTTAATATTCCGTGACTTTGGCGCGTTTCGACGGAGTGACGAAGTCTAGTATGCCGTGCGCATTATTGGATTTGACGTTCTTGGCTCGGAGACGACTTCCAGGCAAATCCGGGAGTCTGCCTTTAATGGCGAGTCGAAGGAGCAGAGAAGACCCGCCTAACTTTGTTTCGGAAATTGAGAGTGTTGTTGGTTGAGAATTTTTTTGGAGATTCTTAACTAGCACACATTTCTATTGTTCGGAGACAAAGTTGGGCGGGGATATGGCAAATCGGACTTCCAAGAAAAACTTCTAAGATTAAACGCGACAAAACCGTACCGTAAACCGACACAGGTAGTCAGCTCGAGTAGAGCAAGGCGAACGAATGAGAGGTCTCCAAGGAACTCGGCAAAAAAGCGGCCGTAACTTCGGAATAAGGCCTGCCTTGTGCGAAGCACAAGGAAATTCTAATTTCTAATTTCTAATTTCTAAACAAATTCCAAATTCTAAAATTCAAATCTCAAACGCGGTTGTTTGGGGCTTGTGATTTCTGATTTGTGTTTTGTTTAGGGTTTAGAGTTTAGTTTTTAGGATTTCCTCGCGCTTCGCGCGAGGCCACAGCTAAAGTCTGCCTGGCGACTGTTTATCAAAAACACAGCTCCCTGCGAACTCGTAAGAGAATGTATAGGGGGTGACACTTGACCAATGCCAGAAGGTCAAATAACGGCGGTGCTATGGTCGCAAGATTGTAGTGCTGACTGTTATAAGCCCTGGTGAATGTCGGCGATAACTATAATCGTCCTAAGGTTTCATTACGCAATATATATGACAAAGTGTCAAATTGCGTAGTGAAAGGATTGGGACGATTATGGGTAAAAATTGATAAACAAAATTAAACTATTCAAACAGTAAAATAAGACGCTGCCCATTTCGCAAAAGCGGAATGTCCTAAACTAGCTATATGCTGGAATATCCGAGTATCTTCAAGTACTCACAAGCTGTAGAAGTTTAACTTTTACAGGAGTAAAAATCTTGAAGTGCGGACAATCAGCAGGAAAGCTTGTGAACTTCATTGAGGAAAAATAAAAGAAAGGAGGTGTATATATGGGTCCCACTATTCTGTTCGGTGGACTAAGCTGGTTTGCATACTGGTTTATTTTCACTCCAACAAGCGTTGATGGAAGATCAACCCTTGTATTGGTCACCGTCTTTTTGGCGGTGGTAGCAGTAAAATGCGATCATTGGATCGAAGAACGAAACAGCCGCCAAAACGGCAAAACTCGATAAGAATCACTAGAGGGCTCTCATCGAGTCCTCGAAGTTCACAAGAATCCTCAGAAACCAAACGCTAGCTCCGATGTAAGTCGGAGAAGATAGAGTTCGTCCTGCATGGCGACATGCAGATTAACAAAAGATAGCGCAATTCCTTAAAGATAGGGACCATCCGCCGTTGCGGATGGAAAACTTGGCTATATGCTGGAACATCCGGTGTATCCAACAGTACCGAAAGGTAACAATCTGTTGGTGCGGCCTAATCCGTAAGAACGGACGGCCAACGGACAATCAGCAGGAAAGATCCGCCTTTTGCGGAAATCCTCAACGACCATACGCCAAGGCCGCTTCGGAAGCGGCATGATATGGCCTGAACTGCATGGCGACATGCAGAGTTTGGCTCGCGCCAAACCGCCAAGCACATTATTGATAGTGTGCTCGGTCACTTCCGCTTCTGTCGCGGAACACAAGTAACAGATTGTGTCGGGTAAGTTCCGACGCGTTGAATAGTGTAACGTCTGGGCAACTGTCTCGGAGACTCGTTCGGTGAAAATACAATACCGGTGAAGATGCCGGTTACCTGCAGCTAGACGAAAAGACCCCGGAAGCTTTACTGCAACTTGGTATTGCTTGTATGTTTTAACTGCGTAGCGTAGGCGGGAGACTTTGAAGTCCTGATCTCGGTCGGGATGGAGTCGCCGATGAAACACCGCTCTGTTGAAATGTACCGGCTAACCTCGCCGGCAAAAACGGCGAGAGACAGTACCTGGCGGGCAGTTTTAGTGGGGCGCTACCCTTCTAAAGAGTAACGAAGGGGTCCATCAAGGTCAGCTAGGCGCGAATGGAAACCGTGCCGATAGTGCAATGGCATAAGCTGGCCTCACTGTAAGGCGTAAGTGCCGAACAGACGCGAAAGCGGGGCATAGTGAACCGACCGTTCGCATTAGATGCGGCGGAAGATTATCTGCTAAAAGCTACTCCGGGGATGGACGCTGAAATAAGCGTCTTGTTGTCCCTTCTATCAGTAATGATAGAATTAGTATGCGGCTTATAACGGTGGAGCGAGAATCGGTCTTTCCTCAAAAGAGGTTTTCGTATTCTCGTAATACCGTGGGAAGTCCCACTACTTAAGTAAAGTGGGACCCCGTAACGACTGGATTCGAGTCCCGCCAACAGGCGAGATAAGATGAAGATAGTGGATGCCCGAGTGCTCGATGTTCGAATAGCACCGCTATCATACGCCGCCTCCAGCCGTAATTTTTGATTGGGCTTTAAGGTTCAACCTTCTTCCCGATTCAAGATTGAACCTTGGAATCAAAAATTACGGCTGGATGAAGATATAGTCTAATTATCGAAAGATAAATTGAACAGGCTAGTTCCGCCTAAGAGTCCATATCGACGGCGGAGTTCGGCACCTTAACTCTTGAGTTAAACCTCAAGAAACATCGGGGTGCCTAGAGGAGCAATTCTCTACAAAAACAAATTGGCTATAACGGTGAACTCCATACAGAAGCCACCATGAAAATGGTACAATATATATATGTATGGACAATGCCGTGGGAAGATTAACTCAATTCCAGAAATCACTCATTATAGGAACACTACTCGGCGACGGGTATGTGCGAATCGTTCCTGGACGAAAAGATGCATTTCTCGAAGTAAATCATTCATATTCACAACGTGAATATGTGGAATGGAAGTATGAAATGCTGAAAAATGTCGTTCGGGGAATGCCAAAACTTCGAAGAAGTAATGGCACAAGACTTGCATATCGTTTCTACACTCGTGCACTTCCGGAAGTAACAGAGTTGTATCAGCGCTTCTATCAGAATGGAATGAAAGTCATTCCAAAAGTGGAGTTGGATTCGGTGATGCTCGCAATATGGTACATGGATGACGGCAGTAGANGTCGCTCTTCCGATGTTTATCTTAATACTCAACAGTTCAGCGTTGAGGACCAAGAAAAGATTTTAACGATGCTAAAAGAAATTGGGTTGGATGCATCATTGAACAAAGATAAAACGTATTGGAGAGTTCGATTCAAAACATCCAGTATTCCGCTACTTATAGAAAAGATACAACCGTACATAGTTCCGTCTATGTATTACAAGATTGGGTTAAAACCCGTAGAGACTACACGCCAATCTCCAGTTGCAATGACAGCTGGATGAAGACATAGTCCGATCCTGCGAGTAATCGCAGAAAAATCCGACAAGCGATGTCGGCTCAACACATCCCGGGGCTGGAGAAAACATAACTTCTCTCCCTTATGGAAACATAGGGGTAATAAACAAGCTCAAAACGGTGAAGACCAATCCACATGATCTGTAGTTTCGCAGGTCCCAGGTGTGCTATAATCACATCTAATGCTGGAGGTTAACGCCGTAGGAAAGATAGATGTTGAAGTTAAACGAGCATATCTTGCTGGTTTCATTGACGGTGATGGTTGCATTATGGCAACCATAGAACGTCACAGCGAGAAGAAATTTGGTTTCAGGGTACGAGTTGAAGTCAAACTTACCCTAAAAGAAAAGAAATTACTGGAAGAATTCGCCCGCGAATTTAAGATAGGTCAGGTGAGATGCAATAGACGGAATACCGTCCTTGCAACACACGACTGGGTCATCCGCGACAGACATGATGTTGCTCTGCTATTGGAGTTCATACAACCCTACAGCAGGCTGAAAAAGAAGCAAATTAGTATTGCATTACGAATTTTGCGAAGTAACATACGAATTCCAGAAGATCTTTTGAAGAATGCTCAATTGGCTGATACATTGTCCAGTTTGAATGTGCGGTCTAAGAATCGCCGTAAAAATTTTGCGACAATGATCAAAATACCTATCTCCTCTAACGACTGATTCCGCTGTTTGGCGGATGAGATATGCTCCATAAAAGGAGGTATCACACGGCTTGCACCTAAGACTATCTGTTGGTAACAACAATAGTACGGTGAAGGAATAGTCTGATACTTGCGGTAACGCAAGGCAACAAACACATGAGGTCCCAAGGGTAACAGCGTTTGCCCCTGTAAGGAGTAATTCTTTACAGCAAACCAACTCATAACGGTGGAGCCCAGCACTTTCTGATTTCAAGCAGAGATTTTGTCGTAGAAATTATGATAAAATATGGAGAATACGCTCGATTGCCTTGAAGTTAGAAAGTGCTGGGTAATACCGTGGGAAGTTGATGACAGAGAAAATTTCGTCAAGAGAAAAAGAAATACTAATCGGCACCATTCTAGGCGACGCTCATATCGCGATGCTTAAAACTGCGGCTCGGCTTGAAGTTACTCATTCTGAAAAGCAGAAAGAGTATGTACTGTGGAAGCACGCCGAACTCAAGCACTTTATGCGCGGAACGCCGAGACTGGTAAAGATAAAGGACGCGCGATATGGAAAGACATATCGCCAGTGGAGATTTGCGACAAATNCGGCAGATTGGTGGACATCACTCCACCGCATATTTTATCGGAATCGAATCAAAATCGTTCCCGAGNATATTGCAGATTTGCTTACTTCGCCACTCAGTCTTGCCGTGTGGTTCATGGATGACGGGGGGAGAAGAAACGACAGCTACGGTTTATTTCTGAACACGCTCTCGTTCACGCTTCCNGAACAGGAACTCCTACAGCGATGCCTTCAGAAGAATTTTTCTCTTGAAACGCGAATACATTGGATTCAGGACGGGTATCGGCTATACATTCCAAGCAACTATGCGAAGCATTTTTGCGAGACTGTATATCCGAACCTCATTCCATCAATGTATTACAAACTGTCATTTAACCCCGTAACGACTTCGTTTGCCCGGCTTGACCGGGCGCGAGATAGAAAGTAATTGCTTTCTATAACACGTTGGTGTCTTCATACGAAATGTGAGGACAAAGGTATAGTCTATGCCGCTAGTAATAGCGGATTAGGAATAAACATGTTGGCTGTTCGCCAATTAAAGTGTTACGTGAGCTGGGTTCAGACCGTCGAGAAGCGGAGCTTCTCGACAAGTAAAAAGTATAAAGTTGAAAGTAAAAAGTTCAGCTCTTCGACAGTCTGAATCCGCTCTTAAATGACAAAATAAAATCGAGATTCGTCTATGAAATCATGAGAAGAAACCAATCGATTACAGCGGTCTCTTGTAGTAATACAAGGGAATCAAGTTGACTCATATCGGTGGATCCCGAAGTTGTTAGCTTATAGCTTTTAGCTGTTAGTTAAGAGCAGGGGAATACCGAGGCAATTTATGAATTTTGTTAGGAGGAAAAAATGAGGAAAAATACAGTTATGAAAAGAAATCGAAAGAAAAAACAGTTACCAAGACTTACGCCAGCGCAAAAACGCGCTTTACCGCCAGGCAATCGGCTCGGGTACGACCTCATAACGAGCGGAATCCTTCAAAGTTACATGGAAGCTCGTCGCAGGGTTGCACTGGAAAGTACTCCATAGCACGCGTCGTCGTTCCGGCGCAACAAATGGAGGATTTGAAATATATTCCCCCCTTCCTAACAAAATTCATAAAGGCCGTAGAGACTGAATGTCAACTATCCTCATTCGTCACAAACGAACGGATAATGTTACAGTCCGATCCCGCCAGTAACGGCGGCGTCCTAGAAGCTGAAAGCTAAAACCTAACAGCTTCTTGTGGCTACTGTTGTGTAAAACAGGTTGGTCTCCTATCTGCTGCAGGCGTTGATTCTTGAAGGGATTCGTTCTTAGTACGAGAGGACCAGAACGAACGGACCTCTGGTGTACCTGCTGTCCTGCCAAGGGCATCGCAGGGTAGCTATGTTCGGAACGGATAACCGCTGAAAGCATCTAAGCGGGAAACCGCCCCTAAGATGAGGAATCGAGCGTGCGAAGCACGCAGACCGTTAACTTTTGACCTTTGACTGCTAACAGTTAAAAGTCAATGGTTAATTGTTCGCGCGCTTCGCGCGCGCAGGCCCGTCGGAGATGACGACGTTGATAGGCGCTAGGTGTACGCACAGTAATGTGTTTAGCCGAGGCGTACTAATCGGCCGATTCCCATCGGGAAATGTGCAACCACACTTCGCGTGCGCGGATTAACGCAGATATAGAAACGCAGATAACGCAGATGAAGAATCAGCGTTAATCCGCGTCACATCAGCGTACATCAGCGCCCGGAGAATTAATCCTGCTCCATGGAATCCTATGGATAGTTGATAAGTTACGCTTCGCTTCAATTTGTAAGTTGGTAAGTTTCAGACTTAAAAACTTACAGCGAGCGAAACGAATAAGACTTTTAACTTATGAACTATTGTGGGCCATGAGCACATTGAAAATTTACCTGTTCGTTTCCGTCTCAAGCGGATTCGAGGAAAATATCTTGAATCCCGTAGTGAATTTTCGGCTTACCGCAGAAGCGGCGAAGCCGCGAGCCGAAAATCTACTACGGGATGAAGACTGGATAATGGATAGCAGAGCATCACTACTATCCCGTCTTTAAAAGTGGTTGAAAGTTCTGAGATGAAAGTTTCCCCCCATGAAGGGCCTGCCTGGCCGAATGTGAGCAGGATATAAATAATCAAATAGTTTGTTCTGGTGATTCATCGCAGGGGTCACACCCGATCTCATTTCGAACTCGGAAGTTAAGCCCTGTTGAGGCGATGGTACCTCGCGCGAGCGGGGGAGAGTAGCTAGTCGCCAGAACAAACTATTGGACTTTACCTTACTGGGTGAACCAAAATGGAGTTTCCAGTTTCCAATCCGTTTCCATGGGTTTTTGCGTTTATGCCTCCTTCTGAATCATTCAGTTACCAGTTGTTCAGTTACGCGCCCCGTAGTGAGCTATGCTCTACTACTGGGGTGAGTTATGATTAGCATGTCCTTTCTTAAGGCTAAAAGCTATCAA
>C687J26845_10002264_pt1 | contig 11256 bp, 7 predicted proteins | sample RifCSPlowO2_12_FD_26845 | JGI IMG/M metagenome (IMG submission 26845) | reverse complement strand
CAGGATGGCCAGGGCCTCGATGTTGTCCACCGTCGCCGCCGCCTTGCTCACCCCCAGTTGCTCGAGGTCGTAATGCTGCATGTAGCCGCGGGCGACGATGCGGCTCGCGCGGATTTCCTCGAGCAGCTTGGCGCCCTCGGCCTGGCTGGCATGCAGCGGATGGCGGCGACCGCAATACAGGCCCAGCGCCTCCTGGTAGAGCACCGAGTACGACAGCCCGGGCACATGGATGGGGAAGTGCCCCACGGCCAGATGCAGGCGACCGTCGAGCACGCGCTCCTCCAGTTCCGCCGGCGAACCGATATAGACGTTGAGATGCACGTCATGGCCGCGGGAGACGAAGCGCTGGGTGGTGCGCGGGATGGGCGAATCGGGATCGGTAATGGTGGTGTCGATGATGCCCAGGTTGAGCTTGCCGCTGATGTGCTGCTTGAGCACGTCGGCGTCCACGCAGAAGTTCTCCACCGCCGCGAGTAGGCGCAGGGTCGCCTCGTGGACCGCCACGCCTTGCTCGGTCAGGTGAAAGCCGCTGCGCCCGCGCTGGCAGAGTTTGACCCCGAGCCGGGTTTCCAGATGGGACATCTGTTCGCTGATGGTCGACTGGCCGGCATTGAGCGCCGCCTGGGCCGCGGAAAAGCCCCCGCACTTGACGATGGTGGCGAAGACCCTGAGCAGTTTCAGGTCGACATCGTGCAGTTGGATCACCCAGAACCTCCGGTTGGCGATACATCGGAAACGCCGATATGAGTATCTGATGTTCAGCATTTTTTCCAGAAAAAACTGCGCCCATAGTCACTCCAACGGCGAATGCCTAGCCGCTTCGCCCCTCGCCAAGAACAAGAGTTGGAGACGCCTGAACATGTCGAACAACAGTTACGAATCCGGTCGCCTGAACCTGCCGTTCGTGGGCCATTGCACCTTCGCCAAATCGCCGGTGTGCACCGATTGGGATGCGGTCGACGCGGATGTCGCGATTCTCGGCGCGCCCAACGACATGGGCACCCAGTGGCGGCCCGGCGCACGCTTCGGCCCACGCGGGATTCGCGAGGCATCGACGCTGTTTTCCTTCGGCCATGCCGGTGCCTACGACCACGAGGACGACGTGCTCTACCTCGGCGCGCAGGACGTGCGCATGGTCGATGTGGGGGATGCCGACATCGTCCACACCGACATGCACCAGAGCAACGCCAATATCGAGTTCGCCGTGCGCAAGATTCTCCAGGCCGGGGCGATGCCGGTGGTGCTGGGTGGCGACCATTCGATCCATGCGCCGGTGATCAAGGCCTACGAAGGGCACGGGCCGATCCACATCATCCACTTCGACGCGCACCTGGATTTCGTCGATGAGCGCCACGGCGTGCGCTATGGCCACGGCAACCCGCTGCGGCGCGCCTCGGAAATGCAACACATCGTCGGCATGACCCAGTTGGGCATCCGCAACGTGTCCTCGTCCAACCGCGATGACTACGATGCCGCGCGCGATGCCGGCTCGCGGATCCTCTCGGTGCGCGATGTACGGCGCCTCGGCTGCGAGGGCGTGCTGGAACTGATCCCGCAGGGTATCGATTACTACATCACCATCGACATCGATGGCTTCGACCCGTCGATCGCCCCCGGCACCGGCACCCCCAGCCATGGCGGTTTCCTCTACTACGAGGTGCTGGAAATCATCCAGGCGCTGGCCAAGCGCAGCCAGGGCAAGATAGTCGGCATGGACCTGGTCGAGGTGGCGCCGGCCTACGATCCGGCCGGGGTCACCTCGATTCTGGCCGCGCAACTGCTGCTGAACAGCATCGGTTTCATCTTCCACGAGCGCGCCCGCGCGCGCTGACGATTACAGCGATCCCGGTGCCCGGCGCGGGCACGGGGGCTCATCGAACAAGCAGTGGCGCGCCTGGCTACGGGCGGCGCCCGAGGACATGACAGTGGACAGCAAGGTCAAACAGTATCTGCAGCAATTCGGCGTCTGCGAAGCCACCCAGCGCTTCCTCAGCAAACCGCACAAGCTGTTCATCGGCGGCGCCTGGCTGGATGCCTCCGATGGCGGCAGCGCCGAGGTGATCGAGCCGTTCACCGAGGGTGTGCTCGGGCGCATCCCGATGGGCACCGTGGCCGACCTGGATCGCGCCGTGCAGGCTGCCCGCGCGCAGTTCGACGGCGGCGCCTGGCGCCTGCTCAAGCCGCTGGAGCGCGAGCGCCTGCTGCACCGCCTGGCCGACCTGATCGAAGCCAATGCCGATGAGCTGGCCGAGATCGAATCGATCGACATGGGTAAATCCGTGGCCCAGGCGCGCGCCGTGGACATCCAGGGCAGCATCGACACCTTCCGCTACTTCGCCGGCTGGGCCAGCAAGATCCACGGCCGCACCGTCGAGCCGTCGCTGCCGGGCAATTACCTGGCCTATACGCGCAAGGAGCCGGTCGGCGTGGTGGGGGTCATAGTGCCGTGGAACTTCCCGCTGCAGACCATGGCCTGGAAACTCGGCGCGGCCCTGGCGGTCGGTTGCACCGTGGTGGTCAAGCCGGCCGAGCTGACTTCGCTGTCGGCCCTGCGCTTCGCCGAACTGGTGCAGCAGGCCGGTATCCCCGACGGCGTGGTCAACATCGTCAGCGGGCGCGGCAGTGTGGTCGGCGCGGCCATGGCCAGCCATCCGGGCATCGACAAGCTGAGCTTCACCGGCTCGACCCCGGTCGGTTGCAGCGTGGGCAAGGCGGCCCTGGACCAGATGAAGCGCCTGACCCTGGAACTGGGCGGCAAGTCGCCGGTGATCGTGTTTGCCGATGCCGACCTCAAGGCGGCCGCCCAGGCGGTGGCCAACGGGGTGTTCTTCAACTCCGGGCAGGTGTGCGATGCCGGCACCCGCGCCTANATCCATCGCAGCATCTACGCCGAGTTCCTGGGCGAGCTGGCCGCCTACACCGCCAGCCTGAAAATGGCGCCGGGCCTGGATCCCGATTGCTTCATCAGCCCACTGGTGTCGCGTCAGCAGCAGGAGCGGGTGCTTGGCTACATCGCCGCCGGCAAGGCCGAGGGTGCCGAGGTCTATTATGGCGGTGAGGCCGTCGCCGGCCCTGGCTACTTCGTCCAGCCGACCATCTTCGCCAACTGCCGCAACGACATGCGCATCGTCCAGGAGGAGATCTTCGGCCCGGTGCTGGTGACCGCGCCCTTCGATGACGAGGAGGAGGCGCTGGCGCTGGCCAACGACTCGCCATTCGGCCTGGCCGCCGCGCTCTACTCCAACGACCTGGGGCGCGTGCACAGCCTGATTCCGCGGCTGCGCGCCGGCTCGGTGTACGTCAATGCGCACAGCACCATCGACCCGTGCATGCCCTTCGGCGGTTACAAGCAGTCCGGCTATGGCAAGGACCTCGGTGCCGAACAACTCGATTACCTGCTGGAGACCAAGGCGGTGTGGATAACGCTGCCCTAACCATCGGTAGCTACAAACGTCGGTATGCCGGATGCATCGCGTCGCTCATAACAACAAATCAGACGAGGTTATACCCAGATGAACAGCCAAGCCGAACATGCAAGAGCGCAGGACCTGGAACGACGCATTCGCGTCTATGAGGAGATGGAGAAAGGCGAGCAATGGCCGGGTGCGTTGAGCTCCGCGGACTACATCGCCATCACCCTGATGACGCTGGCACTGGTCGTCGGCTTCTACCTGTGGGGGTACTGAGTCATGGCCAAGCATGATATCGACCACGGCCTCGAGGCCGAACGCGGCGATACCCCGCTGCTGCCCACGGAACGCATGTGGGGCTTCTGGGAGTTCACCTACGCCAACTCGGCCCTGGCCATCGCCACCTGGGCCTTTCTGATCGGCGGCGCCACCGCGCTGTTCGTCGGCTCGCGCGAAGGCATCGCCGCCATCGTCATCGGCAACATCCTCGGCGTGCTGCTGGCGACCTTCTCGACCTGCGTGCCCTGCGGCAAGTACGGCACCGAGCAGTTCACCTTCCTGCGCAGCATGTTCGGCAGCAACGGCAGCCGTCTGGTCTATGTGCTGGCGGTGGTGTTCCTGACCATGGGCTGGCTGGCGGTGCTGGGGCTGATGTTCGGGCGCTCGATCGACGGCCTGAGCGGGCTGGTCTCGGCGCACCAGACCGACCCCNACGGCTGGCTGGTGCTGGCCTCCGGCACCTTCGCCATCGTCCTGACGGCGATCGTGGTGGCCAAGGGGCCGACCTCGATCAAGGTGTTCAACACCATAGTCGCGCCGGCGCTGGTGGTCATCATGGGCGTGATGCTCTACCTGATCCTCAGCCAGCACTCGTTCGCCGAACTGATGGCCTTGCCGGCCCTGGACGCGCCGTTCGACGACAAGCGCGTCAACTTCATGATCGCGGTGGAAGTGAACATGGCCGCCGGTTTCTCCTGGTGGCCCTACATCGGCAACCTGGCGCGGNTGTCGAAGAACCAGCGCACGGCGTTNTGGCCGAACGTCATCGGCATCTTNGCCGCCGCGGCGCTGGGCGAGGTGGTNGGNCTGCTGGCCGCGGCCGCGCTCGGCAACAGCGATCCGACCGTNTGGATGACCCACATCGGCGGCATCGTCTTCGGCGTGATCGCCCTGGGCTTCGTCGCCTTCGCCAACGTCACCAGCATGATCAACATCCTCTACACCTCGATCGTCGGCCTGCGCCAGCTGGCCGGCAAGAAGCTGCGGGACATGAGCTGGACGCTGCTGGTGGCGCTGTTCTGCGTGGTGCCGGCGCTGATCGTCTGCTTCGCCCCGGGCATCTACGACGGCTTCTTCATCTTCCTGGTGTGGACCTCGGCGTTGAACAGCGCCCTGGCCGGGATCGGCATCGCCGACTACTTCTTCCTGCGCCGCCAGCGCATGAACCTGCGCCACCTGTATGCCGCCGAAGCGCAGTCGCCGTACCGCTACTGGAAGGGTTTCAACCCCATCGCCCTGACGGCCCTGGTCATCGGCTTCGGCGCCTACGTGCTGGTATTCAACCCGCAGACCCTGGCCAACACCACGCTGTTCACCTTCGTCACGGCCTCGCTGCCGTCTTGCCTGCTCGCCGGCATCACCCACTACGGGCTGACCCGGGTGCTGGCACAACGCCTGGGCTGGGGCGCCTACCCGAGTCGCCACGCCGGCACGACCCGGACTCTCGACCTGGACTCGCGGAGCTACAGCAATGACTAAGCGGTATGACTACATCATCGTCGGTGCCGGCTCTGCCGGCTGCGTCCTGGCCAATCGCCTCAGCGCGGATCCCGCCACCTCGGTGCTGGTGCTGGAGTTCGGCGGCAGCGACCGCAGCGTGGTGATCCAGATGCCCAGCGCCTTCTCGATCCCGATGAACACCAAGAAGTACAACTGGCGTTACGAAACCGAGCCGGAACCGGGTCTCGACGGGCGCCGCGTGCATTGCCCGCGGGGCAAGGTGCTCGGCGGCTCGTCGTCGATCAACGGCCTGGTCTACATCCGTGGTCATGCCTACGACTTCGACGAATGGGAGCAGCTCGGCGCCCGCGATTGGGGCTATCGCAACTGCCTGCCGTACTTCAAACGGGCCGAGAGCTACGAGCAGGGCGGCGATGCCTACCGCGGCGACAGCGGGCCGCTGAGCACCACCAACGGCAACCACATGCAGAACCCGCTGTACCGCGCCTGGGTCGATGCCGGTGCCGAGGCCGGCTATATCAAGACCGACGACACCAACGGCTTCATGCAGGAAGGCTTCGGCGCCATGCACATGACTGTGAAGAACGGCGTGCGCTGCTCCACCGCCAACGCCTACCTGCGCCCGGCCATGACGCGGCCGAACCTGACCGTGCTGACCGAGGCGATGACCCGGCGCATCCTCCTCGACGGCAAGCGCGCGGTGGGGGTGGAGTATGACCGGGGTGGCGCGACCCATACCGTCCATTGCAACCGCGAAGTGCTGCTGGCATCCGGGCCGATCGGCTCGCCACACCTGCTGCAGCGCTCCGGCATCGGCCCGCGCGAGGTGCTCGGCGCGGCCGGCATCGAACTGCGCCACGAACTGCCGGGCGTCGGGGAGAACCTGCAGGATCACGCGGAGATCTATATCCAGTTCGGCTGCAAGGAGCCGGTGACCCTGAACAACAAGATGGACCCCTTGAGCAAGCTGCTGATTGGCCTGCGCTGGCTGCTGTTCAAGGACGGCCTCGGCGCGACCAACCACTTCGAGGCCGGCGGTTTCATCCGCTCCGAGGAGGGCCTGCGCTGGCCGGACATCCAGTTCCACTTCCTGCCGGCGGCGATGCGCTACGACGGCAAGAAGCCGATCAAGGGCCACGGCTTCATGGTCCTGACCGGGCCGAACAAGCCCAAGAGCCGCGGTCATGTGCGCGCCCGTTCGGCGGACCCGTACGAGCACCCGCGGATTCTCTTCAACTACCTGCAGCGCGAGGAGGACCGCGAGGGTTTCCGCCGCTGCGTACGCCTGACCCGCGAGATCATCGGTCAGCCGGCGATGGACCGCTTCCGTGACGGCGAGATCGCCCCCGGCCCGCAGGTCAACAGCGATGCCGAGATCGACGCCTTCGTCCGCGCGAACCTGGAGAGCACCTATCACCCCTGCGGCACCTGCCGCATGGGCGAGGATGAGATGGCGGTGGTCGACTCCGAGTTGCGCGTGCGCGGGCTCGAGGGGCTGCGGGTGATCGACTCCTCGGTGTTCCCCACCGAGCCGAACGGCAACCTCAATGCGCCGACCATCATGCTCGCCGAGCGCGCCAGCGACCTGGTGCGTGGCTGCGCGCTGCTGCCCGTAGCGGACGCCGAGGTCGGCCTGGCGCCCAACTGGGAAACGGCGCAGCGCAGCCGGGCGCCGGTGCGGGATGTCAGGGTCTAGCAGCCTCCGGTCGGCTTGCCGATCTGTGCAGAACCCCGCCATTGGTGGGGACTCTGCGTTTTGCTAACCTGTGCGCGCTCGTGCCGGCCATGCGGTTGGGGCGGCTAGCCGTGACGGCGAGCACAGGTCATCAGCCCGCTTGAGGCGCACACTCCATGAAGGTTCCCGGCGGCATGCTGCTTGCCAGTATTGAGCTGAATCGCAGTGGCTCGGTGCCGCTGTATCGCCAGTTGTATCTGCAGATCCGCCAGCAGATCCTCACCGGCCGTCTGCATGGCGGCATGCGTCTGCCGTCGACGCGCACCCTGTGCAGCGAGCTGGGCTTGTCGCGGATCACCATTCTCAATGCCTTCGACCAGTTGATCGCGGAAGGCTTCCTGGCGTCGCGCACCGGTGCCGGCACCTATGTCGGCGCCGAGTGGGAAGACCGCGCCGCGGCTGCCGACGAGCCACGCCAGGCGCCGCGCCTGTCCAGTCTCAGTCAGTCGCTGCTGTCCATGCGCAGCGACCATTTCAGCGGGATCACCTACACCGCCTGGAACCCGGATTGTCCGGCCTCGTTCCTGCCCAGCCACGCCGCCTACGACGCCTTTCCGTTGCCGGTGTGGAAGCGCCTGCTGAGTCGCCACCTGCGGCAGCCGACCAAGGCCATGCTCAGCTATGGCGAATTGAAGGGCCAGCAGGCGCTGCGCGAGGCGCTTGCCGCCTACCTGTATGACGCCCGCGGCATCGACTGCAGTGCGCAACAGGTGGTGATAGTGTCGGGCGCCCAGCAGGCCTTCAACCTGCTGGGCATGCTCTTGCTCGACCCGCAGGACAGCGTGTGGATGGAGGATCCCGGGCATATCGCTGCGCGTATCGCCTTCCAGGCCCAGGGTTGCCGGATCGTCCCCCTGCGTATCGACGAGGAGGGCATGGACGTGCAGCAAGGGCTGCGCGAGTGCCCCAAGGCCCGCCTGGCCTTCACCACGCCNNCNCGCCAGCACCCGCTCGGCATCACCATGAGCTATGCGCGGCGGCTCGAGCTGATCGAGTGGGCCGGGCGNGAGTCGGGCTGGATCATCGAGGACGATTGCGACAGCGAGTACCGCTACCAGGGGCGTGCGCAGCCGGCGCTCTACGCCATGGANCAGCGGGCGCGGGTGATTCACGTCGGCACCTTCAGCAAGGTGCTGTTCCCGTCGCTGCGCCTGGGCTATGTGATTCTGCCGGAGGCGCTGGTCGAGCCGTTCTGCGCCATGCGCGCGGTGATGGATCGCAGTCCGCCGACGCTGTTGCAGGCGGTCACCGCCGACTTCATCCGTGAAGGCTATTTCCTCGGCCACATCCGGCGGATGCGCGCCCTCTACCAGGCCCGCCAGGAGTGCCTGCTGGCGACGCTGCAGCGGCGCCTGGGCGGCTTCCTCGAGGTTAAGCCGGTGGACTCCGGGATGCACCTGATCGGCTGGCTGCCGCCCGAGCTGGATGACGCGGCCGTCGCCAGCGGGCTGGCCAGCCAGCAGATCTATACCTATGCCTTGAGCGACTACTGCATGCAGCGCTACCTGCCGCCCGGGCTGCTGATCGGGTTTGCCGGTACGCCCGAGGAACAGGCCGAAGACAAGGTCGCGGCGCTGGTCCAGGCCCTGCGCAACATGGGGCACCGGGTGTGACGTCTGGCGCCACTGGCCCGCCGCACGGTCGGCGCCCGTAGCAGAAAGTGGTCTTAACAATTAGCTGAAAATGGCTATAGGGGGCGTTTCATTCCCGCGCGATAAAGGCACCACCGGCCAGCCCGGTGCCTACCCGAGGAATGAATCGAATGAACGTCATCCAAGCGCGCTTCCATACGCTGCTGAGCCACAAGGCCAGCGGCGACAGCCCACCCCCGTTACTCACGCCGCCAGACGCCGAAAAACTGCTCGAACGACTGGAGCAGCTGCGTCTATTCGCCCATGCCTACCCGCTGCTGAGCAACCTCACCCAGGGTTGCCTCAAGCCCGCCGACCTGCTCGATTTCGCCTACGCCCATGAGCTCCAGGGCGTCAGCCTGCACCTGCTCGACGGCGAGGAAAACAGCCTCGCCAGGATGAGCCGGGAGCAGCTCCTGGCCTTTGCCGCCCAGGCCGAGCGCCTGGGCCTCGACCTGCACCTGGAGATCAGCAGCACGCGCAAGGAGGAGGTGGATCAGGTCGTGGCCATCGCCAGGACCCTCGGGGTGCGCAATATCCGCGTCTATTCGCGCTACGAGGGGCATCTCTCGCGGGTGCTGGACCTGATCGAAAGCGACTTGCACTACCTCGCCCAACTGGCGGAGCAGCATGATCTGTTCTTCGACTTCGAGCAGCACGAGGAGCTCAAGAGCGGCGAGATCGCCCAGTTGCTCGAGCGCCTGGCTCACCCGCGCCTGCATGCGCTGTTCGACTTCGGCAACATGATCAATGCCTGCGAACAGCCCCTCGCGGCCCTGCACAACCTGGCCGCGCATATCCGCCAGGTGCACCTGAAGGGCGTGCGCATCGTCCCCGAGCAGAACGGCTTCGGCCACTACGGCGTGCTGCAGGGCAGCGCCGAGGATGACCTGCCCAGCCCGCGGATGCTCTACGAACTGCTGATGCTGGGTGAGCGGGCGCCGCAGGTCATCGCCTTCATCCTCGAGCAGGAAAATCACTACATCGCCCCGGCCTTCCGCCAGGCGGACGAGACGCCGGACCCCTTCATTGCCTTCCGCGAGATGAGCGAGACGACCCTGCCGCCCGGCTACACGGCGCAGCGGATGGCCGCCGACGAACGGCGCTGGGCGAACAACCAGGTCCGCTACGTGCGCGGCCTGCTCGGCGAACTGAAGATCCTGGCCGAACTGACCCTGGCCGCTGCGCCGTCCCCCATGCCTGAGGCCAAGCAGCGCTAGGTGACAACCCAATTTCTACTGTGGAGAACAACAATGACAGCACAGGCCAAAGCCAAATGGCTGCGTTTCCTGGTCCTCATCATCGGTGGCGGGACCATCTACAAGCTGGCGAACCTGAAGGACGCCTTCTATGTGCCCATGCAGGAGTTCATGGGCCTGAGCCATACCGAGATCGGCACCCTGCTCAGCGCCAACGCGATCATCGCCACCGCCCTGTTCGTGGTGGGCGGCATGCTCGCCGACCGTTTCGACACCCGCAAGCTGATCCCCCTGGGGTTGATCGGTACCGGCAGCCTGGGGCTCTACCTGGCTACCTTCCCCGGCTTCAACATGCTCCTGATCGTGTTCAGCCTGTTTGCCATCTGCGCCGACTGCATCTACTGGCCGTCCCTGCTCAAGGCCATCCGCAACCTCGGCGATGACAACGAGCAGGGGCGCATGTTCGGCTTCCTCGAAGGCGGCCGCGGGGTGGTCGACACCCTGGTCGCGTTCTCCGCCCTGGGCGTATTCGTCGTCATGGGTTCCGGTGAAGCGGGGTTGAAGTCGGCCATCCTGTTCTACTCGCTGATCGATATCTTCGCCGGCGTCCTCACCTGGTTCCTCCTCAGCGGCGGCAAGACGCAGCCGGCCGTGCAGCAGGGCGCCGGGCTCTCCGGCCTGCTCGAGGCGATCCGCGTGCCGGGTATCTGGCTGGTCAGTTTCAACGTGTTCATGGTCTACATCGTCTACTGCGGCCTGACCTATTTCATCCCCTACCTGAAGGACATGTACGAACTGCCGGTGGCGCTGGTCGGCGCATACGGGATCATCAACCAGTATTTCCTCAAGGTGCTGGGCGGGCCGGCGGGCGGCTACATGGCGGACAAGCGCCTGAAGAGCTCCAGCCGTTACCTGAAGTGGGCGTTTCTGGCGCTGCTGCCGGCCATGGCGCTGATCATGCTGATCCCCAAGGGCAACAGTTTCATCTATGCCGGCATGGCCGCCACGCTCTCCTTCGCCCTGATTGTCTTCACCATGCGCGGCGTGTTCTGGGCGCCCATGAGCGAGGTGGGGATTGCCCCGCGTATCACCGGATCGGCCTTCGGCATCGGCTGCCTGATCGGTTATGCCCCTGGCATGTTCGCCTATGTCATCTACGGCTCGATCCTCGATCACTTCCCGGGGCAGCAGGGCTACGACTACGTGTTCTCCTTGATGAGCATCCTGGCGGTCATCGGCTTCCTGGTGTCCAGCCTGCTGTATCGCGCCGTGCAGCAGAGGGCGCCGCTGCCCTGCGCCGAAGCCCTGGCGCAGACCTGATAGCTCGGCCGTCAGGCAACCTGACCGGTAGGCCGAAACGGATTTCGGCCTGTCGCGCTGAACGGTGCCGGGTAACCGCCGCTCGGCAGGATTCATCAAATTGTCATGGTTCTGTGGCAGCGCGCTCGACCGAATGTCAGCAAACTCGCGTCTCAATGGGGTTCTGCGTTTTGGTGTTTTCATGCGTGCGTTAATTTTTCTGGCCGTGCTCCTGTGCGGCT
>C687J26845_10002259_pt1 | contig 11270 bp, 11 predicted proteins | sample RifCSPlowO2_12_FD_26845 | JGI IMG/M metagenome (IMG submission 26845) | reverse complement strand
AACCCGCACCGCCGCAGATCAGGGTTGGCCTGCCTCTCGGAAGCCCTCCCTTCGTGATCTCATCGAGACCCCTGATGCCCGTCGGGCATTTTTCAAGAACATCAACATTATGTTTTGCCTTAACCATCGTCACCTCCCAGCACCTTTACTAATCTGAAGTAATGCCTATAAGAGTAAAATACTATGAAGGATGCTCAATCAAATCAGAAACTAATAAAAACGCATTAAATCACAATATTCCCCACCCACCTCTGCCCTGCAAGGGGGGAAGGTGAGGGGATGATGTCGTTTTATTTAGAGAGCTTTGAATTTTATCATTTCGAGGAGCATTCGCGACGAGAAATCTTTACGATTTCAGTTATTTCAAAATTTCTCCCTTCGGTCGAAATGACATTATTGACAGTTTTTCAAAGGTTTCATTTTTTACACTTAAAATGATTTAATCAAAAAATCCATTACCGCGCAATAGAAAAAATGCAGGAATATCCAACGAATGGTCGCCTATGCTGTAGACAAATCGTCCCTCTGTCTCCTCAGCCGTCACATGGAACCTGTCGTATAAGGAACAATTGGCTGTGATGACTCTTGAACCGCACGCAGACGAAATGGAACTACACTCAATCCACACAGCGGCAAAGAACTAACCTTTGAAGCCGAGGTGCCGGGTTTTTTTAAAGTTATTTTGATAACATATAAAAATAAGCCTTATAACCAGCAGATTGTAAGAATTAGCATTACGTTCAAACCGCTTTTATTCTCTCATAATCTATATTCAACAGGCTGTCCGAGAATGTATTTAGACGGCTGGCGCTATATATTGACAAATTGTTTCTAGATAAACAATATATGGCATGCACCGCTTGGATCAACTTCGTTCTCGGACAACCTGTCAAGGTCAGACCCCAAGTGCTGCCTTTGACCCGTCAGCCGGCATAAGAATTTTTGAAACCATACGTCCTCCTATTCATCCTGTGAAAAAATTACCACCGTGTATGGTCCAATGCCGATTTCGCCGGAGCAGGGCAGCCCATCGGATCCTTCCTCACGGGTTTCGACGTCAGTGGTGGGATGATTGGCAAAATTTGGGCCATAGTTATAAGAGTCACTGTTAAAACGCGTTTTCCACAATCCCGCCCGCGGAAAACCGATGACATAACCATCGCGATTTTGATTCGTCATATTAACCACCACAACGACGCTATCCGTTGGGCCTTGTTTGTCCCAACGATGGAAAGCGATGACCTTGGCCTCATGGTCAACATGATAGATATGGATGTTTTGACCGCACAACCCCAGCGTCACGCCTGACCGGTTCCGCCGCAGGGCGATCAGGTCCCGATACATGCTGAGAATACCGTTTTCCCCCTCGGTCCGGGACCAATCGATCGGGTCTTTATCCTGGAACCACCTATCTTCCAGTAACTCCTGTCCTTGAAAAATCATCGGGATACCGGGTGAAGTAAGAACAAGAGCAGCTCCTAGCGTGGAGCGCTTCTTGGAAAACCAGCTGTCCACCTTACCCGGCCAAATCTCCTCCGGCACGCGTGCCCGTCCATTAGCAATCTCGTCGTGCGACTCAGTGTAAATGACCCGCTTGAAGGCGTCTGAATCGTAGCGATGCTCGATAGCTTTGCTGACCGCACCCGCATCGCGGAGTTTATCATCACGTGAGATGACTGCCTGGCGAATGGGGTGAACAAATTCGGCATCCCATTGCGCATTGAAGCCTGCACCGCCCGCTCCTACATCTTTCGTGATCCAGGGGTTATTCCTCATGCTTTCGCCGATGCTGATCTTGCCGGGAAACAGTTGTTGTATCTCCACATTGATCCACTGCATCAAGATCCATCCTTCGGGAATGTCATTAGCCGGATTTCCATCATTACCGTCAATGCTTTTGATATAGATTATCATGTCCCAACGTAAGCCGTCGACGTGGTACTCCTCGAACCACATCAGGGCGTTATTGCGCAGATATTGGCGCACTTCACCCCGGCCATAATCGGGGCGCGTCTCGCCCCAGGGTGTTTGCGAGCGGTGATCATTGTAAAAGTAAATTCCCCCCTTCTCATTTTCGCTCCAACCGTCAAACTGCCACAAACCAAGATCGCCTGGACCAAAGTGGTTGTAAACGACATCTACGATGATAGCGATACCTTGCTCGTGGGCCGCTTTAACAAAACGCTTAAAGGCATCCGGCCCACCGTAAATGCTTTCGACAGCAAAAGGATGAGCCGGATTGTACCCCCACGAAAAATCGCCTGAAAACTCCACGATCGGCATCACTTCGATGGCATTAATACCCAGTTCTTTAAGGTAAGAAAATTTTTCAATGGCACTTTCAAACGTCCCCGGGTGCCCCTTCTCTTTAACGTTAAAGGTGCCGACGTGCATTTCGTAAATGACAAGCTCATTCCCCGTGGCCATGTGGAAGGTATTGTCACCCCAATCGAAGGCTTGAGGCTCATAGATAATTCCGTTGCCCGCTGCGTTCGTCACTTTTCTGGCATAAGGGTCGATACGAGAGAGAGGAGGGAGATTCCAATCAGTAGGGGTGTGAATCAAATATCGGTACTCGTCTCCCGCTTTTGCGTCCGGCACATCAATCGACCAGTAAGCGTTCTGCTCGCTGACCAGAGGTGTAGAAGTTTCGTTCCAGTCATTGAAGGAGCCGATCACGTAAACCTTTTCGGCATGAGGCGTCCAGACACGAAAGGTTACACCCTTTGCAGTGGGAATGGCCCCCATGCCCGGTTGTTTTGGCATTGTGCGAGTTTTTTTTGCCATTTTTCCTCCAAAATTTAATAATTTCTATCAGACTGAGCGCACGCTGATTAAACAGAAAGGAATATCCCGCCAGGCTCATTCGCTCAGCGTCCTTGCTCATTTGAACTTTGAGGCTGCAATGTGGAAGGCTGCCTTAACCTCATCTCAAGCCTTTTCCGCGCCTGTTTTGAGGTCTTCCCATGCCTCATCGCCGGCGGTCTTCATCTCGTGCAGCTTTGCCCTGGCCTTATCTTGCCTGTGCTGCAAGGCTTCGATGCTTTTGTAGTATTCGATCTTCCCCTCGGCCTTGGCCTTGTCCGCCCTTGCCTTGAGCAGAGCGATCTGCACGTTCCATTCCTCCAACTGCGCATCGAGCTTCTCTCTGATTGTGTAGGTGATGCCCTGATACGCAAAGGCCACGATCCCTATAGCAATGAGGTGATGGCAATCAGTGTATTTGTTTTCATTTTGCTCCTCATTCCTGTTGTCTACCTGGTTGGGTTGATAACCTTCCTTTATCCAAAAGGTTTTCGCCCCTGAATGATGTTGAGCAGCACTACGATAATGGCAATTACCAGCAGGATGTGAATTAACCCTCCCATCGTGTAACTGCTCACCAGCCCTATCGCCCACAGAATTATCAGTATCACAGCAATCGTCCACAACATATGATACTCCTTTCAGTTTGTTTTAGGTTTACTGTCCCGCTGTGGCGGGGCAACGATCCAGAATCTATTTGGACTCCTCGATGGTCATCTGGTTTTTTACGCTTTTCACACCCGTTACGTCGTTTACGAGTTTGGTAACCAGGTCCTTTTCGGCTGCATTTCTGGCCTTGCCACTCAACGTGACCACGCCATTGTTCGTCTCGACTTTGGTGTTGATGGCACTGGTCGAGCGATGGAACAGCAACGACATCTTGACCTGGGCGGTGATGGACGCGTCATCAATCTTTTCATCTACCGTATCGTGAGTCTTTTTCAAAGTCTTTGACACAGTCATCTCATTTTTGACGTCTTTGACCCCATCGATATCCTTGGCGTATTCGGTTGTCAGGTCCTTTTGTGCCTGATTATCAGCGTCACCTTTCAGGGTCACGATTCCGCCTTTGGTGTTAACCTCCGTCATGGCGCTTACGCTCCTATGGAACAAGAGCGTGGTTTTCACTTTCGTACTGATCCACGCATCCGACTTCTCAGCGGGGTGTTCACCTTTGACTTCCAGCCTGTTGTCCACTCTTTTGACCCCTGGCAGACTCGCCACGGTCTCCTGGACCAATGATTTGTGGGATTCTTCGGAGACAGTCCCTGTCAAGGCGACGACGCCATCCTTAGACTGGATTTTAATATCATCACCCTTAAGATAGGTCTTGAACACATACGACTTCATGGCAGATGATTCGATGCGGTCATCCATCTCGGATGCGTGCACGGGCACGCTGATTACCAACAGAACGACCGAAGCCATCATCAGCGCTACAGAATACATTGCTTTCATTTTCATTGTACTTTCTCCTTTATGTTGTTTATGTTGTTGCGTTTTGTTCCGACTTATTGCTCCGTCTTACTACACTCCCGGTCATGCATCATTCCCCTTCCTTCCATCATGGGCCCGGCCTCACTCAGCGCTCTAACCTTCTTCCGCTGCTCAGGTGTCAGTTTAGTTTTGAAATCTTCCAGGGCATTTATGTGAGAAAGATACATTTCGGCCATCATCATCTCCAACTGTTTCACTTTTGCTTCAACTACCTTACCTCCTCTCCCCTGTCGTTTATTGTTCAGGTTCTTCCGTCCCATGTTTTTTCTGGCCTTTCTGCGGACACTTGTCAGGATTCATCTCGTCTTTCTGTCCGGGGCCGCATTCAGGTACTTCGGGTTTTCCTATATCCTCCGGCTTAGATGATAGATGAGATGATAGGAAATTGCCTTTTCCTTAAGAGTGATAGTAAAACAAAAACCGAAGAAGATTACAAGAAGATTGCCATTTTTTTAATTCTTTCAGCTAAATTGAACACCAAAGAAGAGAGAAAATGAAAAAGACATCACGAAAGTATAGGAGCATTATAAGCGGATGGGTAAGGTGCTGCAAATTACCCGATTTCTCACAAGGAATTGACAAAAACTTGTCCCTATGCAAATGGGGAATGGTAAGACCATTCCTGTGTCCGGTAGAAGGATACAAGAAAAAGTTTCATTTGGCACAATGCGGGGAATCATCATATCCGGAGCAACCATCTGCCTGTGCATCGCACGCAGACAGGTCATCGAAGAACTCATAAACAAGGTAGGACAAGCGTCCCCGCTTGTCATCATAATGTCAGGCGAGGACGCCAGCCCTACGCATGGTTTTTAGGAGAAGATTTTGTGTTGGAAGTGTCTCTGGAAGGCATCGGTGTCCAAAGACCGAGGTGTTTCAGTATCTGCCTCACAGATCTTTTTAATACACTTGCCCCGTTAAATAATGGCCTTACACGAAGGAATAATTGTAAGGAGTTACATCTTGCATTCAATAGGCCGATCTATGACCGCCTCTCAATATTTAACGGGGCGAACGCCATTGTTTTGATGGGATGCGTCAAGGGGTTTGTATTTTGAAATGATTTTTCAGGGATGTGCTGTGTAATGGCTGCGATAAACTCCTCCGCCGTATATATCTGAAAGTTTTTCTTGTTTTTGCCATGCGACATTCGAGAACGGTGTATAACCGTAGCTGTTTCATCATGATAATAGTTTTGTTCAAATGAATAAGGGTAGCGTCCCCTTTTCCCGGTTCTGCTTTATTGAGGTTCTAATTTTGTAAAAAATTCCCTTCTCACTTCATTGCCACCTATGTCCCTATAAACAAGTTCATTGGTATCAAAGTCGTATTCTGGTATATCAGGGTTATTCCACCTTATCAGGAAATATGGGTAAAAATACGTGTACAGGCTGCTGGGATTTTGGTTGTGCTCAAACACATATTCGGGCAAGGCCTGCGCATCAATACCTGGGTGATAATGCTTCATCCAGAGGTAGTCGCCCAAGATAGCCAGCTTTAGAAAAGGTGCAGCTCCATAGAGCTTGAGTTTAATATTTTTCTGAACAGCCTTAAGCCCTTTGAGAAAATCTATACTCTTCATTGCCTGTTCTCCAAATTTTTCAACAGTGAAATCAGGGTCGAGAATACTGCTTGCACGTATTCTTGCTCCTTCGCTGTATGGATTAAGAAGCATTATTTTTGCCTCACGGCAATTCTGTATAACATTATGCAAGTCTCCTTTGGGATCTACAAAGGTACGGAGGCCTGTTGAGCCTATTATCATGACCTCCCTTGCGAAACCTTGCTCTTCCTTCAATTTCTTGATTCGTCTCTGTGCAAAAAATCCCCTGGTAGTGAAAAAATACGCTATGCCAGCACTTCTTGCCATGTTGGAAAACTTTCTGTCTCGCCAGCTTCTACCTATATAGTTGAAGAAGAGGATTAGCAGTATCGCTACCGCTATCTCTACAGATATAAGGAAAAGCTTTTCGTCTTCTATAAGAGACCGGTAAACCAAGAAATTTCTGACGACAAAACTAGCAGTAAAGGGCAGAGACAATGCTATAGCAGCGCTCAGGGCAACTATGCCAATGTGATATAAAATATGAGTTGGAACCTTTATTGAATCTTTTAAAAATCTCTTTTTAACCAAAGTAACTCCTTTTGCCTGCAATGAGCGGATAACTCGTTCGTAATTGCACCACATGGTGCAATTATAATCCGGCGGATTCAATCACGAAGTGCAACTTTTGTAAGGAAGTTTGGAGGCAATCTGCGGTACTATCGGAGCCTCTTAAACGACCAAGTAGAAGGGAAGATGGGAAATTGCTTTTTCCTTAAGAATAATAGAATAATAATTAAATAAGAAGTAAAACAAAAATTAAGAAAATTGCAAGCTTTTTTTAATTTTTTCAGTAAAATTAAAAATCAAAGGAAAGAGAAATGGGAAAGAATTGTGTGAAATTATAGGAGCATTATATTATGGTAAAGTTTCCGGATTTTTTTAGCGTCTTGCTTCACTACAGCCGGGTTCATAGTGACTTGTCCATTACCGCCAATGGCAAGGTGCTTATCCCTTCGAACCGCCAAAATTGTTGTAGAAATAATGGTGTGTCTCACGTGAAAACACCCCTTTCAATATTTATGTGGTGTGTTTTTATTATATCTTGCAATTGTTATCAATTTATATGAAAGTTATCAAGGGTTTTATAGTCGTTTGACAAACAGCGGTTTATGCGTATAATAGAATTTTATTTTTTGAGTTAACGTGTATCCTGGATGCGCAGGGTAATAAATAGTTTTGTATGTATCAAGGTCTATTTGAAAAGGAGGATTTTATTATGGTAGCAAAGGATATTATGAATAAGAATATTACAGCAGCAAAAAAGGAAGCAACGGGCAGAGCCTTAGCCGATAAATTATTAACCGGAAAATATAGCGGAATGCCTGTTATAGACGATAATAATAGGATTATTGGAGTTGTCAGTGAGTTTGACCTGTTAAAAGCCATGGATCGTGGAAAGCCATTGGAACATATAACAGCCGAAGATATTATGTCGACAAAACCCGTCTGCGTATCTGAAAATACTTCTGTTGAAGATGTTATTCATACTATGACAAAGCATAACATCCTTCGGGTCCCCGTCGTAAGAAACGAGGTCCCGGTAGGAATAATATCCAGGTGCGATATCCTTAAATGCGTATCTGGTGTACTTAGACCGGAATTTGTGAGGATTAATAGTGAACAAGGAGAAGTCAAATTTTTCACCGAGTATCACATAAGTTGTGAAAAAAGTGATAGTGATATAGAATAGTGCGTTCCTTAAAGAAAATCTCAATTTTCCATCGCAGGAGATCTGCATAACAGATTGCTCTTTGCGAGAGTTTTTTCCCAACACCTGCAAGGACATTGATTTGACAATCACGATCGATGGTAATCTTTCGATTTACATCCAATGGACTGACAAATGACCAATTCGGATGGTTCTGAATTTCTGATACAATAAAAGGAGTGAGAAAGGCAGAATCAGCAACAACCGTAAGATCTGTAAAGCACAATATCTAACGGGGTGGATTTCCCCGCCACAATTCGGACAGCACAGAGGGTCTGCCTCATAGATCTTTTTAATACACTTGCCCCGTTAAATAATGGCCTTACACGAAGGAATAATTGTAAGGAGTTCCAACTTGCATTCAATAGGCCGATCTATGATTGCCTCTCAATATTTAACGGGGCGAACGCCTTTGTTTTGATGGGATGCGTCAAGGGGTTTGTGTTTTGAAATGATTTTTCAGGGATGTGCTGGGTAATGGAAGCGATGAACTCCTCCGTCGTATAGATCTGAAAGCACGTGCTGAACTTGTTGAATCTCTTGTTTTTGCCATGCGACATTCGGGAACGGCAGATAACCGTTTTTTGCTACAGGGAGTCTTTTTTTGTTTGGCAAAAGCCTTCTCATGCGTGACCCCAACTTCCTCTCAAACTTCTGCTGTATCTTCGCTTGTATCACTTCACCTTTCTTCTCAAGATTTCCTATCAAACCCTTTCCTTGGTCCAAATTTCTTCTCCTGTATGAGCGATACCTTGCTATCCACATCCATCGCACCGTACTATCTTTGCCCCTTTACTTCAACAAACATCTCTTTTTTTACCTTGCTTTTCCCAACAATATTTACTACCCTTCTCATTAAAGGAAGAGTAATCTATGTCATCCAAAAAAAAGAAAAAAACAAAAAGAAGCATAAAAAAAGTTTCAATAACCCCCGACCATCGAATAACCAAAGTTATAGAAAGTCACCTTGAGGAAACCTCATCCTGGCGGATTTTCAAGATTATCGGTGAGTTTGTTAGTGGCTATGAATTCCTAAAAAATTATCCTTTGTCGGCCAGTATATTTGGTTCGTCTCGTCGTGGATTTCAAGACGAAATCTATAAAGAGGCACAGAAACTAGGATACAAATTGGCAAAGGCTGGTTTTGCAGTGATTACTGGCGGAGGCCCGGGCGTGATGGAAGCGGCCAATAGAGGTGCACATAATGCTGGTGGCAAATCTGTTGGGATTAACATTCAATTGCCTGTTGAGCAAAAGACAAATCCATATGTCAAGGAATCTATAGCGGTGCATTACTTTTTTATACGTAAATTAATGTTGTCATTTGCTTCAGAGGTCTATATTTTTTTCCCCGGTGGTTTTGGAACCCTTGATGAATTTTTTGAATTGATTACCCTGATTCAAACAAAGAAGAGCAAACCAATTCCAATTATTTTAATAAACAGAGAATATTGGTCACCGCTTTTAGAGTGGATTGAAAATCAGGTATACAAAAAGAATAATGCTATAGATAGGGAAGATATGAATATTTACCATTTAGTCAATACAGCAGATGAGGCTTTTCAATTAATTCAGAATTTAGCGGATATGAGATGACATTTTCATTTTTAATCGATAAATAATATTTATAGTTGCAATAACCGGATTACTCATGAACTTTTATATGATGCTTGTCACTTTTCACTTTTTCTCGTAATCGTTTTCTCCCCTGGCTCACAGTACCATAGTCTTTGAAATCCCTTTACAATAAGCCAGTACCAACTGTTGGATTCGGCGCAAAAACCGGCACCATAATCAACCAATTCTGGTGTCTGATCACAGAAAGTGAACTATCAAGGATGACAACGATAGGAGCAACGCCTTAATATCGGCCATTTCCCATGGAGAATCACGTCTTGCCGAACTCGACAAAGAGCGGCACAATATCCTTGCCGAATTGAGATCCCGCAAGGCTGAATTTTTAAAATTCTCCAATTCCTCTCCTGGCATCACAAAAGACACAACCGCTCTTGAGGCAGAACAGAATATTCACAATATATACGCAAGACAATTATGGAAAATCTTGCTTCAATCCTTGATGGAGAAACGCATCTCCTCCTTGCCACTGGCAGATATGCAGGTGAAGGATTTGATGACGCCCGTCTTGACACCCTTTTTCTCGCCATGCCGGTTTCCTGGAAAGGAACCCTTGTCCAATATGCAGGCCGCATTCATCGTTTACACGAGGGAAAGAAGGAAGTGAGAATATACGACTACGCAGACAGCAATGTGCCTGTGTTGATGAATATGTTCAAGAAAAGACTCCGAGGTTACCTAGCTTTAGGTTATGAGATAAGCTGAGAAGGGGTTGGCTAAGGCGAGCGAACCCACTGATAATATTTCCTAACAATAACGAAGGATTTTCAAAACGTCGTTTTTGCACAAATTGCCTTGACGGTGTCTGATTTAAACTATAGGTATCAACGATGTTTAGTTACACCAACTTTTTTGCAATGCGTATTTACAGCACATATGCTGCATTTGGGGGAGATGGGGACACAGGTGTTTTGACCGTAAGTAACGAGGAGATCGTTGATGGTAAGCCAATACTTTTTGGGGAGTTTCTCACGGAGCGCAAATTCTGTCTCATGAGGGTTCTTCGTTTTGACATACCCCCAACGATTGGTAATCCGATGAACGTGGGTATCCACACAGATGCCAGGTTTTTTGTACCCCAGAGTTACTACCAGATTCGCCGTCTTGCGCCCCACACCATTCAGTTTCAATAACTCGTCAATTTCGTCCGGTACCCTGCTGTAGTATTCTCCAATTAGTATCTTACAAATTTCCTTGATCTTTCGTGCCTTTGTCCGATAAAACCCTACAGGGTAGATGAGTTTTTCTAATTTTGGAATTGGAATTCTCATCATTTCTTCTGGATTATCCGCTACAGCAAAGAGCCTACGAGAAGCCTCGCTGGTGGTTTGATCTTTGGTTCTCAGGCTTAAGAGACACGAGATCAGGACATGGAACGGGGTTCGTTTCCGTGAAATAGTTGTAACGATAGGTTCGACAAACTTTTTGTTTTCGTGGCCAATAATTTTTAGTACGTTATCAATATCAAACAATTGTAAACCCTCAATAAAAAAGCGGCAACATGCAAATTTCAGTTCACACGTTGCCGCTTATTTGATTCAAGCTACCAAAAAGTCATGTAACTAACAAATACATGACTCTTCCTATTTTGTATGAATTACGGCTTACCTCTCTTCTCGGCAAAGAGCTTATCATAAACAAAACCCGCTGCAATTCCTCCCAGGATCGGACCTAGCCACCAGACATAATGATGAGTGAACTGTCCTGATGCAAGAGCTGGGCCGAACACACGGGCAGGGTTCATCGCTCCGCCGCTGATCGTACCGCCAATCATTGCTCCAAAGAGTACCACCAATCCGACAGCTATTCCAGCAAATCCAGCCGAAGCCCTTTTATCCACAAGCGTCCCATAAATGGTAAAGATTAAAAGGAAGGAAATAATAAATTCCATCAATACACCACGTGCAATAGAAACCCCTGGCGCCAACACACACGTCCCCAGATAAACGGTTTTAGCCGCATCAGGAAACAAGGTTTTTAACGCAAGGCCTGCCAGTGAAGCCCCGGCAATTTGGGAGA
>C687J26845_10002257_pt1 | contig 11276 bp, 18 predicted proteins | sample RifCSPlowO2_12_FD_26845 | JGI IMG/M metagenome (IMG submission 26845) | reverse complement strand
AGCGAGGCGCAGAATCCCGATATGGCTTGTGAATCGGTTTCCATTAGCGATGATATGTTCGTTCCGCCTTCTGATGTGAACTTCCAAGATTTGGGAGCTTTGCTTTCGGAAGTTGGAATGGCCATCCCGCAGCAGCCGCAGTAGGCAAACATTTATTAACGTTTTTTCTTTTTATTCTTCTATAAAGAGGTTTCATGGACGCGCTTGAATGCATAGCTACAAGAAGGAGTATACGCAAATTTCAAGATATCCCTTTGGAATTTGAGAAGCTTGGGAACATTTTGGATGCTGCCAGGTTCGCTCCGTCGGCAGGAAATCTGCAGGATGTGAAAATAATTTTGGTGACCGACGAGCAGGCGCGTCAGGATATCGGGAGCGCGTGCGTCGAGCAGTATTGGGTTGGAACGGCGCAGGTCATTCTTGTCGTTTGCACTGATCCTGATAAGACGAAAAGATTTTATGGAGAGAAGGGTGTGCTTTACAGCGCTCATAACGCTGGCACTGCCGTGCAGAATATTCTTCTTGCGGCTCACGATCAGGGAGTTTCAAGCTGCTGGGTTGGCGCGTTTGAAGAGGAGAAACTTCGCCGTATCGTTGGTGTTCCTGGTAACGCGGCGATTCACGCAGTGATTCCTCTTGGTTATGCTGATGAGAAAGTGCCTATGCCAGTAAGGCTGACTCTTGAGAATGTCGTCTTCCTCGGTTCTTGGGGCAATCGCATAAAAGACATCGCGGCGTACATGGAATGGTACGGCGAGCACGTGCAGAAAGCGATAAAGAAAGGCAAACAGCTCGTGAGTGATTTCGCGAGAAGATTGCAGGGATGAATTCTTAGTTTATTTTTAAGTTGATTTGGTTTTTGATGAAACAAAAACAAGTTCACTCCCAAGTGGTATGAAATTATTTTCACTACCAGTCATCGTCGATAAATTTCAAAAAAAGACATCAAATAAACTACAAAATATAGTTTCATCTGCCACAACATTTATAAATGATAAAAAGATGAAAGAAAATTATAAGTAAACTTTGTTGGCGCAAAGTTACTTTGTGTTTGTCCAATCGTTTGGCGACGATTGAACTGATACTTTACTGGCGTTCTGGCGAACTAGATGTTGATATCGTTTGGCGCGAATCACAACACCTTCTGAGAGAACAGTAATAGCTCCAAGTATAAAATTTTTTAGGAGTACTTGGAAGTAACACACTAACACCAAAAGGGGGGACCAACATGGAGTTTTTGGTACAAAACGCAAAAAACAGTATAACAGAAGAGAGCTTTGGAGGCCTAGCACTAGGTCAGGCCAATATTAAGGTGATCGGTTGCGGTGGAGCCGGCAACAATATGGTCACGTGGTTATATAAGAGGGGAATTAAAGGCGCCGAAATAGTAGCGGTGAATACTGACACTCAACATCTGAAAATATCAGAAGCTGATAAGAAGTTCATCATCGGTAAGGAAGCGACTCGTGGTCTTGGCTGCGGCGGTTTCCCGCAAAAGGGAGCTGAAGCTGCTCAGGAATCTATCAACGAGCTCAAAGCTACGCTTAAGGGAGCGGATATGGTCTTTGTCTGCGCAGGTATGGGTGGAGGAACCGGTACTGGTTCAGCTCCTGTTGTTGCCCAGCTTTGCAAGGATATGGGCGCGATCGTTATCGGCACTGTGACTATGCCCTTCTCTATCGAGCGTGCTCGAATTGAGAAAGCAGAGTTTGGTCTTGAGCAATTAAGAAAGGGCGCTGACACTGTTATCGTTATCGACAACAACCGCTTGGTTCAGATTGCGGGCAACCTGCCTATTCAGCAGGCTTTCGCTGTCGCGAACGAGCTTGTTTCGACTATGATAAAGGGTATCGTTGAAACTATTGCAGTCCCAAGCCTTGTGAACCTTGACTTCGCTGATGTGCGCGCGATCATGACAAATGGCGGCGTTGCAGCAATTGGTGTTGGAAGTTCCGACACTACGAACAGGGTTGAAGAGGCTGTGAAAGGAGCTTTGCAGAATCCGCTTCTTGACATCAACTACGCAGGCGCGACCGGCGCTCTCATCCACGTATGGGGCGGTCCGGACATGACTCTTGATGAGATCAACCGCGTAGGTGAGCTTGCGACTGAATCGCTTGATGAAGATGCGAATGTCATCTGGGGAGCCAGAGTCACCGAAGAGATGAAGGGCAAGATAATGGTGATGACTATCATCACTGGCGTCAAGAGCACTTCAATCATAGGAAAGACCGCTCCAAAGCAGTCTGCCAGCGCAAGACAATACGACGACCTCGGAATCGAAGTCCTCCATTAGTTTTTTTACATTACATTCTATGCCTTCATTTACCACCCCCATGCGCTTTACGCGCAACTTGAAGGCAAACCTTTGGCCCTCCGCAAGGAGGGTTCTTTTTTTTCTTTTATCCATATTCCACCACATAAATGTTTTTTAACCGTTCAACTAAAAGCAAAATTCATGAATGAGCATCAAAAATTAATTACGTTGATTGTCTCTTGCGCAGATTCTGCATTCGATGGCAGGTTCGGACATGCGATTAAAAATACTGCGCGATATGACTCTCGTTTCGGATACGCTGGAATCAGCATACCTGCTCTGCACGCGATGGCCTGCGTTTTGAAACACTCATCTGACAGAAGTATTCCGTATTCATTCCGAGGGGGTCTTACTAAAAGATCGGCATTCAGCGGAATAAAAGACGATTCGATGCTCATCGTTTTCCCTCATAGTCCTCAATTGGATGAAGATATCGACACACTTTCGTATGGATTAATTCGAAGAACGGGCGTTGGGCTTGACGAAGCAGTTGTACAGATCGATGTAGTACGGATGGATTCGAAAATTGATGAATTGGATGCTCGAGGCGTATATGGAACGCTTTGCGGAACGATGACGCAGATAGCAGGTTATTCTATGAATTTCTTCAAAGATATGAATACCGCGTTCAAGACGTATTCAAATGAGGATGATAAGAATGCAGCATCTGATACGTGGGAAAAGAGACGTATTGAATACTTGGAAAGAGCGGTCGATGCGTTTTTGGGGTCTGCGAATGAGTCAAGACTAAAAGAATATCTTCAATTCAAGGCGGCCTAAACTTTCAAAAAGCGTTCACTCTCTTGGTCTTAAAACAATCCCATATCGGTAACTCGCATGGTTCTTTCGTCTTATCCGCCATCTGAGAACGAAGTCTTCATAGGGTTGTTCTTCGTACGGACTGCTGCCGGGGTCGTTTAGGAAAAGCGAGGTGGGGTTGGTTTGGTAGCCTTTGATGACTATGTAGTGTGACCATCGTCTTGAAGCTTGGACTCTTGCGATGATTGGGAGCCCTCGATCTATGAACTCGACAACATTGTCAAGAGATAGTCCTTCGTACGAATTGGCGATGAAGCCATGATGCCTTGCGCATTGGACAAGTGTTTGCCTCGCGACTCCTCCCTTCTTGAAATGTTCCTCGCCGCCCCAATACTGCGCGATTTCTTCCTGGTCAAGGGACTTCCCGAAATACTGGGCGACCATGCTAAGGCAGGCAGGCCCGCAATGGTTTGGCTTTTGTTTAACTTTGGGGATGTCGAGGACAGTCATAGTCGGCTGGAAAAATAGGCGAATTATAAGCATTAGCATAAACCTTTAAAAACCCCCTTTAGCGCTCTTTATCACATGTTATACCTCATAGGGCTTGGCCTTTCAGACGAAAAGGACGTTTCGGTCAAGGGTCTTGAAGCAGTGAAAAAGTGTTCGAAAGTGTATTTGGAGAGTTATACCTCTAAGCTGAGTTGTCCGATTGAATCATTAGAAAAACTCTACGGCAAGAAAGTTAATCTGGCCGACCGTGAATTCGTTGAAGATGCAAAACAGCTTTTAACCGAATCAAAGAAAGAAAACGTAGCCCTATTGGTCATAGGCGACCCTCTGTGCGCGACGACCCACTGGGACATTCTAGGTAGAGCAAAAGAACAAAACATCAAAACAGAAGTGTTCCATAACGCATCAATAATATCAGCCATTGGCGCAACGGGTTTGCAAGTTTACAAGTTCGGTAAAACGACCAGCATTCCTTTTCCGCAGGAAGGTTTTGAACCTGAAACAGCATATGATATGATAAAAGCCAACAAATCAATCGGCGCTCACACTCTTGTCCTTCTGGACTTAAGGCCGAAGGAGAACAAGTATATGTCTATCTATGAAGCGATAGAGATTCTAAGGAGGATAGAACGCAACAGAAAGGAGAATGTGTTCACTCCAAATGATTGGTGTGTTGGCGTAGCGAGACTTGGCTGGAAGACTCAAAAAATAGTTGCAGGAAAAGTTCTTGACGTAGCTGACGCACAATTCGGCGATGCTCCGCATGCACTGATAGTTCCGGGCCAATTGCACTTCCTTGAAGAGGAAGCGCTGAAGCAGTTCAAATAGTGACTCAATTTAGCCGTTCAAAAGAAATTCATATCACTTTGACTAACTGAATCGTATGACTAAAAATAGTACAATTCAACAAGATGAAAATTTCAAGAACTTGCCGCTTGCAAAAGTATTGTGGAACATTGGACCTGTCAAGGACACACGCCCAACTCAGGAAATCATAGCTGAATTGAGGAAAGGCTGGAAAAACTAGTTTTGGTGCGTAGTTCTTAAAGTGAATCGCCAAAACCTTTATAAGTGGCTCCTTGGCTTATTCTCGCTACTGCAGGCCCGTCGTATAGCGGTCAAGTATAGCGGGCTTTGGACCCGTTGACACCGGTTCGAATCCGGTCGGGCCTATGAAATAGTTAAGGACAAAGTCCCTGCACAGAAATGTGCACTGAGGATTCGAACTGCACCAGCCCGAAGGGGTGGGGCAGTTCGAATCCGGTCGGGGCTATATTGCTAAGCTATTCAAATGCGAAGCATCAACGCATAAATATGCGCATAGCCACGAGCGGATTTGAACTAGCGAACGTAAGTGAGCGTAGTTCGAACCTGAAAAGCCATTGGCTTTTCATGGGCTGGAAAACCTCGCAGGGTTTTTCAGATCCGGTCAGGGCTATAACTTAAGAACGCAAAGGTCATCATGTACGAATACAGCGGCTCAACTCGAGCTATCGATGTCGCGCGAGCGCCTAAACTTCCAAGGACCGCATTGCGGCTTCTTAAGAGTTCGAATAGCGTCCTCGACGTCGGTTGCGGAACTGGTTTTCTGAGCAAGGCGCTTTCAAATACTCAAAAATATGAAGGAGTCACCTATTCGGAGAAAGAAGTTGATAACCTTAAAAAGCAGGGGCTCAGCGCGGCGTGCGTTGACTTGGACAACGAGCCGTTGCCATACGAGACGGAATCGTTCGACTGTGTTTTCGCTTCCAACATCCTCGAGCACTTCGAGAAGAGGGAATTGCAGAATGTGATGAACGAGATGAGGCGTGTTCTGAAGAGAGGAGGCGTTCTCATTGTGGCGACACCTACTGATTATCACCCGTTCTTCTATGGCGAATGGTCGCATGTGAGGCCATACAACCATTCAAGTCTTCCGCAACTGCTCAAAGACTTCGAGTTCGAACAAGTAGAATGGTGCTACCGCTTGTTGGAGTTTCTGCCAAGACGTCTTCAAGCGCTCCTGCGCATCCCCTTCTTCTTTCTCAAACCGTTTATTTGGAAAGAGATTTTCTGCTGGGGCAAAAAGCCGAAATCATTTTAACTATAGGGTGAGTTATCATTACCATGTACCAAGAAGAACTCTCGCAGGATTTGAAGGCGTTCGGCGGTTTTCCGCTCTCTGTTGTCCTGATACTCTCAGCATTCATGTTAGGATTATCCGCTCTTGGCTGGCAGATAGCTTTTGGATTGATAGCGGACATCGTCGTGGTCATAGGCATCAGGTTGCTGTTCTTCAGGCAGCGTCCTGTAAAGCAGCGATTCAGCAATATTGTCGAGAAGGTCGACGCTTCGAGTTTCCCAAGCGCTCATAGCGCGCGTGCTGGCACATTAGCTGTTGTTCTCGCGATGTATTTCCAAAGCACGCCTTTGACTGTTCTTTTTAGCCTGCTTGCGATTAGCGTTGCAGCGTTAAGAGTTGTGCAAAAAAAGCATCACGTTTCTGACGTCGCAGCAGGACTTGTATTAGGCGCCCTGATAGGCTTTGCGACTATTTTCCTCGTCCAAGGTAACCTTTAAATACTAATGTTTAGCGTTCCATGTCCAACAGGCCCGTCGTATAGCGGTCAAGTATACGGGACTCTGACTCCTGTGACGGCGGTTCGAATCCGCCCGGGCCTATTTGCCGAATGCGTTCAGCAAAAGTTATCTTCGGTATATAGTGTCCGAACTTCTTCCAGTATTCATACTTTGTCACATGGACTGGATTTGCAGGTCGAATGAGGCGCATCCATTTTTCAAACGCGTGTTTCCCCGAGATTTCATAGCACACCAACGATCTCTTAGTCGCATATCCATGATTCTGCTGAGTGCCTTTGCTGAAAGTGAAACCTGCCTGCGTAAGAATAGAACTGAGTTGATGTGTGAGTGGAGAGGAAACAAGCGCGATGCGGACGCGCGGATAATAGGAATAAGCTCTGGCTTGCTTTGAGAATTTCAAGCACCCATCCGTATCAAATAAGCCGCGCAAAAAATGAGGTATGAATGAAGGAGACGAAAGAATGTCTGGCGGTATGTGTGCTTCATACTTTGGCCCACGCTTAAAACCGAATCGCCCAATGAAAAAATTGATGATAGATTTATTTTCTACTTCAAGATTATATGCGTTCTTGTTCTTAAGCTTCACAATTCTTGGATTTACAAATGGAAAAAGTTTCTGAAAAAGTGGGATGACTCTTATTCGGAAATAAACGAGATCGTCCGAACTCCCAGATATAGTGATGCGATTAGAATGCTTGTGAACATGTCCATCCCCCAGTATTATCCCGCAAAGTTCTGCAGCTATCTCATCAGGACTCATTACTGCATTGCCAGCATAAATGCTTAAATAGTTCACCTGTGCGTTTGTCCAGTGAAGTTAAAATGAAAAAAGGTCTCGACTACACCGGCGTTTCTGTCGTCTTCTTCTGCCACGATGGTAAAGGTAACGTTTTGATGAACAAGCGCAGTCAGAACTGTCGTGATGAGCGTGGTTGTTGGGATAATGGCGGTGGTTCTTTAGAATTCGGTGAAAATGCAGTGGACGGCATCAGAAGGGAAGTGATGGAAGAATATTGCGCTGAGGTTCTTGAGTGCGAGTTTTTGGGCTATCGTGATGTCCACCGCGTAGTTGATGGAAGAAAGAGCCATTGGGTCGGTCTTGATTTCAAGGTGAGAATCGCGACAGAGAACGTGAAAATCGGCGATCCGCACAAGATGGATGATATTGGCTGGTTCAGGTTAGACGCTCTGCCGAGTCCGCTTCACAGCCAGTTGCCGAAGTTTTTGGAAATTTACAAAGAAAAATAAAAGAAAAAGAAATTATGTTGACTTAACCGCAGAAGCCGTCGCAGTTTGCGTCGATACAGTCGCCATCATTGCAGCCTAGTTCTCTTGGACTACACCTGATGCAACCAGCGTCAACACAGCTCGCAGGTACCGATGGGTCGTCAGAACAATCAAGTCCTCCGCCGGACGTGGCACATTTGATCGCGCAAAGATTTGTTGGGGAGGTCGAGCTAAATTGCAATGACCATCCTTGTTCTTGCAGCTGTTGTCCGGCTGCTTCTGTCACGGGATGTGCCACTGGGTTTGTGCACTCCATCAGACCTACATCACTGCACGGCTGTTGCGTGTCAGGTGATGCTACTGCTGCTCCGGTAGATCCTCCTGCTCCTCCTTTAAACAATAATACTAATCCTACTACTGCAAGAACCGCTACGATTCCCAGTATTGCTAAATTATGTCATTTGTGTTCTTCTTCCATTCAATTCACCTCAGTTGTATACTTATTAGTATACTGGTTGTGATATTCCATTAAAAAGAGTAGTTACCTTTTTACAGGGACAAAGATATAAAATAATCTCTATTGGGTGAATTAACTCAATTGCGCGTAATAACACGTGCGGCTAATCGTCTTCCTCTTCTTCAGGTTCATCGGGCTTGCAATAGCCGCCGAGTGTTTCAATGCCTTCTTGGTAGAATGTAGAGTTTGAATGATTGAGCGTTACGTTTGCCTGTAAAGTGAGTATCTCTCCGCTGACGTTGAAGCTTACGCTTTTGTCTGCGAAATAGCCTTCATCGTTTACGCGCAGTATGCTTGTATTAAGTATGAAAAGTTCGTCGCGTCCATTCTCAGTGAATAGCTTGCAGGTTTTCTTTTCTCCGTCGTGTACGCAAAGGCGTGATTTTGCCATCCATGGAACGCATCTTTCGAATCTTTGGCATTCATTGTGCTCACAGCATTTGCCGCGAGGGATGCACCGCATTTGAGCCCCGCAGTAGAAATGGTTCTCATCGCACTGGCATTCGCCGTCTATGAAGTCTTCGCCTAGTTTGCAAAGAGGCTTTTCTACGCACGTTCCATCAGAGCAGCCTTGTCCTTGCGGACAATCGCTATTCGAACAGCAGGTGTTTGCGCTTACGCATTTGCCGTTGCAGGTTTTCTGCGGGCAAACGCAAGTGCCTTCGACGCAGACTTTATCTGATGAGCAAAGAATTGTTGCGCAGGGATTTACAGTTTCTTGCGAATCTGCGCTTTCATTGCTAAATGAGAAGTTTGCCGTAGGAACTGTGTTAAGCGGTGTTTGAGCGCACGCTACTAGGAACACGATGAGAATCCATAGATAGTTGCGCCCCATTGTGAAAAATCCCTTGAAAGGGAAAAAAATTATTGTGTGTACATCTTGACTTTGTTCGCATCGAACTTCCAGTCGACAGGGAGCTTTTGCGCTCGCTTGTAGTACTTGACAAGTCGTTTGATTTTGCTTTCTGCGAATTGGAGTCCTCGAAGCGCAGTCATGTCGTGTTTGTTCGCTTCAAGGTGTTTTTTGATCAAGACGCTTTGTCTCATCAGCGCGAGCATGTCTTCTGGAAGTTCTGGCAGGAGTTTTTTCTCTGCTAGGATTTCCTGGACGCGCTTGCCAGTGAGCAGTTTGACGCTTGGAACGCCGTAGCTGTCTCGCAGGATGAGTCCGACTTCGCTTGCGCTTTTTCCTTCTTTGGAAAGTTTTGCTACGAGCATTTCGACTTCTTTTGATTGATGCCGTATCCACGTTGGCTTGGCCGGTTTGAGCGGCTTGTGGCTGTGCGCGTTTCCTCGCGCTCTGCTGTGCATTTTTGCCATGTTCGTTTGTCTCCGAAGTATTTATCCGAACGAGAATGTCTTCATCATTCTCCAGTATGTGCAAGCTTTCACCGTCACATCTCTCGAATAAGACGAAATCTCAGAAGGGTCTTTATAAAGGTTTCGCTTGTTTTTTCTCAGCGCGCACCAAAGCGCGTATCGTTCTTTCTAGCTCAGAGATGCTCATCGCAAGGATGTCTGAATCAGAAAGTCCTGCATGTTGTTTCGCAGATATGCCTTGCAATGCGAATGCGAGCATTATCGGCCGTGCTTCATCCGGCGAAGTCGCTGTTTCTATGACCCGATTATATTCAACAAATATTGGACTACGCTCAGAAGGCAGCTGTACTACTTCAACTGGTTTTGAACAATATTGCTCAGGACAGTGCATTGCGCCAAGTCTTGCGACAAGATGAAGCTCGCGTTGTTCACGCAAGGAAGGGTAGCGTGTTCTTATGCGTTCTTCAGCGATTTCGAAATTATGCGCGATATGTGTATCCCGTTTCGTTTTTTCTTCTTTAGAATATTGCCAATGACACCAAAAGTCCCTCACGTAATCATCGAATCGTCCATCTAAGGATGCTACTGCTGCTTTCCTTACCACTAAGTTAGCGTGATCATGCATTTGGCGTGAAAGGATAGATTCGCGTTGATGCCAGCGTTCAGTGTACCATATGGGTTTGCTGTTGCGGTGCAGTAGCTCTTTTTGGGCGCGAGCGAAATCAGGGCAGGCATTTAACTTTACAGACTGTGCTATCAAGTCTTTCATGCGGGATCTGCTCTGCGGAAGTAAAAGCATCCATTCATCTTCCACTCGCACTGCCTCAAGTTCGCTCTGGAACGCGCATTCAGGCGAATACACATCGCACGTCTGTATGTAAGGAAGTCCATGTTTGGCATCTTCAGCAGTCTCGTGCTTTCCTTTGAGCAAAGTGATTTTCATAGAAACGAAGCGCCGAAAGTCGGTTTATAAACCTTCTGCAGAATCAAGCTGTGTTCACAAAAGCGCGAAACCACTCTGCACCGCGCTCAAGAGTTGTTCTGTTTATACTCTTCAAATTCTTTTTGGAACGAAGAATAGAATACCTTGTACAACTTCCTGCCAAGAGGAGTTCCTTCACGCAATTCGGTTGCCATTATAGCCGGAGTAAGCACTTTTCCTGAAGACATCGCTCTCACGATTGGAGTGTCAACGCCTAATTCCTGAGCTTTCTGCTCGAAGAAGAGTAGGAATTCCAAGTCGGGGTTCCATTCAGCCATGGAAAAATCCCATAATCAGATCTTAATAAGAATTTCGCTGTTCAAAAGTAGTCAAGAAAGGTTCGCCTTATACCTTTCAAACTCTTGCTGTATTGAAGGCGTATCTAAGAAAGCGCGGTAATAGAGCATTCCTTCGGGTGTCCACGCGCGTATCGATTCTATCATTTCATCGTATTTGCGCGGCGTCAAATCTCCTCGAACTTTTGGCTGCGAAAGAATAGAATCTCCGACAATAACAAGGAAATCGATAAAAACTGGGTCTGGTTTGTCAATAATCATAAAAAAGTGAATCAAAAGATGGTTTTAATGATTTCGCTGTTCAGGAAGTTGTTGCGTCTTGAACTCTTCGTAGAGCGCAATCACTTGCGGATCGAGTGTCAATGCGCGGTAGAACGCTTTTCCTTCGACAGTGTCTCGCTTTATTTCTTCGACAAGTTCTCTTAACGTGCGAGGGCCGCTCATGAATCGAACAGAATCATCCGCTTTGAGTTCAAGTTTGTCGCAATTTTTCAACCAATAGTCAAGAAACGCGGAATCCACCTGTCGTGGCATCCCACTCATAAAAGGCTCCTGATATCATCTATCCTGCTTGCGACGTCCGACCCTTTGCGGGTCAAAGTCAAAAGTTTCAATCGTCCTTGCTTGTCGAAGTTTATGAGCCCTTCGGTTTCCATCTCTTGCAGTATTTTCACGACGTGTGAATACGTGCAATCGATGTTTTTAGCGAGGCTGCTCGCGTAGACTTCGCTTTTGGCGTTTTTCAATTCGACCAGCATCATTGCCGGT
>C687J26845_10002256_pt1 | contig 11277 bp, 15 predicted proteins | sample RifCSPlowO2_12_FD_26845 | JGI IMG/M metagenome (IMG submission 26845) | reverse complement strand
GTACTCACATAAGATAAAGCCAATTCAGCATGTTCCTTCTTTGTAACAAGATAGGGTAACAATAGCCTTATAAAAGCTGTAGTATTATGATACCCTGCTATTATCAATCTATAAGCAGTTTTACTATTGTACTTACTACGGTCTCGCATACCTTTGTAGCTGTCTATCTTATATACATCTAGAAGGCCCCTAACATGGTCAATGGACTCTTGATGTGTATTAGCTATCTCACAACGTAACTGTACACGTATTTGACCACCTTTAGTATTTCTAGCAATTGCTAACTCTATGCTACCTTCACCATCAAAGAACCCCGCTAGCCATGCAACATCTGTCATGGAACACTCCTACACCAAGGGCTTAGCCAATAATCGCCTAAGATTATGTCCCCGCCACTTGCGTTGAACGCTTCTGCCACAGGAGACCAGTCTGGCAGCTCCCTGTCATCTGCTATAGCGTCATCCAAGAGAGACTTGAATTCCATCTTCCAAGCAGCTGCATCTGTATATTGCTGGAGATACATGAATCCCTTGTATGTCATACCTGACACCAGGACATCATCCTTATCTGTCTCATATATACAACTAGCAGTAATAACAGTGATAGTAGTAGGCCATATAGCATAGTGTATAGGCATAGTATATACTGCATCAGGTACAGGATTGACATCGAAGCTATTGGTATAGGGAGAGTAGTAGACAGGTGTCCCTGTACTATCCCCTGCAGGATATGGAGTCTCTCTAACATACTTAGGCCATAGTTTCATCCTAAGCTTGCGAGAGTTAGTGCCATCTAAGAGTATGACATCATAGATAGACTTCCAACCTGAAGGGAATGTGTAAGTCTTAGTGTTAGCTACAGTGACAGATGTACCAGTCACGCCAGATGAGGTCGACTTACACTCTATGAAATCATGCTTACGGGACATAAAGAGCATGGTGGAATTCAGCCACTCTATACCCTTAGTGTTCATGTCAGCACCAGAGCGTGTGGTACCTGCGGCAGCTCTGCTTAAGTTATCTAGAGCTCTAGTTATGAGAGTAGATGCCAGTGAACTAGCCATGGGCTACCTCTTATAGAGTACCAGTAGATATCTTAGCTGAGAGACCAAGTAAACCTACATCAAGAGCTACATTGGTGGATATAGTACCGTACACACCCTTAGTGGCTACTGAATAGGTGAATACTCCAGACTTTGTGCTTACAGGAGCCCCAGGAGCCCCAGAAGCTATAACATTACAATGCACTGGATACTTCAGAGCTCTCGTCTTCCTAAACAGTCTCTGCGATATTACCCGTCTTACCGTCATCTAACTACCTCCTTGTTATACTACACCTACCTTGGGTTTCAGCCGCTCCTCAGCTTCCTTCATCTTATTATGTAACATATACTGATGCTTCTCCATGTCTTCTTGAGAGATATTCACTACACCACCTTGTGCTTTTGTCTTGGCGAGACCCATCTGGAAGTATGCGTCACGAGTCTCTCTATTTACTCCTCTATGGTTGAGCCATATGCCCATATGGGCATACTCTGTGAGACCAGCTTCCAGTAACCTATCAGCGAACCAGGAATCTGTGGGATAGTTCTCTGTGCAATGAAACCATGGTTTCTTTATCTTGTCGAACACTGATACCTTCATNAGAGTAAATGCGAATGGTATCAGGTCACACTGTTGTATCATGTTATCTACAACTGAGCCACATACAGGACAGAACTTGGCATCCCAGTGAGACATGCCATTCTTACACTTAGGGCATGCACAAGGGACTTCATAGAGCCTATACATAGAGTTATCCACAGGCATATCTATCACCTTACGCTCAGGATTGAATCTCCTGAATGCACACATTGCATAAGGAAAACCAGATGCGTACATCACACCCCCAATGACATCCTTATCAGCAGCAAGTAACTTCTCTAAGTCCTCTAGCTTGATATCATAGATATCATCATCCATCAAGAGAATGTGAGTACACTTGTTATGCTGGGCTATCTCAACAAGACCTATCTCTGCCATATGCACAGGTTTACGGTGCATGAAGTAGTAACCAGCCTCAAAGTTCTTATCCTTCATGGTACATATAGATGTCCAAAACTTCATGAAACTCTCCACAAATTCATGTGAGTAGGAGAGTATCGGTACACCTATAAGTATTCTAGGCTTAGTAGGTGCGTCTATTCTTGAGTTATCTCCTACAACTGGAGCGAAACTCTCTCCATCACTGGAGGGATGCTCAACATTCTCAGGCAGTCCAGTCTTAGGAGCTTCGGGTAACTCCACCTTAGGATAATCTACCAGGGGCATCTTAAATGATTCACTGGTTGCTATAGAATCCCCAGTCGCACTATTGACAATAATCGCATCCTGCACGTCGCTCATTGCAATCCTCCTTTATTGGATTGGTTTACTAACTCTAATACCACATCGCCATTGGTATCCTTCTTGTACTCTACATTGCCGCTTATTCTGGCTATGAGACCATAGATAGTATCATCACATAGGTTGATGAGCTTATAGTGGCCTGTTCCTCGCAACTCCCAGTCTACGTACGCTTCGATACCTAACTTGTCGCACTTAGCGAAGAATATACTGTCAGAGAAGTTATTGATATAAGAGTCATCTAGCATCTTAGACCAATGTGTGTAAGACTCATTGACATCAACGAATAGTCTCAGCACATTCCTGCGTACAAGCAACAGACCAAATGAGCCAGTCTTGATTCTCTCAAGTCCGCCTAGAGGATTGGGAACATAGACTCTACCCACACCATCTCTCTCTATACCATAACTGATATTGAGATGGATGTCATTATTCTCAGTGTCACAGAACCATATAGGAGCAGTAACTATGCTCTTATCATGTATGAGCATCTGGTTGAGACAGAATGGCGGTGGAGCTATGTCAGAGTCTATGAGCAATAGAAAGTCACTCCCATTGGCATAAGCAGCCTTGAACAACTTCTCCTGGCCATCAGCAGCAGAGAACGGTGATGGTTGGATAAGTATGGTAAGAGAGTGCATAGAGTTCAACTCGGTGCACTGTGCTAACCAGACAGCTAACTTATGGTTGATGTCATTACCTCTAGTTGCTATCCCTATAGTTACTCTCATATCAATCCTTCTTACTCTGGAGAGAGGCCATTACTGACCCCTCCCCAGAATCGGTGACTACGGTAGTATCGTTAAGAACACTGGATTAGCCTGAGTTGCAGTTGCGGCTAACGAGAAGTTCTTGGCGATGGGCATCTTGTAGTCTATCTGTGCAAAACCAGTAGCGGCTAAAGTACCCGTTATGGAATATGCACCTAAGAATCCAAGAGTAGCCAACGACATCAGAGCACCAGCTGGAGTGCCTGCGGAATGCCTGACTGCAGCAGGTCCGTAGGACTGAGCCCAGAAATACTGCCCCGTTGTGACAGCAACAGGAGCAACACCTATTGCTATGTCGAGAGCTTCGCTACCTACTTTGACAGCGTTGAACATGTTCGGTACCAGGTTTATCGGCATAGCAGCAGCCAATGTGCCAGGTAACGGGTCATATATCACGACTGTCGCATTCGTCGCAGCTGTCGCCCAAGCAGGATTGGACTTAACCTTATAGATACCACATCCTGCCAGACCAGTTGACGCAAAGACGATGTAGCCCTCTGCGTACTGATTCAAGCTGCCGAGAGTACCAGCTGTAAAGGTGATAGTCGTTGCACCTGTCGTAGCCGCAGCACCTGCCAAGATACCTGACTGGTGAGAAGCTATCAACTGGGGTGCACAGAGCACATCACCAGCGACTACGTTAGCTGATGTCGAGAGCCTAGAATAGTAATAGACCCTTTCACCAACTTGGAGACGAGTACCAAGCTTCGCCTCTTGTGTGTCTGAAGCCTCATAGATACTCTGTTTTGCAGGTATCTGAGGATTCAGGATACTTACTACATTGCTAGGAACAGCCATTGTATTACTCCTTTTGCCTTTTAAGCTAGCTCAAAAGGGAGGTTGGCTCCTCCCTCAGGAGACATTTATACTATAGCCTACGCAGCTATAGTAATTAAGACACCAAGAGACTTTCTCCTGGTCGCCACGACGTTCATCTTTACGACTATCTGCATAACCCTGTCTAACTGGTTAGGAATTGCTTTCCATTCAGTTGAGGCAAAGTTTATGTCAGGGTCAATTACCATACCGATATACTCGGTATTAAGCATATACATATAACCAGCCGTGCACTGCCCTGACCATATAACAGGCTGGCCCTTGAAGGTTATAGTATCTACCATAGCATCAGCGGCCTGCTTATTGACCGTCTGACGCTGTTCCATGACCTCATCCTCGTACAACTCGTACGAAGTCTGGTCGGTGACAATCAGGTTCGGGTTCTCAGTAGCCATACCCTTACCGCATGTATTATAGAGACTACGCATGTCGGTCAGAAGATAGACAGAAGCTGCCCCTGTAGCAGTTCTCGTCTTGTTTTGCCACCAAGAGTATGTCGATTGGTTGATATTACCGATTGAGGTGCTGTCAGTAGGAGTCGCATCAACTAGATTAGCCAGACCCTCTGGGTCCTTGGAACCATTACCTGTGCCGTCTCCGAAGAGGAAGGTCTCGAACTTGATGGTAAGAGACTTGGTCAGGTTATCAATCTTAGCGTTAGCAAGATTGAGATGTTGCGATTTTGATTTGTTCTTAGCATCGTCGGTGTAATAGCGGACGATAGAACCAGCTACGAATTTCCATTCGTACTGTGCTACGGTGAGGAACTTGGTATCTGATATCGAGATAGTGTCACCTCTACCTAGAGAAGTAACAGTTTCGTTAGTTCCATAGGAGAGATTAACTTCCAGATAACGCCCACCAGTCCCGTCGAACTTGATACCGCCTCTTGACTTGAGAATCTTGTAGAAAGTGGCATCGTCAAATATCTGGTCTACGACACCATCTCTCCTGTTGTTGAACGTGGATGTGTATAAGTCATCGAGCGTCTCAGTCCGTGTAGGAAGAGCCATCTATGATACTCCTTAAAGAGTCTCCTTACCTTTGCCTACTACAGTATCCCAGGCATCACTAGCTGCGGCATTCTTGTCCTTGCCAAATGTCTTAGGAGTAATTGAGTCACGAGGAAGACCCCCGCCTGGTTTCTCGGTACCAGACTTTGCTTTCTTGGTCTTATCCGCATCAGTCTCCTCAGCTGGCGTGGCCTTGCCTGCCTTAGCTATAAGATACGCCTGTTCAATAGTAAGAGGTGTAGGTGACGATTCGAGAATCTCCCTTACGGTATCCCTGTAGTCCTCGAAGTCATCGTGCGACTTCACGACTTCCTGGAGTTCCAGCATAGCAAGTACATCAGAGAGGGTGGCATTAAGCTTACCTATCTTTTGCTCAAAAGCAGGAAGAAGCTCTGCTCTCACTCTGTCTACAGCCGTCTCAAGGATTTGCTTCGAGGACATCTTAGCGATATCCTCATCTTTGAGAGTGGCCGCAGCTGTGGCAGCAGGATTACTTTTCTTGCTCTCTATATATGCTATATACTCAGGGTCTAACAGAGATAACTTCGCATTGTCCAACTCACCCTTAAGCCTATCCACAGCATTCTTGCTGTCAGTAGTGAGCTTCTCGAAATCCTCTTTGGGGACATATTTGGTGATGTCAATCGCTGCTGGAGCCGTCTCGCCTGGCTTTGCTGCATTTGGGTCGCTCATCTCAGTGTCTCTCCTTTATAGGGGTGATTCTTGTAGTATTGGGGTAATTGGTGTATTAGCTCTCCTGATATCACGTGTATATGAGAGATATGCTCTACGTATAGTACGTTGTATCAGTTCTACATCCTTGCCTGTCCAGTGTCCTGAGAACTCATAGGCCATCTTCTCACCTTTGACACCGATACAGATTGAGAGTCTCTTTGTTCCTTTATCCTCGCTTGGCACTGCTGTAGGTCTCGTGACCTTTGCTTCTGGCATCGCTTCCTCCTTTCTCTTTGTCATGCTATCCTTCGTCTAATCTCATAACCTTTGCCTTGAGACTTATGCTTCATAAGAGCCCGTGGCATCACACCATGTTTCTCACATTCACGTATCAGGTGTTCCTTTGAGTCTATCTTCAAGTGAGGGTTCTTGGGGTCTATATGCTCCCATATCCCTCGACACCAGTCATTGGTTGTCACATGTACAGATTCACGAGCATGACCACACCATACACATTCATCAGCAGACCATCCTGGATGTTTCTCACATCTCTTATCTGCCACCAGGCATCCCTCCACCAGCTTTCTGTTGGGACATGAGTTGTGCTGCCATCTGAGGAGGAACAGCCATACCAGGGGACATGCCAGGAGCCATGCCGCCTCCTTGAGGAGGAGCAGATTGAGCTAAGAGCTTATCTACATTGATACCATCATATTGAGAGAAGAAGAAACGCTGTATCTCAGCTGGAACGGGAATACCTTGTTGTATCTGGCCCTGGTTCATCTCAGACCATGCCTTAGCCATCTCGACAGCGTCCTGTCTCTTGGTTCTCTTGTCTTCAGGGAGAGCATTAGAGGGGTCTACTTTGACATTGTATTCTCCCTTAATCTCAGCACCTGTAAATTGTAGCCACCATTTCATACCATCGGGTCCTACTATAGACCTAACTTGTGGACCTTTCCAGTTAGCGAATATTATCTGGTTAAATTTCCGTACTACATTAGAGAGAAGGTCAGCTACCATATCACGTCTCTCATCGAGTCGTATCTCTTTTGCCCAGTTGACTACATCTGTCTCTTTAGCTGAGATGTGAGTCTTGCCTTGGTACTCACCTTGAGATGAACGAGAGAAGCCTATAGATTCTCTGACATCAGAGCGTACTATCTCACCAGCACTAGCCAGGTCATTGAGGATACCTGAGTTGCCAGGCTGGAGCATCATGACTGATTCAGAAAGAGGACCATCACTCTCTATCTCTACCATAGCCTTGACTTCTTCATTGAGCAACTTATCTATCTCTGTGGACTTGATGACACCTTTCCTGACGAGAGCCTTGATGATATCGACTCTGCGATGCTTCATGGCTTGAGTGCGTATCTCATTTAACTCCAGCATCTGTGGCTCTATGATACGGGTATCAGGTATGCCATAGATGTAGTCTGGGTCAGGGTTGAAAGTGAGAGTCTCCACAGGGATACCTTCTATCTGTAGGACATCCTCTTCCTTACGCAGGAAATCATTATGGTCCATGGTGAATGCTAATATCTCTCCAGTCTTAGCATCACGAACCTGCCAGAGTTCCACCCATTCCCTATCGAGTAATTGCTGCTCAAAGTTATCGGCGTATTGCTGACCTTCTGCTGTGGTACGTTTCTGAGTGAATGAGCCTACGAGCTTATCAGTGTTCTTATATTTAGGGTCAGCCTTGATGTCATCAAGAGGTCTAAAGACTCGCATCGCTACCCACTCGGCATTCTCAGCAGATTCACAGCCCCAAGGATAGATGACATCTTCAGGGCGAGCTCTAAGGAACCAAGGCATGCCAGGATTGACGTGAGAGTTGTATTCTACACGGTAGCCTTTCTTGTCAAACTGAGTAATGGTCATAGCTGACTCACCTTCTAGATTCTTAGGAGAGTAGCCGAACTCAGAGTCATAGCCTACGAAACCATTACCAATGCCGCAGAGGAAAGCATCAGTTATCATCTTCTTGAACTGGGTCTTTACTGATAGCTCCCTGAGCAGCCAGTTATCTATTGACTCTACTAACTTGGCATGGAGCTCATATTCGAGCCCTGGTTTTGTAGGAGTGATAATGACAGCAGGATTACGAAAGTAGACCTGGGGTACAACCGTGCGTAAGACAGAGAATACGAGATTCACAGGGATGATACCCTTGGGAAAATTATGGCGATAATATGACTTATATTGAGCCCATAGGTCGGAACGTGCATATTTCTGCTGGAACTTTATGCCGTTACGGACTGAGAGTTTCCACCATTCTAAGCTACGTTCAGGACTTGACACTGGACGCACCTTTCATCATCTTCTTCATCTTCTTCTCTGACATCATCATGACACGTAGACGGGAGTTCTTCATAGCTGTAGGTGAGGTCTTATTCTTTATGGCATGCATAGCTTTGTTACTGTGATAAGTCATGACTTCTTTCTCCTTAGAGCTTTGGCACGACTCTTTACTATCTTAGAGCCATGTTCAGCAGTCCACTTCTTTGCTACCTCTGGGTGCCGAGACCATAGAAATCTACGCTGAGACTCGCTACGGAAGGGCATTAGNGTCTCCCATAAACTTAAGGACATGCTCCTTGCTTCTATTGCCTACCTGGTCATACCACTTGCTATTCTTCATCTCAGAGGCTGCTTTAATGTAATCTCCATCGGTTATAGCTTGTTTAAGGGCCTTAAAGCCACTCAACTTATCAAAACCCATATTATACGCCATATCCACTATAATAGCCTGACGTTCTGGGTCAAGTTTCATGAAATTATCACGCCCAAGATAGGTAAATGCATCTCTTGCCGCTTGGTTATACCGAGGTATGAATATCCTATCCGCTTCATCTCGTGCAAGAGGTCTTTGACCAGAAATGACATCAGCAGGTATCATTTGTCTCATATTTGGGTCATTCAAGTTGAAACCATATCCTATTGTTGGGTTACCTTCAGTATCCTTGTAGACAGTGTCCCTGAATCCTTCATATTGCTTAGTTGCGGGCACTCCATAATCGTAATAGTACTTCTGAGCAGGAACAACAGCTTGGGCATCAGACACTATTAGGCTCCTTAATGAGACCAAGACCACGCAACTGGAAATCAAAAGGATAGCCACTAGCAGAATTAGACCTAGCCTTGAGCTCTTTCTCGATTTCATCGATACAGAATGGGTCAGGGACATTGACAGCAGTCTCCTTGAGAGGTGCTTTGGCTACTTTCATCAGATAGCCGAGACAGTCTAGTATATCTACAGTATGAGAATGAGGGTATAGCTCTAATTCCTCTAAGAGAGCTGACATAGTGGGGCCAACATGTAGACCCCCATTGGTGACAAGAGGTTCGAGAGCTCGAATACGGAGGTTTTTGGCGTCTTTGCGTCCGTCGAAGGGGAGCCGCTCTTGTCTAAACCACTCCCCAGTCTGTTCCATTTCTAAGCGTGAGAAATGGCGAATAGCTCTCTGGTATTGTACTTCTTCAACATAAATCTTAGAGCTAAATTGACGGGAGTGTGCCTTGAAGAGAGAGATGACCTCGCTAGGGTTATATCGCCCTACGTCCAGACGTTTAATCCAGAGATGATGGTTGATATCCATGGTGCCTGTCAATATGACATTTCTTGCTGTTCCCTTGGAATCACCCCATCCTGCGAGGTCAACGATAGTCATGTTCTCGGTATCTTGTGGTGTATCGGCGAGAGAATCATAAATATTGACCATTTCATGACGGAATACGATGTCTTCTGTCGCACGAGGTCTATTTAAGTATTGAGTCTCGAAGATGCGGGGCCCTTGAGCTCTGGCCAGTTGATTTAGAGTGTCTAGATTGTATCTTTCGGGCCAGATACACTCAGAATTCGATGTGATAGGCCACTTTCCATCGATTGTAGCGTCCATCTGGAAGCATTTGTACTGTTTTTCGAACTTTCTGACATACCAAATAATATCCTGGGGTGCCCAACGTGTTCCCACTTGGTCAATGCAGCCTATGGCAGGGTTAGCGAGCAGAGAGAATGCTAATTTGTGCCAACCGATAGCATTATCGATGTCCTCTTGTGACGGCATGAGTTCTTGACCTGTAAAATCATCCTTACGAGCATAGATTAAGTCATCCTCGATGATATGGTCGAAGTGTTGAGAGATAACTGAACCTCCAGCACCGACAGCTGTGTAAGTGCCCTCTGTTGCTTTCAGGTCACGCTTGACTTCTGCGACGTGGTCAGACCAACGAGTCTTGTTGAAGTCAGGGATGAGCTCAGGAAATGCTGCACGGAGCCTCTCATTTGACATCCATTCCTGCTTAATCTTATATATCATCTTAGCAGCATTATCAATGACATTAGAGGCTATGAGGATACGGACATTGGGTCCTCTGTAGGGATAAATGGATTTGTAGTAGCCCTGCTCATCGGGGAGGGTAAGCCAGATAGCTTTACCGATGGTGAGGACCCAGGTCTTGAAATATGTTCTTGGCACATTTATCTGACGGAATCTGCCAAAGGAAGGGTAAGTTGAGAAGTGACACATCTCGCCATGGACATGAGGGACCATATCATGATAAGCCAGGACCTCTTTGCAGAGATAGTAAAGACTCTGCTGGCATAATCTTCTATCGAGACTAGCTTGATTCGGTAACTTGCTCTTCTGCATCAGGAGTCTCTTTGTCCTCTATGGCTAGTATAGGGTCGCTTGTGACATCTGATACAAGAAATCTGCTGGTGCCGCCTGTGAGTTTCTCGAATATCTGCTCTACTTCCTTGGCTGTAGCATGTGCTGAGGTTATCTCTTCAGGTGTGTAGAGCCTCTCACGTGTCTCGACTACATCAACTGGCTTGAGTCCACTCTGATAGAGTATTTCTTTTGCTGCTTCAAAGCGTATCTTGCTATTAGGAGTGCCATTCTTGCAGATATCTATGACGGTCTTAGCTGCTTTCATGAGGTTACGCTCGAAGAGGAGACGTACCTTATCCTGTACTGTCTCCTTGATTACCTCTTCGACTATCCTATCATCTACTGCGGCCTCTATCTTGTCTCTCTTAGCCATGAAGTTAGCATTATTAGTTATCTTGTAGTACTGGATAGGCCGTAACTTGAATTTCTCGCATATCTGCTTTGGAGTCCATCCCTTTTCGAGACAGAAGAGAATATGCCTATGCAGTGACCTCCAATATTGATGAGGTCTACCTGTGACGAGGGACTCCTTCTTGATGGAGTCTACATCATCTTCAGTGAGAGTAGCTATCTTTGTGAGACTGATGCTTCTTGTGGACATTATGCTCCTTGTACATTAGCTATACACCATAGCTAGTGCTATGACATAGCATGCCTTATTTGTTATACTAGATATATGTGATATACTCTCTATGCTATACTCTCTACTCTCATAACTCTCTATGCTATTAGCATTAGTATACACTATAATATCGTATTTGTCAAGTACTTTATTATCAATGAGTTATAGATGATATAATATACTATTACTATATATGATATAACTCATTATAGAGACATAACTTATGAGAGTCTAAGTTCTGAGAGGGTGACGCATATTTATAGAGATTTACGAATATGCCTATACCTCTATGGGGGA
>C687J26845_10002255_pt1 | contig 11294 bp, 6 predicted proteins | sample RifCSPlowO2_12_FD_26845 | JGI IMG/M metagenome (IMG submission 26845) | reverse complement strand
ACCAACCCGGGCATTTCCTGAAATGCCCGCTGACGCTGGAGCAAGGCCTCGCGCACCGCGGGCAACGATGCCACCTGCGAGGCACCGGCACCAATCCCCTCGTTGCGGATGGCATCGGTGACCTCCTCTCCCTCGAGAATGATCCGCTGCCCCTGCCCCTGGGCGCCGGCGAGGAACTGCACATCCAAGTGCGCGGCCAGCACCTTCATGGCCTCTTCATTGGTCAGATCAACACCATGATTGCGCGCGGCAAAGGCCAGCAAGCGATACAGGGCGCCGGAATCCAGCAGATTCCAGCCCAGTTTCTGCGCCAACAGGCCGGCAATCGTGCCCTTGCCCGAACCGCTAGGGCCATCGATCGCGACTATCGGTGCCAGAGCGGTCATGACCTGGCCTCCTCAGTCACGCGGATACCGACCTGCGCCGCCAGGGCCAGGAAGTTCGGGAACGAGGTCGCAACGTTGGCGCAATCATGAATCCGGATCGGTGCCGTAGCGCGCAGCGATGCCACGCTGAAGGCCATGGCGATACGGTGATCGCCATGACTCCAGACCTCGCCACCACCCATGCTACNGCCNTCGATGATGATGCCGTCCGGCGTCGGCTCTACCTTGACGCCCAGTGCCNGCAGGCCATCGGCCATGACCTGGATGCGGTCGGATTCCTTGACCCGCAACTCCTCGGCACCGCGCAGCACGGTACGCCCTTCAGCACACGCAGCCGCCACGAACAGCACGGGAAACTCATCGATGGCCAATGGCACCAAATGTTCCGGAATGTCGATGCCGTGCAGTTTAGCGCTACGCACGCGAATGTCCGCCACCGGCTCGCCGCCCACGACACGCTGATTCTCCAGGCTGATATCGCCGCCCATCAGCTTGAGGATGTCGATCACCCCGGTGCGCGTCGGGTTGATGCCGACGTGTTCGAGCAGCAGTTCGGAATCTTCGGCAATGCTGGCGGCGACCAGGAAGAAAGCCGCCGAAGAAATATCCGCCGGAACTTCGATATGGCTAGCCGTCAATTTGTGGCCCGACTCTACGCTGGCCGTGCTGCCGTCGACCGCCACCGGATAACCGAAGCCGCGCAACATGCGCTCGGTATGGTCGCGNGTNGGNGCNGGNTCGGTCACCGAGGTCTGCCCCGTCGCATACAAGCCGGCCAGCAGCAGGCAGGATTTCACCTGGGCACTGGCCATCGGCATTTCATAATGCATCCCGCTCAAACGCTGNCCGCCACGAATGGTCAACGGTGGCCGCCCTTCCGGGCCGGTTTCAATCACCGCACCCATCTCGCGCAGCGGTTTGGCCACCCGATTCATCGGCCGCTTGGACAACGACGCATCGCCGGTCAGGGTAGTGTCGAACGATTGCCCGGCCAGCAAGCCGGCGAGCAGACGCATGGAAGTGCCCGAATTGCCCAGNTAGATAGGCCCGGGGGGCGCCTGCAAACCGTGCAGGCCAACCCCATGAATGGTCACCCGGCCATGGTGCGGGCCTTCGATGACCACACCCATGTCGCGGAAGGCCTGCAGGGTTGCCAAGGCATCNTCACCCTCGAGNAANCCTTCGACCTCGGTAGNACCTTCGGCCAGCGAACCCAGCATGATCGAGCGGTGCGAGATGGACTTGTCGCCCGGCACGCGAATCCGCCCAGACAGTTTGCCACCGGGGTTAGCCAGAAAAATCAGATCATTCGAGTGCATAGCGTCCACATAGGCCCGTCGGGCTAGAATTTTGCTGAAATGTTCGCGGGCCACACGAGCGCGGGTAAACACCCCCAGCAACTGATGGCCATCCCCAGCGTCGACCGCATCGCGCAAGGCGTCGAGGTCGCCGCGAAATAGATCCAGGGTATGCAGCACAGCCTCGCGATTNGCGAGAAAGATGTCGTGCCACATCACCGGGTCACTGCCGGCAATCCGCGTGAAATCGCGAAACCCGCCAGCGGCATAACGGAAAATCTCCAGATTCTCGCTGCGCTTGGCCAGCGAGTCGACCAGACCAAACGCCAGTAAATGAGGCAGATGACTGGTCGCGGCGAGCACCTGATCATGGTGTTCGACCTGCATATGCTCGACCTTGGCCCCCAGCTCGCGCCAGAGCCGGTCGACCAGCTGCAGCGCTTGCGGATCGGTTTGCTCCAGCGGCGTCAGGATCACCTTATGCCGGCAGAACAGCTCGGCATTGGCTGCCTCCACCCCGCTNTGCTCGGAACCTGCAATCGGNTGCCCCGGCACAAAGCGCGCAGGCATCTCGCCGAAGGCCAGANGCGCGGCGCGCACCACATTGCCCTTGGCGCTGCCGACATCGGTGAGNACCGCATCGCCCAGGTNGAGCTTGGCCAGCTCCACCAGCAGTTTTTCCATGGCCAGGATCGGCACCGCCAGCTGGATCACCTCGGCCCCCTGACAAGCGGCAGCCAACTGCTCTTCGCAGCGATCGACCACCCCCAACTCGACGGCCAGGCGGCGCGACTGCGGGTCGAGATCGACCCCCACCACTTCCCGGCACAGGCCGCGCTCACGCAAACCCTTGGCGAACGAACCACCGATCAAGCCGAGACCGATCACCACCAGGCGGCCGATCATAGGCTTGCCGGGTTGCGCCTTGGTGACAGCGCGTTTCGCTTCGCTCACGCGCCCAGCACCTTGGCCAGTGCCTCGAGGAAACGGCCATTCTCTTCAGGCAAACCGATGGAGACTCGCAGGTAGGTCGGCATACCGTAATTGGCCACCGGCCGCACGATCACGCCTTCACGCAGTAGCGCCTGATAAAACGGCATGGACTCGCGACCGAGGTCGACGGCAATGAAGTTGCCCTTGGACGGGATCCAGGCCAACCCCAGCGTCCGAAACCCCGCTTCCAGCTGCGCCATACCGGCCGCGTTGACCCGACGACTTTGCGCCAGGTACTCGGCATCATCAAACGCCGCACAGGCGGCGGCCAAGGCCAGGCTGTTGACGTTGAAGGGCTGACGCACTCGGTTGAGCACATCGGCAATCTGCGCCGAACTGATGGCGTAACCGACGCGCAACGCCGCCAGACCATAGGCCTTGGAGAAGGTGCGCGAGACNAGCAGATTCTCATGTTTGGCCAGATATTCCAGGCCATCCGGCAGCTCATCGCCTTCGGCGTACTCGATATAGGCCTCGTCGAGCACCACCAGCACATGTTCCGGCACACGGACGAGGAAATCGCTCAACNCCTGCGGACCGAACCAGGTGCCGGTCGGGTTGTTCGGATTGGCGATGAATACGACGCGGGTGTTGGCGTCGATGGCGGCCAGCATGGCCTGCAGATCGTGGCCATNGCCTTTGGCTGGCACCACCCTGCCTTGCGCACCAACGGCCTGGGTGGCGATCGGGTAAACGGCGAAGGCATGCTNGCTGAATACCGCATTCAGGCCAGGTGCCAGGTAGGCACGAGCGACCAGTTCGAGAATGTCGTTGGAGCCGTTGCCCAGGGTGACCTGGCCAGGCTGAACGCCGCAGCGCTCGGCCAGCAGGCTTTTCAGGGCGAAGCCGTTGCCATCGGGGTAACGGGTCAGCTCGGCCAGCTCACCGCGAATCGCCTCCAGCGCCTTGGGGCTGGGACCCAGCGGATTCTCGTTGCTNGCCAGTTTGACGATGGTGGCTGGATCCAGATCCAGCTCGCGGGCCAACTCATCTACCGGTTTACCCGGCACNTAGGGCGACAGTTTCTGCACCCCTGGCTGGGCCAGGGCAAGGAAATCGGTCATACATAAACCTCAAGCTTCACGCGGCAAGCTGCAAGAAAAAGCCGAGCGGATCCGCGAGTGGCTTGAGGCTTGAAACTTGCCGCTGCTATTTAAAGTACCGCCTTCGGATACGACCCCAATACTTTCAGCGCCACGGCTTCCTGATTGATCTTCTCCAGCACATCCTTGATCAACGGATCGCGATGATGGCCGACGAAGTCGATGAAGAACACATAGGTCCACTTGCCGCTGCGCGAGGGGCGGGTTTCGATGCGGGTCAGGTCGATGCCGTTGTTATGGAACGGCACCAGCAACTCATGCAGGGCGCCCGGCTTGTTGCGCATGGAGACGATGATCGAGGTCTTGTCGTCGCCGGTCGGCGGCACTTCCTGGCTGCCGATGATCAAGAACCGTGTGGAGTTGTCCGGGCGGTCCTCGATCTTTTCCGCCAGCTTGGTCAAGCCATACAGACTGGCCGCCATGTCGCCGGCAATCGCCGCACTGTTCCACTCGCTCTTCACTCGCTTGGCCGCATCGGCATTGCTCGACACCGCCACCCGCTCGACATTCGGGTAATGCGCATCCAGCCACTTGCGGCACTGGGCCAGGGACTGGGCATGGGAGTAGATGCGAGTGATCTTGTCGACCTTGGTGGTTTCACCGACCAGCAGATGATGGTGGATGCGCAGCTCGACTTCGCCGCAGATCACCATGTCGTGCTCGAGGAAACTGTCCAGGGTGTGGTTGATCGCGCCTTCGGTGGAGTTCTCCACCGGCACCACACCGAAGTTGACCGCACCGGCGGCTACCTCGCGGAACACTTCGTCGATGGCGGCCATGGGCACGCTGATCACCGCGTGACCGAAATGCTTCATCGCCGCGGCTTGGGAGAAGGTGCCCTCCGGACCGAGGTAAGCAACCTTCAGCGGGTTCTCCAGAGCCAGGCAGGACGACATGATCTCGCGGAACAAGCGCGCCATTTCCTCATTGCCCAGCGGCCCCTGGTTACGCTCCATGATGCGTTTGAGCACCTGGGCTTCGCGCTCGGGGCGGTAGAACACCGGCTTCTCGCCCACCGGCAGGGCCTTCATTTTGACCCGCGCCACCTCTTCGGCGCAGCGCGCACGGTCGCTGATCAGCTCGAGGATTTTCTCGTCCAGGCTGTCGATGCGCAGGCGCAGGGCCTGCAGTTCTTGCTCGGACATCTGTTCAGACATCAGCCGTGTTCCTTCTCGAATTCCGCCATGTAAGCGACTAGCGCCTCAACGGCATCCAGGCCCACGGCGTTATAGATGGAGGCACGCATGCCGCCGACTGAACGATGCCCCTTCAGATTGAGCAGGCTGCGGGCCTCGGCACCGGNGAGGAACGGTTTGTCCAGACGCTCATCCGCCAGGCGGAAGGGCACGTTCATCCAGGAGCGGGCGTTGATCGCAATCGGATTGCTGTACAGCTCGCTGCTGTCGATGGCGCCGTAGAGCAGTTCTTTCTTGGCACGGTTGCGTTGCTCCATGGCCGCGACACCGCCCTGCTCCTTCAACCACTCGAACACCAGGCCGGAGAGGTACCAGGAAAAGGTCGCCGGGGTGTTGTACATCGAGCCGTTGTCGGCAGCGACCTTGTAGTTGAGCATGGTCGGGCAGACGCTACGGGCGCGGCCGAGCAGGTCTTCACGGACGATGACGACAACCAGACCGGAGGGGCCGATATTCTTCTGCGCGCCGGCGTAGATCAGACCGAATTTCGACACGTCGATGGGCCGCGAGAGGATGTCCGAGGACATGTCCGACACCAGCGGCACGTCGCCCACGTCGGGGATCCAGTCGAACTGCAGGCCGCCGATGGTTTCGTTGCTGGCATAGTGCAGGTAGGCGGCGTCCTTCGACAGCTGCCAGTCGTTCTGCCCGGGAATGGCAAAGTAGTCGTAAGGCTTGGCGCTGGCGGCGACGTTGATGTTGCCGTAGCGACTGGCCTCCTCGATGCTCTTCTTCGACCAGATACCGGTGTCGATATAGTCGGCGACACCGTCTTCCGGCAGCAAGTTGAGCGGAATCTCGGCGAACTGCTGGCTGGCACCGCCCTGCAGGAACAGCACTTTATAGTCGGAGGGAATGCCGAGCAGGTCGCGCAGGTCCTGCTCGGCCTTTGCCGCAATGGCCATGTAGTCATCGCTGCGGTGACTCATCTCCATCACCGACAGGCCTTTACCCTGCCAGTCGAGGAGTTCCGCCTGGGCGCGCTGCAGAACAGCTTCAGGAAGCGCGGCCGGGCCGGCGCAGAAATTATAGGCTCGCTTGCTCACATCCACTCTCGCTCAAATGTTGGACGACTGACCACTGCCGGTCAGCCGTCGAATCCAACGCTGCAATGAGCGAGGTTCAGCCTCGCTCACACAGATCACTCTTCGCTGGCTGGACTCTCGTCAGCGGCAGCATCCGAAGCTTCGACAGCATCGTCACCCAGCACTTCGTCACCTTCAAGCAGTTCGTCGCCTTCAATCAGTTCGTCGCCCTCCTCTTCGGATGGCTCCTGCACACGCTCGAGACCGACCAGTTTCTCATCCTTGGCCAACTTGATCAGGGTCACGCCCTGGGTGTTGCGGCCGAGACTGGAGACTTCGCCAACGCGGGTACGCACCAGGGTGCCCTGGTCGGAAATCAGCATGATTTCCTCGCCGTCGAGCACCTGCACAGCGCCAACCAGCTTGCCGTTACGCTCGTTGCTGACCATGGCGATCACGCCCTGGCCGCCACGCTTGTACTCGGGNAACTCATCGATTGCAGTGCGCTTGCCGAAGCCACGCTCGGAGGCAGTCAGAATCTCACTGCCCTCTTCCGGAATCAGCATGGAAATCAGCTTCTGCCCTTCCGGCAGACGCATGCCGCGCACACCGCGGGCGGTACGGCCCATGGCACGCACGTCGGTTTCCTTGAAGCGGGTGACCTTGCCGCCGTCGGAGAACAACATGACTTCACGGCTGCCATCGGTGATGGCNGCGGANATCAGGGTGTCGCCTTCGTCGAGGCCCAGGGCGATCAAGCCGACACTGCGCGGGCGGCTGAACTGGGTCAGCGGGGTTTTTTTCACGGTACCGTTGGCGGTGGCCATGAAAATGAACGGCCCCTTGGCTTCCGCTGCGCCTTCGACGTCATCGAGCGCGCCTTCGCTATCGTCTGCATCGTCCTGCTTGCCTTTGGCGGCAATTTCAACCGGCAACATGGTGGTGATGTATTCACCCTCACTCAACGGCAACAGGTTGACCAGCGGACGACCACGGGCCGCGCGCGAAGCTTCCGGAATTTCATAGGTTTTCAGCCAGTACACCTTGCCCTTGCTGGAGAACAGCAACAGCGTGGTGTGGCTGTTGGCGACCAGCAGGTGAGCGATGTAGTCCTCATCCTTGATGCCGGTGGCCGACTTGCCTTTACCGCCGCGACGCTGGGCCTGATAAGCACTCAACGGCTGCGATTTGGCGTAACCGGTGTGGGAGATGGTCACCACCCGCTCTTCTTCGGTGATCAAGTCACCCAGGGTCAGATCCAGGCGGGCATCGAGAATCTCGGTGCGCCGGGCATCGCCGAACTCGGCCTTGACCGCTTCCAGCTCTTCGCGAATCACTTCCATCAGGCGCACGGCGCTGGTGAGGATGCGGATCAGCTCGCCGATCTGGGTGAGAATCTCCTGGTATTCGGCCAGCAGCTTCTCGTGTTCCAGACCGGTCAGGCGGTGCAGGCGCAATTCCAGGATGGCCTGGGCCTGTTCCGGCGACAGGTAATACTTGCCGTCGCGCAGCCCGTACTGCGGTTCGAGGGTTTCCGGACGGCAGGAATCGGCGCCGGCACGCTCAACCATGGCTTCCACCGCAGTCGACTCCCAGGCGGTGGAAATCAGCGCTTCCTTGGCTTCGGCCGGGGTCGGCGAAGCCTTGATCAGGGCGATCACCGGATCGATGTTGGACAGCGCAACCGCCTGACCCTCGAGGATGTGCCCACGTTCACGCGCCTTGCGCAGTTCGAACACGGTGCGCCGGGTGACCACTTCACGCCGATGGAGGACGAAGGCTTCGAGCATGTCCTTGAGATTGAGGACTTTCGGCTGGCCGTCGATCAGTGCCACGACGTTGATGCCGAACACGCTCTGCATCTGGGTCTGGGCGTAGAGGTTGTTGAGCACCACTTCCGGCACTTCGCCGCGGCGCAACTCGATGACGATGCGCATGCCGTCCTTGTCGGACTCGTCACGCAGCTCGGTGATGCCTTCGAGCTTCTTCTCTTTAACCAGCTCGGCGATCTTCTCGATCAGGCGCGCCTTGTTCAGCTGGTACGGCAGCTCGCTGACGATGATCTGCTGGCGACCGCCGACCTTGTCGATGTCTTCGATGATCGCCCGCGCGCGCATGTAAATGCGCCCGCGACCGGTGCGATAGGCCTCGATGATGCCGGCACGGCCGTTGATGATCGCCGCTGTCGGGAAGTCCGGCCCCGGGATGTACTGCATCAGTTCATCGATCGTCAGCTCGGGGTTGTCGATCAGCGCCAGGCAGCCGTTGATCACTTCCGTGAGGTTGTGCGGCGGAATATTGGTGGCCATGCCCACGGCGATACCGCTGGAACCGTTGACCAACAGGTTGGGCACCTTGGTCGGCATCACCGCCGGAATCATCTCGGTGCCGTCGTAGTTCGGCACCCAGTCGACGGTTTCCTTGTGCAGGTCGGCCAGCAGCTCATGGGCCAGCTTGGTCATGCGTACTTCGGTGTATCGCATGGCGGCGGCGTTGTCGCCGTCCACCGAACCGAAGTTGCCCTGACCGTCGACCAGCAAGTAGCGCAGGGAGAATGGCTGAGCCATACGGACGATGGTGTCGTACACCGCGGTATCACCATGCGGGTGGTACTTACCGATCACGTCACCGACCACACGGGCGGACTTCTTGTATGCCTTGTTCCAGTCGTTGCCCAACTCACTCATTGCAAAGAGCACCCGACGGTGCACGGGCTTCAAGCCATCGCGCGCATCCGGCAGGGCACGCCCGACGATTACGCTCATCGCGTAGTCGAGGTAGGACTGCTTCAGTTCGTCTTCGATATTGACCGGGAGGATTTCTTTGGCCAGTTCGCCCATGAGTAGCCTGGTTCCTTTTTCTGGTGATACTCCGCGCCATTCATCCCGAACGAGGCGAAGCGTGCCGCGCGGCCCTAGGCCAGCAGCGACTCACGACAAATCAATGAGTTATGCCATGTATCTGCGCAGTTAAGGCGACCGTTGCCAGCGCCCCTGAAAACGGCCGGATATTACCACAACCGGCGCCCCACACCTATCCCCAGCCAGCCGCCGCCACAACACCCACCAAGCGGCTGCGACAAGTTCAATGCAGACGCTTGCGGCACATCAGCTTGGTCATTTTCGCCAGGTCCGGCCGCTCGACCACGCCCTTCTCGGTCACGATGAAATCGATCAGGTCGGCCGGCGTCACATCGAACACCGGATTGAGTGCATCCACCCCCGCCGCTACTCGCTGCCCATTGACCTCGAGCAACTCACTGGCATCACGCTCCTCGAGCGGGATGTCATCGCCACTCTCCAGCGCCATGTCGATGGTCGAACTCGGCGCCACCACCATGAAGCGCACGCCGTGGTGCATGGCATTGACCGCCAACTGGTAAGTGCCGATCTTGTTCGCTACATCGCCATTGGCGGCAATCCGGTCGGCACCGACGATGACCCAGGTGATACCGCGGGTCTTCATCAGGTGCGCGGCGGCCGAATCGACATTCAGGCAAACCGGGATGCCTTCGCCGGCCAACTCCCAGGCGGTCAGGCGCGAACCTTGCAGCCAAGGCCGGGTCTCGTCGACATACACGCGCTCGACCAACCCCTCCAGATAGGCCGCGCGAATCACCCCCAGCGCCGTACCGAAGCCGCCAGTGGCCAAGGCACCGGCATTGCAGTGGGTCAGCAGATTCTGCTGATTGCCCTGATGCTTGCGAATCAGGTCGGCACCGAGCTGCGCCATGGTCAGATTGGCTTCACGATCGCTCAGATGGATGCCCAGCGCCTCGCTCTCCAACAGCNCCACCGGATCGTCACCTTCCTTAATACGCGCCAGGCGCTCGCGCATTCGATTGAGCGCCCAGAACAGATTGACGGCGGTCGGTCGCGAGTCGCCCAGCGCTTTAAAATCCGCCTCCAGGGCCATGCGCCAGTCGCCACCCTCGGCCACCCGCGCGCGCGCGCCGAGCACCACGCCATAGGCCGCACTGATACCGATGGCCGGCGCCCCGCGCACTATCATCAGGCGAATCGCCTCGGCCACGGCCACGGCAGAATGACAGGCATGCCAGGTTTCCTCGAACGGCAACACACGCTGATCGAGCAGGTGCAGAGCACCATCGCGCCAAGCAATGGCCTGAACCTTCTCTGCCGCTAGCAATTGCTCGCGCATGACACACCCCACCCCCGGAAAAGCCGGTCATTATACCCAGAGAAGCAGGCGGCAAGCTGCAAGCGAATCAGCGCCAACCCCGGAACGGGCCAGCTCACTCACAGCCTGAAACTTATGGCATGGCGCTGCGCCGCTTCAAGCGCACGACGAACCCCTATAAACTCGGGGCTCTCAGATACCCGCAGGAAGTCCCAGGCATGCCCGCACCCCCTCTCGACCTTCTCCTACTCCCAACCTGGCTGGTGCCGATCGAGCCGGCGGGAGTGGTGCTGCACGAGCATGGCCTGGGCATCCGNGACGGACGCATCGCCCTGATCGCGCCGCGCGCNGAAGCGCTCAAGCACAAGGCACTGGAAGTCCGTGAACTGCCCGGCCGACTGCTGACACCGGGACTGGTCAATGCCCATGGCCATGCCGCCATGAGCCTGTTTCGCGGCATGGCCGATGAGCTGCCGCTGAACAACTGGCTGGAACAGCATATCTGGCCAGCCGAGGCCAAGTGGGTTGATGAGCATTTCGTCCTGGACGGCACCGAACTGGCCATCGCCGAACAACTCAAGGGCGGCATCACCTGCTTTTCGGACATGTACTTCTTTCCCGAAGTGGCCAGCGANATAGTGCACAAGAGCGGCATTCGCGCCCAGATAAGCATTCCGGTACTGGATTTTCCCATTCCCGGCGCCCGCGATGCCGACGAAGCCTTACGCAAAGGGCTGGCCCTGTTCGATGACCTCAAGCATCACCCGCGCCTGAGCGTTGCCTTCGGCCCCCACGCTCCCTATACGGTGAGCGACGACAAGCTGGAAAACATCCGCATACTCGCCGAGGAACTGGATGCCGGCATCCACATGCATGTGCATGAAACCGCCTTCGAGGTGCAGCAGAGCCTGCAACAGCATGGCGAGCGACCGCTNGCGCGATTGGCGCGGNTCGGCCTGCTCGGCCCGCGCTTCCAGGCCGTGCACATGACCCAGATCGATGATGACGACCTGGCCCTGCTGGTGACCAGCAACAGCAGCGTGATCCATTGCCCGGAGTCCAATCTCAAGCTGGCCTGCGGCTTCTGTCCGGTAGAGAAGCTCTGGCAAGCCGGGGTCAACGTGGCCATCGGCACCGACGGCGCCGCCAGCAA
>C687J26845_10002243_pt1 | contig 11325 bp, 6 predicted proteins | sample RifCSPlowO2_12_FD_26845 | JGI IMG/M metagenome (IMG submission 26845) | reverse complement strand
TCCACAAGCGATGAGCGGGGGCGCTGGTTTTTTTACGGGGGCGCTCTCGGGCAGCGAGGGCTCCGTGCTCGATCCGATTGTCGCCATCCGCTACCGGATAACCCTGGATCCGGAAGAATCGGCAACGATAAACATGGTCTCCGGCATCGGTGAAACCCGGGATGCAGCCTTAAGCCTGGTGGAAAAATACCAGGATCGGCGTCTCGCGGATCGCGTCCTTGATCTGGCATGGACTCATGGCCAGGTGCTGCTGCGCCAGATCAATGCCTCAGAGGCCGATGCGCAACTTTATGGGCGCCTTGCCAGTTCGATAATCTACGCCAATGCTTCGCTGCGAGCCGACCCGAGCGTCCTCATAAAGAACCACCGGGGGCAATCCGGTCTCTGGGGATACGCCATCTCNGGCGATTTGCCGATTGTGCTGCTGCAGATTGAAGATCCGGCCAATATCGACCTGGTNCGCCAACTCGTGCAGGCCCACGCGTACTGGCGTCTAAAAGGNCTGGCGGTGGACCTGGTGATCTGGAACGAGGATCACGCCGGTTACCGGCAACTCCTCCANGACCAGATCATGGGGCTCATTGCCGCAGGCATCGAAGCCAACGTGACCGATCGGCCCGGCGGCATTTTCGTAAGGCCTGCGGACCGGATAGCGGAGGAGGACCGCATCCTGATCCAAACGGTCGCCCGCGCTATCATCACCGACAGCCGTGGGTCGCTGGCGGACCAAATCAAGGGCCGCAGTCTGGCGGAAATAACCGTGCCCCTCCTTGCCCCGACCCGAACCCACCGCTCCAGACCCCCGGCAGTCGTCCCGTTACCACGCCACGATCTGACGTTCTACAACGGACTGGGCGGATTCACCCCAGATGGCCGCGAGTATGTCATTACCACCGCGCACGGGCAGCTGACGCCGGCGCCTTGGGTGAATGTGCTGGCCAACCCGCACTTCGGGACCGTCATCTCAGAGAGCGGTCTCGCCTGCACCTGGAGCGAGAATGCCCATGAGTTCCGCCTCACCCCCTGGGGGAACGACCCCGTAGGCGATTCGAGAGGAGAGGCGTTTTACCTCCGTGACGAAGAGCGCGGCCACCTCTGGTCGCCCACGCCGCTGCCCTGCCGCGGGGAAACGCCTTACGTCACCCGGCACGGATTCGGCTACAGCGTCTTCGAACACACCGAGCGCGGCATCCGCTCCGAGCTGTGGGTTTACGTGGCCCTGGACGCGGCGATCAAGTTCACGGTGCTTAAAGTGCGGAACGAGTCGGGCCGATCCCGCCGGCTCTCCGCTACCGGATATGCGGAATGGGTGCTAGGCGACCTGCGGTCGAAATCGGCCATGCACGTAATCACCGAAATCGACCCGGACAGCGGGGCGCTCTTCGCGCGCAATCCATACAGCACGGAGTTCCGCGACCGCACCGCGTTCTTCGACGTGGACGATACGACTCGCACCGTAAGCGGCGATCGGACTGAATTCCTGGGACGCAACGGTACGCTGCGCGCTCCGGCCGCCATGATGCGCACGCGCCTATCCGGCAAGGTGGGGGCCGCCCTGGATCCCTGCGCCGCGATCCAGGTGAGCTTCGAACTGGCCGCCGGGCAAGAGCGCGAGATCGTCTTCCGGCTTGGCGTAGGGCGAAACGTCGGCGATGCCAGAAAGCTGGCCAAGCGCTTCCGGGGAGCAACCACTGCGCGCGGAGTCCTCGATATGGTATGGCAGCACTGGAAGCACACCCTCGGCGCGGTAAATGTGGAAACGCCCGACCCGTCCCTCAACGTGCTGGCCAACGGCTGGCTGATGTACCAAACGCTGGCGTGCCGCCTTTGGGCGCGAAGCGCCACCTACCAGCCGGGGGGCGCCTTCGGTTTCCGCGATCAGTTACAGGACGTGATGGCGCTCATCCACGCCAGGCCGCATCTCGTGCGCGAGCACCTGCTCCTGTGCGCGGCCCGTCAATTCCCGGAAGGAGATGTTCAGCATTGGTGGCATCCTCCGACGGGCCGGGGTGTGCGTACCCACTGTTCGGACGATTGCCTCTGGCTGCCGCTCGCGACGTGCCGCTATGTCCTCGCCGCCGGGGATATTGGCGTGTTGGATGAGCCCATCCACTTCGTCCAAGGCCGCCCGGTGAATGCGGATGAAGACTCTTATTACGATCTGCCCGGGCGCTCGGCAGAGGTGGCGAGTCTTTACGAACACTGCGTCCGGGCCATCCTGAACAGCCTCAAATTCGGCGAACACGGCTTGCCGCTCATCGGCTCCGGCGACTGGAACGACGGCATGAACCTGGTGGGCGGACACGGCAAGGGCGAAAGCGTGTGGTTGGGATTTTTCCTGTATGAAGTGCTCATGCGCTTCACAGAGGTCGCCCGCACGCGTGGCGACGTGTCTTTCGCTGAACGCTGCGCAAGGGAGGCGGCGGGGCTGCGCCACAATATCGAGAGGCATGGCTGGGACGGCGGGTGGTACCGCCGCGCCTATTTCGACGACGGCTCGCCGCTTGGATCGTCAGTGAACCCCGAATGCCAAATCGATTCGGTCGCGCAGAGCTGGTCCGTTCTTTCGGGCGCGGGAGATCATAAGCGTTCGCGCATGGCCATGGAGGCGGTGGATGAGCGCCTCGTCCGCCGCGGGCATGGGCTGATCCAGCTTCTGGATCCGCCCTTCGACAAATCGGCGTTGGATCCCGGCTACATCAAAGGATACGTCCCAGGAGTCAGGGAAAACGGCGGGCAGTACACGCATGCAGCCATCTGGGCGGCAATGGCCTTCGCCCGCTTGGGGGACAACCGGCGCGCGTGGGAGCTCTTTGCCATGATCAACCCGGTGAACCATGCAAGATCGGCCGAGGAGACCGCCACCTACAAAGTGGAACCCTACGTCGTTGCCGCCGACGTCTATGCGGCACCGCCGCATACCGGCCGCGGCGGCTGGACATGGTACACGGGCTCGGCCGCCTGGATGTATCGGCTGATCGTGGAATCGCTCCTGGGGCTCAGACTTGAAGTGGGTAAACTGCGTTTTACACCGTGCCTCCCCGCGGATTGGGAGGGGTTCAAGATGCACTACCGCTACCGGGAGACGGTCTACCACATCGCGGTCCTGCAAACGCCCGCCGGGAATGGTGAGATGCGCGTGAGCGTGGATGGCATTGAGCAAGACGATAAGACTATCCCTCTTGTCGACGACCATAAGGAACACTGGGGCGAGGTGAGGGTACCTGTCGCAGGCGGTTGAGAACTCGTCTGTGGGATCGCTTCTGTCCTGGTCCACCGATTTTCTGGGTCTGGCTCGATTGCATGAAAGACGTTGGAATTATTGAGTATGTGGTAACCTCCGGAATCCGGCAAACGAGACTCTTCCGGAGGCCATCATGAGGGCTAATAAGTCAGACCCCGCACCAAGATGGGCAGATTGGGAGACCGAAGATTCGGTGGACCAAGGCACGTGGAGGAGCCGATTTTGAAGAACACCGAAAATGGCGATCACGATGCCATGAAAGGCAAGGTCAATGGTCTGCTCGACCTCGGGAAAGAGAAAGGCATTCTGACCTACGACGCGATTCACGAGGTCCTCCCGTCAGACATGACATCCCCGGAGGTTCTCGATGACATCATGGTCCGCTTCCACGAAATGGACATTCAGGTCCTGGACTCGGAGTCCGCGGAAAACCGCTTGGTCCTCGAGAGGGAGGAATCCGAGGCCGATCGAGACGAGGAGGCCAAATCCCTCGAGAAACCCTCGCCGTTCGACGATTCCTTCCTGGGCAAAACCGACGATCCCATACGCATGTATTTCCGCGAGATGGGGCGGATCCCCTTGCTCGGCCGCAAGGGAGAGCTTGAGGTCGCCAAGCGGATCGAAGAGGGTCAGCTGGAGGTGAGCAGAGCCACGGTGAGCACCCGGGTCGCCATCAACGCCATCCTGGAGATGGGCGAAAGACTGCGCGAGGGGAAAATCTCGGTTTCCGACATGATTGTCGTGAAAAGCGACTCCGGCTCGGACGAAGCCCAAAACGAAAAGCCCACCTACGAAGAGGAAAAAAAGCGGACCCTCAGCCTCGTGAGCAAGCTCAAGGTCCAGTTGTGCAACCTCGAGAAGAAGAGGGTGGGCGGGGAGAAGCCGGCCGTCCTGGAGAAGGTGCGCGAGAGGGTGGCCGAGCTCATCCGGGGGATGAATCTCCGCCCCGAGCAGGTGGACACGATCGCCGACCGGGTGCAGGCGCACGTGAACTCCATCCACCGCGACGAGGAGGAGATCCATGGCTACCTCGACCAGGTGGGCATGAGCGAATCCGACCTCCGGGCCGCGGTCCGGGACTTGAACAAGAAGAAGGGGGGCTCGAAGCCCGTCGGCGAGAAGCGCATCCCGGTGAGCATCCTGGCCGAGTACGACCGCCGGATCCACAACACCCGCCTGCACATCCGGGCGACCGAGAAAGAGGCGGGTGCCTCCCGCGTGGGGCTGGAACAGTCCCTCAAGATGATCCGCCACGGCCGTCGGAAATACTTGAGAGCGAAAAAGGAGCTCACCGAGGCGAACCTCCGCCTGGTGGTGAGTATCGCCAAGAAATACAACAACCGGGGGCTACCTTTCCTCGACCTGATTCAGGAAGGGAACATTGGCCTGATGAAGGCCGTCGACAAGTTCGATTACAGCCGCGGCTACAAGTTCAGCACCTACGCCACCTGGTGGATCCGCCAGTCGATCACCCGGGCCATTGCCGACCAGGCGCGCACCATCCGGCTCCCGGTGCACATGATCGAAATTATTTACAAGCTCTCGCGGACCAGGCGTCAGCTGCTTCAGGAACTCGGCCGAGAGCCGTTCCCCCCCGAGATCGCGGCTCGGATGGAGATCCCGGAGGAAAAAGTCCGGAAGGTTCTCAAGGTCGTCCGGGAACCCATCAGTCTGGAAACCCCTATCGGCGAGGAGGAGAACAGCCAGTTGAGTGACCTCATCGCGGACGAGAACGCCCAATCCCCGCAGGAAGCCGTCGTGGATGAAGACATCAGGAAGAGGACCCAAAAATCCCTGCAGACCTTGAGTCCGCGCGAGGAGATGATCCTGCGGATGCGCTTCGGTATCGGCGGCGAGGATGAACAAACCCTCGAGAAGGTCGGCCAGACTTTTAATGTCACGCGCGAGCGCATCCGCCAGATCGAAGCCAAGGCGCTTCGGAAGCTCCGCCTTCGGCGCCGGAACCAAGTGCTGCGGACCCTCCTGGACAAACCCTAAAGGTGTGCTCCGCAATAATTGGAATCCAAGGTCTTTCACTCAAACGAGCCAGATCCCGAAAATCGGTGGACCAGCACAATGGGATTGGGACTCGGTTGAGATTTTGGACAGGACGGCCGAAGGCGTCGGGCAATGGCCTGTAGTACGATACGAGAGCACCAACTCTTTGGAGGTCAAGCCAAAGGGATTTTGTTTCGAGGAGGAACATCCAATGCCAGGCTTCGAATTCAAATGCCAGAAGTGCGGGAAAAAGGCCACGCTTGTGCTTTCCGTATCGGATTACGAGGAGAAGAACTACAAATGCCCCAAGTGTGGCAGCAAGCGGATGGAACGTCTGATTTCGACTTTTCAGGTGAAGACGGCGAAGAAGAGCTGAATCGCTACTCCATGGTTATGCAACGGGCCGCTGATCCCGCGCTCTGACGTGCCCCCGGGGTGATTCCATCATACTGTCCCATTACCTGTACTCCGCAAAAATTCGATCCTATGTAATATGAACGCGTTAGCGCAGCTGCATTACCGGCTCTTGGCATGGCAAGATTTCGCCCCAGCGGTCCGCAAATCCCCTGATCCGGGGTTTTGAATTCCCTGTGCATGGCGAATTGATTATTTTATCCAAAAACGGAGGATTCCTCGCCTTGTTCCCGAGGGGTCCATGCGCCTAAGCTCCTCCGCCATGAAAAATCTATTCCTGCTCACCGCCCACGTTTTGGCCACGATTACCAGACTGCTCAAACCTGGGGGCATCAGGGCCCTGGTGGCCGAGAATCTCGTCCTGAAGCGGCAGCTCCTCATCCTCAACCGATCCCGGCAACGAGCACCGAATTTGTCGGCACTTGACCGATTGTTGTTCGGTCTAGGGGTTTTCTTACTTGACCCACGCCGCCTCAGGCGAACGGCCATCATCGTCAAGCCATCGACCATCCTGGGGTTCCATCAGGCCCTCAAACGACGAAAATACCGCCTGCTCTACTCCGCCAAAAGGAAAGGAAAATCTGGTCCCAAAGGCCCCTCTCTCGAGCTCATTCAGCTGATCCTGGAGATGAAACGCCGGAATCCCCGCTTCGGCTGTCCCCGTATCGCCCAGGAGATCGCGAGGACTTTCGGAATCGACATCGACAAGGACGTCGTGAGGCGCGTCCTCGCCAAGCATTATCGCCCGGCCCCTGGAGGCGGGCCCTCCGGGCTCACCTTCATCGGCCATATGAAAGACAGCCTCTGGAGCGTGGACCTGTTCCGGTGCGAGTCGATTTTCCTCAAGACCCATTGGGTTCTCCTCGTGATGGACCAGTTCACAAGGAAAATCATCGGTCTTGGAGTTCATGCGGGAGATGTCGATGGCCCCGCGCTTTGCCGGATGTTCAATCAGGCCACATTTGAGAAGGGTGCACCCCGCTATCTCAGTTCGGACCACGACCCCCTGTTCCGCTACCACCAGTGGCGGGCTAACCTGCGAATCCGAGAAACCCGCTCGAGCAAAACAGTCCCCCATGTGCCCTTGTCACATCCCTTCACCGAACGACTCGTCGGCACCATCCGGCGGGAGTACCTGGATCAGATTATTTTCTGGGGAAAAAGCGATCTGGAGGAGAAGCTCGAGGAGTTCAGGAATTACTACAACGCCCACCGGGTCCATCAGTCCCTGAGGCTGAGAACACCCGACGAAGCCGCCGGGAAGGACTCCTCGCCTCAAGCGAATTTCGGAAATTACGGGTGGCTGGCACATTGCCGTGGCCTGTTCCAGACACCGATTGCCGCTTAATTAAGAATTCGCCAGGCACAGGATCTGGAATAATTGCGGAGCACGAGTATCTCCTTAAAACAAAGGATGCGTAAGTCCTTTTTAAATCGGACAAAAGCATCTCGAAAATAGCTTGCATATTTCAGATATTATGACCTATATATATTGATGATTCTTTGCGTCATCAGCCCGGCGGTCGGCCCTCCTGGCTTTGGACGTTTGGGGAAGGTAGCGATCGTGCTTTCGCTTTCCACCACTACCGGCTATGCCATTCTGGCCACGGCCTGCCTGGACGGGCCTGGCGGGTCACCTGTGCACGTGGGGTATTTGGCGAATTGCACGAGGATCCCAAAGCACTATCTCTCCAAGATCATCCAGCTCCTCGCGGCCCAAGGCCTTCTGGAGACCAAGCGGGGCTACAAAGGGGGCATTCTTCTTGCTCGGCCAGCCGAACAGATCACCTTCCTCGAAGTGGCGCAAGCCATCGAGGGCCCTAACTGGATAGGGAGTTGCCTGTTGGGGATGCCCGCTTGCTGGGGAAAACGCGCCTGTCCGACCTTCAATTTCTGGAAGAAGGAGCGCAAGCGCATCGAAGCGGAGCTACGTTCAACAACACTGGCGGATATGAGGGCGTTCAAACGGAGGTGCCCGCGGACAATCACGCCCAGCCGGCGGCGCTCGGTTGCGTGAAGGTTGCATCGCTTTGCGGCGCGTTCTGGCCGGCGGTGGAGAATTGCGAAGCATATCCGGCCAGGGCAGGCACATGAACACGCTCCGAGGGTGGCTGCTCCTGGTCATCGGTCGCCCCCTGGGAGCGGCATAGAGGGAGGAGAGGCCATGTCGCGCGTCCAGTTGCGGGTTCACGGTGATATGAGTGCCCTTGGGGACGAGGTTTCAGGAGCCGTCCTCAAAGCGCTGCCGGTTTCCTTGAGAAAAGGGGCCAGCGGGAGGAGCCTTGCCCTCGCTTTCCGGAAGGAGTTTGGCGAAAGGCTTCAGAAATTGCTCACCTCACGTGAACTGTGCGGCACCCTCAGTTGGTGCTCCGAGGAGCTTGAGCCCCTCGGCAAAGACGGGGAAAAGATGAAGGAGAGCGGCATGAAGGTTTTTGCCCTCTCCGAACCGCGCATCCTCCAGGAGCTCATCATTTCCTTGAGTGCGATCGCTTACCAGGCCATCAACCGTCTGGCGGAGAAGAGCATGGCGGAGAATCTCCGCTATACGGAGGTTGCTCGCGCGGTCGAGGTAGAACTCATGCGCCACGCCTTTGATAGCAAGTGGTGTGGCGAGTACCAGATCTGCCGGGAGAATCTCGCCAGCTGAGTTGGAGGTTCGGCGGATTATGGCGTTTGCCGGACGCAGGTTATCCCGCATCCGGAGCGACGGGGCGACCACCGGCATGGACGATTCCCGATACGGTCGTCCGGACGGCGTAGTGTTAAGGGTTCTGGTCCGAGTTCTCATTGGGAAGCACTCTTAGAGAGAACGGGAAAGAGGAAAAGGCTTAGATCTGCCCATAAAGAGGATTAATGGATATGTTATTATGATTGTACTTGCACACGACGAGGGGTATGGAGAGAGACTGCGGGCATGCAGCGATGCCCGAAGCGGCCATTTACCAATCCCCACCCCGGCCTTCCGGGGCGGGGGTACCGCATAGGGATCCGAGCCGCATGGCAATTCGCCGGATGTCAGCGTGGGTCTTCGCGGCGGTCCTGGTGGCTGGCGGGGCCTATTGGCTCAGCTCAGGCAAAGGGTCCGGCGAGGTCCAGCCCCTCGGTTTTGATCACGAGAAACACCTGACGGCCAAGCGCCAGTCCGGCCCCATCACCTGCCAAACCTGCCACAGGTTCTATTCAACCCGCCTGGCTTCAGGCCGCCCCGGGGTCGCGATCTGCGCCGACTGTCATGCCACCACGAAACCCGAGAGCCCCGAGATGGTCAAGCTCCGCCGCTTCATCGACGAACGGCGGGAGATCCCCTGGAAACGCGTCTACAAGCTTCCGGACCATGTCTTCTACTCGCATCGCACGCATGTGGTGGCCGCGAAACTGGAATGCGAGACCTGCCATGGGCCTGTGGGAAAGCAAAATGTTGCTCTTGTGCGGCCGCTCAAGCCGATCTTGATGGAAACCTGCACGGGGTGCCACCGGGCCAAGAAAGTAACGAACGACTGCAACGCTTGCCATAGGTGAGGAGCGGGGTGAGACCTTTCAGCCGAAGGAATTTTTTCAAGATCGCTGGCGTCGCCGCCGCGGGTGCGGCGGGCGTCTCGTTGGGGCGGAAGCAGGGACCGCTCCCTGATATCGGCGAAGGCGCTCCATGGTCTGACCGCGAGGAACGATGGGTCGCCACGGTCTGCCAACTCTGCCCGGGCGGATGCGGGATCCGGGCGCGGGTCGTGGACGGCCGCGTGGTGAAAGTTGAGGGCAATCCGGTTCATCCGGTGAACCGGGGCCGTCTCTGTCCCGTGGGCCAGGCGGCTCCTCAGCTCCTCTACCATCCGGATCGGCTCCGGTTGCCCATGGTGCGGGATGCGGGCGGGAAATTGGGCGCCGTTCCCTGGGATGAGGCGATTTCCTTGCTCGCCTTGAAGCTGAAAGAGCTGCGCGGCCGAGGTGAGGCGCATACGGCTGTCTTTCTGGCTGGACACTATCGCGGGCTTCGTGAACGCTTCCTTCGCCGGTTCATGACCGCGTACGGCTCCCCCAACTACATCCGTTCGCGGGGGTTCTCTGCGGATGAAGCCGATCCGGCGCATTCGCTGACCCAGGGGGTAGGACGCCCGCTGGTCCCGGACCTTTTCGAGGCCCGCTCCATCTTGTCCTTCGGTGTCCCCCTTCTTGAGGGCGGGCCGTCCCCGGTGCATCAGATGCGGGCGTACGGTCATTTCCGGCANGGCGAGGGGCGGCCCCGCGGGATTCTGATTCAGGTGGAGCCGCGCCGTTCGGCGACCGCGGAGCGGGCAGATAAATGGGTCGCCCCGCACCCGGAGACAGAGACGGCGCTTGCCCTGGGCGTCGCGCATGCCCTCATTCTGGAGGGGTTATTCGACGAGGAGTTCGTAAATCGCTACTGCGAAGGCTTCAACGACCGCCCTGGCCCGGACGGGCAAATCCTGCCTGGATTCCGGGCCATCGTGCTCCGGGAGTTCACTCTCCCCCGCGTGAGCCAGGCCACCGGGGTTCCGGTCGAGACGATCCTGAACATATCCCGCACCTTCGCCCGGAACCAGCCGGGCGTGGCCATTGGGGGTCCCGAGTTCCCCAGCAGCCCGACGCGCCTGGGACTGCGCCTCGCCGTTCATTTCCTGAACGCGCTTGTGGGCAACATCGGCAGGCGCGGAGGAATGCTCCTCCAGGAAAGGCCTCCTCTCGGCGAATGGGGAGCCCCCAAGGCGGACGACCTCGCGCGACGCTCGCTCGCTCAGGCACGCGTAGACGGGGCCGGGCGGGGCCTTTACGCCCTCGCAGGGGATGTGAGCGAGGCTCTCCCGGAGAGGATCCTCTCGGGCAAGCCGTATCCAGTCAATGTGCTTCTCGCTGCGGGCACGGATCCCCTGTTTGATCATCCCCGGTCCAGGGAGTTCGCGGGCGCCATCGGCCGAGTGCCATTTGTCGTCAGTTTCTCCTCCATGCCCGATTCGGTGACGCAAAAGGCTCACCTTGTCCTGCCGGACGCAATCTTCCTCGAGCGCTGGACAGAGGANGTCGTCACGCACGTAGCGGGCTTTAGCGCCGTCAGTCTGGGCCAGCCCGTTGTCCGTTCGAAGGACTCGCCGTTGGGTCTCGAGGATACGCTTCTCAAGGTCGCCAAGCAGGTGGGCGGAACGGTGGGAGAAAGCTTCGACTGGGAGACTTTCGCCGACGCGCTGTTCGAGGGAGCCACTTTTCTGCTCGATGCCGGTCGCGGCTACGTGGCGTCAGACCCCGTCCAGGAGCGCTTTCGGACGATCCTCAGGCGTCAAGGCTACTGGCAGAAAGAGCACGAAAACGCCGACAAGCTCTGGGAGGCGCTCCTTCAGCAAGGCGCGTGGTGGGATCCCAGCGACGAAGAACAGGGGGCGGCCGGGCAGCTTCTCCATCCCAGGGGCAAGTTCCAGTTTCTCCCTGAACGGCTCGACCGGCTCCTCGCTGGTTTCGAACCGCAGGCGCGCCAAACCGCCGAGGGCGCTTTCGGCCTCAAGAACTTTGGGGGAGCGCTCCTTCCTTCCGATGCGCCCCGGCCACAGCGCAATGGAGGGGAGTTCGACCTCATCCTCTTCCGCCCGCTGGCGTTGCTGGGCGATGCATCGGCGGAGCTGCCCTGGCTGCAGGAGCAGCTCGGCTTCCACCGGGGCGGCCGG
>C687J26845_10002242_pt1 | contig 11327 bp, 23 predicted proteins | sample RifCSPlowO2_12_FD_26845 | JGI IMG/M metagenome (IMG submission 26845) | reverse complement strand
TAAATCAAAATCCTTCCATATTCTAGGAGTCCTGTATCTTTTATGTAATTCATCTAATTTCTTTTGTCCAAATTTCTTAATAAACCAATTTATAAAAGGATAGGGATCATATTCATGATTAAAGTTTTCCTTCCAACATTGTGCATGACAATTTTCTAAATCCCATCTAGTTGAATAAGCTGATCTGGAAAAGATATGTCCACAAGTTATTTGAAAAGTGCTTCCACAAACAACACATTTATTCCCATCTCTTTTTCTAACTACTTCTGATACAAGTTTGTCTAATTTTCTAATTAGAGATTTCCTGCTAGGTTTTTTTGGTTTCTTAACCTTTTTAAGCATTTTTTCTTTCAAATATTAGAAAATCTAATTTCTTCTTACAAGATTGGATTGTTTCTACTATAGCCTCTCCTTGAAGTTTCATTTTTCCATAAGCATTTTCAGTCATTACAACTGCTTTTTTATCTGCTTCTGCTACACTTATTTTCTTTTCTCCTTCATTTAGAGGAAGTTCTAATAATTCTATTGCTGATTGATTTTCTGCTAGTTCTGCTTCTGCTGTTTGGGTGTTGTGGTAATAAAGAAGAGTTGAGAGTTTAATTGCAGTATCAGACAACCAATTAGGGTCTTGGTTTTTAGTACCGCTGTTAAGTTCTTGTAAGATTGTTTCTATTTCATTCATATTCTTTTATTTGGTTCATGAAATATCTAAGTTTTTTTTCATAGTCTTCTTTGTGTGAGGGGTTATAGTTTGAGGCAAATGCTGAGAGAGTTCTTTCTTTTTGATAGCGTCTATAATAAGAGTGGTTGTTAAGGTCTCTTGCGATTCGCTCAATAGCTGTAGGAATATCTTTGAAATGTATATAACCCCCACCCCACCCGAAACAGTTATTAGTAGATTGAACATATCTCTTGCACCCACCAGACTCAACAAAGCTAACGGCAGGAAGTAAAAGAGGATCAAGATTATACTTCCTAGCCATATCAATAAAGACATCGCTATGCTCAGATAATATAGAATTCTTATCCTTAAAATACTTTTTGAGGAAAGACCCTCTAGTGGCTTCTTTGAGTTTGAGTTCAAGTTTAAGGTCAAATTGTTCATTGGTATTCTTGAGTTCATGTTTAAGTTGTTGTATCTGAGCTTTGTTATCCTGCAACCCTCTATAAGAAAGTAAAAGAGCTATTACTAAAAATAGTAAAACTACTTTCAGCAGTCTCCTTTAGTCAGTCTCCTCAAGAATTCTAGTCATTTCATCAGGGGATAAATCTTCATTAGTTTTAGGATAAGGGTTTGGGAATTTAGCAACTTTACCTGTCATAATATATTCTTCCCATCCTTCTAAGAGTTCAACATCTATCTTAGTAATAGGTTCTAAACCTCTTTTTTGGATTAAAGCACAGACTATTCCGTGTCTAACCATACCTTTAACTTTTTGATCTTCAGTATTTTGTGGTATAGCTTCTCTAATTGGTTCTCTAAGGGGTGTTCTAGCTGGTTGACCCCATACATCCAAAGGTTCTGATATTGGTTGATTTTGGGTACTTGTAGGGCTTTTAAGACCCATTGGAGATTCTTCTGACTCTGGATGAAAATCACACCAGATTTTCTTTCCTTGAGGAGTTGTAGTTATTAAAGTTGGACAGAATTTTCCAAACTTACCATCTCTAAGGGGTTTTTGATGTTCAGGACACATATTCTTCCTTTACTGTTCTGATTCCATCTATTTCATTTATCATAAGGGTTTTAAGTCTGGATGTGTGTGAAAAAGAAAGATCATATTTTTCTGATGCTTCCTGTAAGGTTTTATATCTGGGTTTACCGCTATTTTTCTTTTCTACTTCCGTACAAAGGAATTCTGCTATTTCTCTATCACGTTTCTTTCTGTTCAAAATATTCATTACTATAGATTATATCATAAAGCTATTCATTAGTCAACGGCTCTTCCTTAAAATACTTATCCAGAACTGAGGGATTTTGTGCTACTACTCTAACTGCTAGTCTTAAAACTTTAGTGTATAGAGCATGTAAAGTTATTCCTCTTTCTTTAGCTACATCTATTAATTTAGCATCAAAAACTGTTACATAGTTTTTTAATATTTCCAAATCTTCTTTTAAAAGAGGTTGTTGTAAGATTGTTTCTCTGCTTATTCCTTTTCCAGATGTTGTGTTATTTTTATAGTTTTGTAAAAAGGTTTTTAATTCCTCCTCTTTCATGTATCTTGAAAGCACCTTTACACTTAATGTTTTAGGTTGTTTAGTTGTAGTTCCTTTTTCATGTCTTGGGTGAGAAGGTTTAGCCCATGGAAACTCTTTGCCTAACTCAATAACCTCTTCTTGGGGCATATTAAGTTTTTCACTCATCTGCCAATAAGGGATACAGCTAAGTTTGTATCTTCTGATTCTTTCTTTAATTACAGATATATCTGTTTTAGATTCTTCATATCTTTTTATCTGAGATTCGCTTAATTCAGTATTTCTTACATATGGAGCGTACAACTCTTGAACTTTTTCTTTAGATATACCAAACTTTACAGCCATTTGTTTATAAGTGTATCTACTTGTTTGTTTACCTTTTATTATTTTTTGGAGTAATTCTTCATCTGATAGAGGCTCTGGTTTGTAAGTCCCCTCATGGATTTGAGCATGTTTATCCATATGATTGCCTAACCTGTGATTTTCTTTTCCACATTTATTACACTTCCAAGTTTTTTCTGAGATATAATCCCAATATTTATTTCTTAATTCCTGGTTTGTCATTTCTTTTTTCTTCTTTTATTAATTTTTCTTTCACAAGCAATACATATATAATGTTTGAAAGTTTTATCTAAATGGAGCAATACCCAAGGACCTTTTGATTTGTGTTTACATGAAATTATCATTAGTTGATTATATCATATAGATACTTGTTTGTCAAGTATTAGAACTTTCTTCATATTAGCTTTTTAGACCCCTCTTAATGTTTGGATTGTCAACATCTTCTAATCTTCTATATACCCTACTAGGAATATCATTTAACCAAGTCACAGGAGATTTATCCCCAAAGGTTGCAAAGGCTTTATCCTCATGTTCTTGGAATAGCTCTAACACTTTTATATTAGATTCTCTACAACCAGTACAAGTAGCAGAAACTACTTCCGCAGGTTTATCTTTAAAATATCTAGTTATAATTTCAAATTGTTTATGTTTATGTTCCATATTTACCTCTTACCTAACTAGTTATAGGATAATAAATCTCTTGCCTACTAAAACTTGTCAAGCCCCCAAAATATGAACCTAACATTTTTAAATTAAGGCTAATTTTGAATTTTCCTAGTTTTTGCCATTTAGCTACGATTGATAAAACTCTCAAAAAGTGCCATTTAATCCTATAGGACTGTGCGGTAGTATAATTAGAGTGTAGGGTAAATCCTACATTGCACTTTAAAAATGAAAGGAGGTGATACAAATGGGAGACCAAGGCAAATGCCACTGGTGTCTTAAACCCACTAAAGGAAAACTTAACTGGTGTTCTGAACACTGTAAACAAAGAATCCTTAAGACTTCTGAGAAACAACTCAAAGCTCTGAGCGACTTCTTCAGTAGGTTGGGTTAAATAACTGAGCCGACTAACACTCGGCTCTTTTATTATACTCTTTTTCATTTTAAATACTTTCATACCTGCTTTCCTTCTTTAGATAACTCCAACTTTAATATTTCTCTAAATCTTCTAACAAAAGTTGCAGTCTTATTTGAAGGTTCGAGTAGATAAATAGCAGTTTCAAAATCTCTACTTATCTCTTCCACCACTTTTTCTCTTTGAGAGGCTAAAAGGTCTTTAATAAAGGATTTAACAACATCTTTTGGAATATGAAAAGTTAAACTCGATGGTAATTTTTCAAATTCTTCTTCCCAGCCTTTTCTCTCAGCTATAGTTTCATCAACAGCTTTAACTATCATTTCTATCTTCTTTCTCATAGAGAAGCTTGGCTTAGTCATATTAGGTCCATCTTTCTGTTTGTATAGTTCGTTTTTCCATAATCTCCCTTTTAATCCCACACTTTTTACATTTTTCTCTAATCCAAGTTTCCTCAAAGGTTCTTAGTACTCCTCCATGTGCTTCTGCTTCTTTATCTCCAGTTTGTTTCGTTTTAAGGTAAATACCGTACTCCTTCCAATTATGGAAGTACCAAAATAACCATTTGCATTTCCTTTGCTCAGTAACTGTGGTCATGGGTCATGCCTTTCACAATGCACGCAAATAATAGCTCCGTCTGAAACATAACCTCTGCACCTTTTACAAGGATGGTGCGTATCAAAGTAATTTACATTTTCTTGTCTCATCATCTCTCTAAATGCTTCTTTTTGTTTCTCCGTTTGTTTTTGATTATCAAATTTTTTAGTAACTGTGGTAGTAGTCATAATACTGTTCCTTCTATTGATTTTTCTTCCTTGGGTTCTTCTAATAGAAAACCTTTTTGTTGAGCAATTTCAAAGAAGGTTTGACCATTAGGCATAATAATGTAAGGTAAAAATACCTCCTCAGGTTTAACCATTTCCCATTCTACTAAAGCCATTTGAGCAGATACCCAGTCTCTTAGAGTTGCCCAAGCGGTTCTATATGGCTGTTCTGGCTTATACCTTACACCTTGGTTATCAAATATCTTTTGGACTGCATTAAATTTAGCTGGCAGTCTAATACCTAGAGTGCCACTAGGGGCTTCTATAACAAAACTTATACTTATTATTCTTCCGTCATCACCATAATCTCTAATAATTTGTTTAGCTCCATGAGAAATTAAAGTCTTTTCAATATCACCAAAGATATTAGGCATACTTGATGTACTAGCATAGTTTTTTAACATTTCATCCCTTCCTCCAAGTGGTAGTAGTCATAGGTTTATCTCCAATATTTTTTTACAGGTTTCTAAATCACTTTCTCCTATATGGATTATCTTCCCAAAATGATCTGCTAATTTTTGGTAAACTTCTCTTCTGTTCATTCTCCCTGTTTTCCATAAAGGATCAATATAACCATGAACTTTTATTCGCCATTCTCTTAATTCTCTATTAGCCATTATGCCTAAAGCTACCTTACTATTCTGGTGACAACCAACATAAGCATCACAGTTTTTACACCAATAGCACATATAGGATTTTCCATACCTTTTACCATACACTTGTTCGTTTGGAACCCAAGCTGCGGATTTATTACAATAAGGACAAATTACTTTCATCCCTTCCTCCAACTCTCAAGGTAGGAAATTATTTGGTTTATCTTTCCACCTAAATCATACATATCTAGAGAATATTGCATATCCAATCTATCTGGTAGTCTAGGTACTGGTACACTCTTGGTGAAACTTCCAGGGGAGGTACATACATTACAATCTATTCTACGACAAGCTACTCCACAATGAGGAATACTATGGTCATCATTAGCACAGTTTAAGCATCCTTCAAGGTTATTAGCACATTTACATTCTCTCTCTAGCTTGGAATCTAAATACTTGGCTAAAGCCTTAGTTCTTTCTATTTCTGCCTTTATATCAATCTCTGCTTCTGATTCTCCATAAAAGTCTTCTCTCTCTTCTTCCTGAGGCAGAGGAGCTGGGTTACATCTAGGACAATCACACCAAACTACATCCTTCTTTTTCTCTACTACAAAGGGAGATTTTAAATCATGAAGAGAAGGGTAGGTTTTAGCTTCTCTTTGTTCTCTAGTTAGTGGTACAGAGGGTAGAGGTGGAGAGAGCTTCTTAAAAAGTCTAACCAATTGCTTAACCTGACCAGTAGTTAAATCATATTCAGGTTTATTTAATTCTTCTTTTATATCTGGCACAGAACCTTTGGTGTTAGACTTCATGATAAATCTCCAAATCCATCATGTACATAATCATCATCATCAGATTCCAGATTTACTTTGCACTTATGCTTATTACAGCCACAGCAACCAGTTTTACCCCCGAGTTTATCTACTTGCTCTTTACAAGCAGAATGTGTTCCTTCTTCTCCATGTTTAAATTCTTTTAAATCATTCATATTTTTCCTTCCCTCCCTTTAACTGATCTAACAAATATGATTCAATTTTACTTTTTAACCAATTTAACTGTCCTATTATTATTTCTTGTTCTTTTCTATTTATTTCTTTTAAAGGGATGACTTCGAGAGCTAACCCTAACCTGGCAATTCCATTTAAGATTCTGTTGGTAGAAGCATTATCAGTAGTCAATTTATTTGCTAATTGGATTCTTGCCAAATCAGGAGCTCTTTTAATTGTCCTCATCATTTCTACTAAAGCAGGTCTACTTTTGAATTCTCCTTTTGTAATTCTTTTTAATATTTCTTCTTTAAATTCAGGAACTATTGATCTTGCTTGTTCAAAATAAGTTCTAGGTCTACCTTTAGCTATGTCTCTTTGGACAAATTCAGGTTGTTCTAAAAGTCTTAAATAATCTCCAATGGTTTGAGGCATAACCCCTATTTCTTTTGCTATTTCCTTAATAATGCCATATTTATCAGTCTGAGATATAGTGTCTGAAACTACATCTTTCCCAGTTTTAAGTTTGAATAATTTAGCATAAGCCTTAGCCACATCTAAAGCGTTCATTACAATAGACTCTTTAGTTCCTGATTGATGAACATTTTCTGCCATTTGATGCCTAAGTCTTTCATACTCAGGGTAATTTGATGAGTTAATATTTACAGGGACTTCTTCCCATTTAAGAAATTTGGAAGCTCGCCATCTACATTCACCAGTAATAATCATTCCATTCTCATCTATTTCAATGGGGTTAATCATTCCTTCTATTTCTAAAGACTTAGCCAACCCTTCTATATGGGCTTGATCGAAAATCTTTCTCGGCTGATCGGGATCGGGTCTTATTGAATCTATTGGTACATTTTTAATCATAATTTTATTTCTTTTTTAAGATATATCTAGTTTTACTGTAAATATTTGCTCCCACTTCTCCTTTTATCATTTTTATTTTAGGGAATAAACCATATTTAGCATTTACCAAAAACCAAGGACTACTCATCTGTTTATACAATCCTTTAGAAGTAATTGTTTTAATCTTATATTTATCTATATCTTTAGAAAATTTAGTAAGTAGGGTGTAAATCTGAGGGATCTTCATCGGAGGCTTACCATAGATTAGTCGCTTAATTTTTTTAAATATAATCATAATTTTTTAACATCTCCACATTTAGAACAAAAAACTTTATCTTTAGAGTAAGTTTCTATGTAATCTCCATAAGTTCCTTTGTAGTCCTTTTTTTCTTTTACCTGACTATACCAATGTTCACACTTATTTATTTTCATTTTTTTAAAAGAATTCAGGTTAGTAACTTCCCCAAATTACTTATTCTTCTTTCTTTTTCTCAACAACTGGTGCTGGGAGCATGAAAGCTCTATCCTTAAACTCTCCTATTAAGAATCCCTTTTCTGACGCCTCACTCTTTAGAGCTTGCGCTCTTACTAAATTCCCTTTAATGAAAGAGAAGTATCTTGTAAGACTGTACCTAAACTCACTATCTGTAGAACAAATCCCATATTTCCCCAGATCGTCCAAACAACCGAACCATACCTGATGAGCTACCCAAAACCTACGTTTTAAAGTAGACAACCATTGTCTTACTTTATCTCTACTTAAAAGATAGTTTACAGTACTTCCACCTTTTAGGTATTCTGTTACTATTTCATTAGTAGTTAGTTTTTCTCCTTCTAAGAATCTAGCTTCTAATTCTGAAATGACTTCACTTGATCTTTTTTTGTCTATTGTACTCACCGACTTTCTTTGATTCATACAGTATACCATAAGGTTACTCAGAAGTCAAGTGAGTAAGTTTAAATACTATTGCTTGTTCTAAACTACAATCTCCATTAAAGTCTTTTAAATAACTCTGACAATTTAAAACTTTATTTTTGCCGAATTTCTTAAACAACTTCATAATAAAAGGAGTACTAACTTTAATATACTTTCCCATTACTTCTGCTTCTTCCCACGTAACATTACGTTTTCTTCCTGATGTTACTTTTAAATCTTTATACTTATTTAAGTCTATTTTTTCCATAGAGCACCCTTATTTCCTTCATACCTTTTTTCTTTGGTGTCTGATGTAGTTTCCTGTCGTAGCGACTTCATGTCTGTTTTTCCCACCACACATTCATACTACAATGTTGCTACAGTTCATATGCAGTTGAAGTTCCCCGTTGCTGGGTGCAAGCAGAGCGGGGACTATTAACAACATACGAACTGCTAGGTCAGTTTATTCAGAGATGAACCTAAAAGCTCTGTCAGAACACTATGTTTAAAACTCTTCGCTTAATATAAAGTCGTTGAGTTTTTTTTGTTTTGCTCTCTGTTCTTTGGGAGTTCCTGTTAAAAATACTTCAATTACACCAAAATCTTTTCTATCTCTTAAATGTTCGGGGATATTTTTTTGTTCTAAGTCAAGTGTTTTATCTTGTATACTTACTGTTTTATCCATAAAAAATGAGCCCTTAATGCGTAGGGAAAACAACCCTTTCGGAGTGTCTACGCACTAAAAACTCATTTTTGCGGGATGTTTTCCTAACACTCCTGAGTTTTCTACTAAAGTTGTAATCACGTCTGCAAATTACAACAAAGTTACTATAACACAACTTGACAAATATGTCAACTATCATCTAAAAGTTCCTTTTTTAATTTTCGGTAATCTTTCAAATAAGTATCAGTTTTTTTATGGCAAGCTAGGCATAGAGTTCTTCCGTTGTCCAAACTCCAGAGTTCTTTACAATCTATTGCTTGTTCCAAATTTTGGATATTATTTTCATCACAAATTTGTGCAAAACTTTTAGGATAATGGTCTACATGAAGAATAACAACTTTGTTTTTTTCACTTCTTGCCCCACATTCTTTGCAGGTGTAATTGTCTCGTTGGAAATAGAAATTTCTCCACTCTGTATACTGAAATAATTTTCTAATAGATCTTCTTAGAGAAGTTAAACCACCCTTCCACATTGGATTATTTTCTCTTTTTGTTTTTTGACTTTGTTTCTGGCGTGTTTCTTTGGAAACCTTCCTTCCTAACATAAAACCTACTAATCCTTTATTCCAAGTTGGCTTTCCTTTTGCAACATTAGTGGCACATTTTCTGGAACAATATTTACCCCATCCCAGCTTTATAATATAGGGAATAGTTTTAAATTTTTTGTTACAAAAGAGACAATTAATTTTTAATTTCGTAGTGTAGGATAAATTTCGACATATTATTGAACAATATTTTCTTCGTCCTGCCTTACTTTTATAAGGGGTTACTTTAAATTCTTGATTACAGTATAAACAATTTATTAAAACTATTTTTACTTGTGAAAGCCTTCGACATTGGTTTGAACAATATTTCTTTTGAGTTTCCCACGTTCTTCTACTACAGTTAATAGGTCTTTTAAACTCTTTTGTGCACATTAGACATTCTTTAGTCATAATAGACTTTGGAAATATTCAGAATATTTTTTAATTCCCAGTTCGCTTAATTTAGGTGCGGTATTAATTTCACAGATTAAATATTTAGGGAGATTTCTATCTTTAGTGTTTACTAAGACATCAATAGCACAAAAATCTAAACCCATTACTTCTGTAGCTTTTTTTGCTATATCAATCGCTTCTTGAATTCGTCCTTCTCCTTTTGGAATATGTTTGAAAATAAAGTTACCAATGTCGTGATTCCAAATCAATTGATTTTTATCTCCTTCTTTCGTACTATACAAAATTACTTTTCCACTTCCAATATGGATTCTTAACTCACTTGTTTTATCTATATATTGAGAAAAATATTTTGCACCATTTCTACGAGCATGTTCTACCTCCCTTGAATTTCTACAAAACCAAAAGTCTTTCCCTCCTGTATGGTACTTAGGTCTTCCTATACAGGGGAATTTATCTTCTCCTAAATGGGGGACTGGAATTCCTGCATCTGCTAAAACTTTTCTGCATTTAAGCTTATTTGAGGCTAATTTGATAGCTTCAACTGTATTTATTTCATCAACACAATCTGCTTCCCTTAAACTTCCCCACCTTATAACAGTCCCTAAATTTAAGGGTAGTCTCCTTTTAATGTAAAGAGGTAAATCTAATTGTTTCTTAATCTCTTTAATTGTAGCACTAGGTTTAGACAGGATTATGTTCATAAAAACCATTTATAGTATTTTTCTTTTTCCTTTTCCTTTATAACTAGAATTGGTAATCTATATTTTAAGCGTGTCCAATTTAGTAGGATTCTACCAATCCTTCCATTACCATCTATAAAAGGATGGGCAGATTCAAATTGAATATGTAAACTTTTACACATAGTTTCTTTATCTTGTTCTGAATAATCTATATCAATAACCATATTCACTCTTTTAATAAACTCATCCATTAAAAAAGGAATTGCATACCAAGGTTTAGCTTCATGCCCACCAATCCAAACTGCTCGCTTCCTATAAGCCCCTGTTTCTTCTGGATCAAGTTTATCCTGCATTAAAATAGCATGAGTTCTCAAAATAGCTTTTTCTGTTAATTCATTTCTTTTGATTAAGTATGACCATGCTTTCACAGCTTGCATATAAGAAGCTAAATCCCAAACATTTTCTATATTATTGGATTGTTCTAAAAAATCTTTTATATTTTGATTCATAATTTTAATAGCTCAATATTTTTTTAAAGAGCTTTCTTAAAAATACTTTAATCTTTCTTTGGTTGATTCCAAATCTTATTTTCATGTGTAGTGAATCCTTTTTAAAGTTCCATCTTCATTTACATCATAAACCTTTATTTTTGTTTGTATCAGTTTCTTTTTTCTTTCTTCCACAATATCTTTTATTTTAGTTAAAGTTGTTTTTGGAGGGGCTAACTGTTTTAAATTACTTTTTTCAGGATTATAGCTGTATTTATATCCACAACCATAACCATAAGAATCACCATAATCTCCTGTTGAATAATAATCATCTGGGTCATAATAGGGATTAAGGATAACAGGTTCAGCTTTTACTCTGTTATAAATTTTAAACTTATCTCTTTTTAACTTTCCATCTTCCCATTTAAAAGTATAGAGTTTTGAACTGCCTGTATCTCCGATACTTGATCTAATTCCTGCTTTTTTAAGAGCTTCTTTTAAATGAGATTCTAAACTTGAATAATACATACCACTTCCATCTTGCAAAGTTGCAAAGGCTAACGGAGCATTGTGTTTAACAATATTCAATTCATTCTGTTTTTCTAAATCAATATAAGGGACTGTAAACCAACCGCCCAACTGTTCTTCAAACACCTTAACAGGTTCATTTAGATTCAACAGGTGTCCAATTATTTGTGAATCTACTTGA
>C687J26845_10002240_pt1 | contig 11327 bp, 16 predicted proteins | sample RifCSPlowO2_12_FD_26845 | JGI IMG/M metagenome (IMG submission 26845) | reverse complement strand
TGATAGAAAAGCCGACTACGTTCATCGAGGGCGACAAGCGTGTCTCTCCTATTGAAATCAGAGCGCGTTTGGAAAAAATGCCGGATGAGGATGTTGAATTGTTCGGTCTTAATCCTAAGACTGCTCGTCCTGAGTGGATGATTCTTACTATTTTGCCGATTCCTCCAGTCACTGTGCGTCCGTCTATCACTCTTGAGAGTGGTGAGCGTTCAGAGGACGACCTTACGCATAAGCTTGGTGATATCGTGCGTATCAACCAGCGTTTGTTCGAAAACATCAACGCCGGTGCGCCTGAAATCATCATCGAGGACTTGTGGGATTTGCTGCAGTATCACGTGACTACGTTCTTTGATAACAGCATAGCTCAGCTTCCGCCTGCAAGGCACCGAAGCGGCCAGCCGCTCAAGACAATAACTGAGCGTATAAAGAGCAAGGAAGGTCGTATCCGTCACAACTTGGCGGGTAAGCGTACCAATTTCTGCGCGCGTACTGTGATTTCGCCTGATCCGATGCTTGCGCTTGACGAGGTCGGCGTGCCTAAGAGCATCGCGATGAAGCTTTCAGTTCCTGAGACTGTGAATGATTGGAACGCTGAATACTTGAAGAGGTTCGTGAAGAATGGACCTGGCACGTATCCTGGTTCGAATTATGTCATCCGTCCTGACGGAAAGAAGAAGAGAATCACTGAAGAGACCAAGGAAGCGACTCTTGAAGAGTTGCAGCCAGGTTATGTCGTCGAGCGACATTTGCTTGATGGTGATATTGCTATTTTCAACCGTCAGCCGTCTTTGCACAGGATGAGCATGATGTGTCACAAAGTCAAGGTTTTGCCGGGAAGGACTTTGCGTATGAATCCTGCGGTTTGTAACCCTTACAACGCTGACTTCGACGGTGACGAGATGAACTTGCACATTCCTCAGACTGAGGAAGCAAGAGCTGAAGCTGAGATTTTGATGGAAGTTCAAACCCAGCTTATCTCGCCTCGTTATGGTTTGTCTGTTATCGGCTGCATTCAGGACTCTATTAGTGGCAACTATTTGCTTACAAAACACGCTCAGTTCACTCGTGAGCAGGCGGTTCGTTTGCTTTCAGAAGCGGGTCTTTATGAGTTTAGCCGTTTGCCAAACAAGAAGACTATCTCCGGAAAGGACGTGTTCAGCGCTTTGCTGCCTGATGACTTCAATTTTGTTGGAGCTTCAAGGACTGGCGAACCTGTTGTCATAAAGAAAGGAGTCTTGATAGATGGAGTCATCGACACTAAGAGTATTGGTGGAGAGGGCGAGGGAGTTTTGCTTCGAAGCTTGCACCAGCACTACGGCGCTGAGAGGACCATTAAGACTTTGCACAACATTTTCAGGCTTGGCAACCAGTATCTATCGCACCGCGGCTTTAGTACAGGCATAGGTGATGAGGATTTGCCAAAAGAAGCGCGTGATCAAATCGACCAATTGCTCCAGCAGGCGCAAGAGGATGTGGCTCAGATGATTGCGCAGTTTGAGCGAAAGGAGCTTGATGCGTATCCGGGAAGGACTATGCGTGAGACTTTGGAGCTTAAGATTTTGGAGCGTTTGAACAAGGCGCGTAACGCGTGCGGTCAGGTCATCAAGGGTCACGTTCGTGATTCGAACCAGGCTGCTGTGATGATTCTCTCGGGAGCAAGGGGTAGCATCACTTCGCTTATTCAGATGAGCGCTTGTGTCGGCCAGCAGGCTATGCGTGGCAAGCGTATCGAGAAAGGTTATAGAGATCGTACGCTCAGCTGTTTCAAGAAGGATGATTTGTCGCCTGAAGCCAGAGGATTCATCATTCATGGTTTCAAGCACGGAATCAATCCGAAGGAGTTTTTCTTCCACGCGATTACTGGAAGGGACGCTCTTATGGACACTGCTTTGCGTACACCGAAGTCTGGTTATTTGTACCGACGTTTGGCGAATGCTATGCAGGACTTGCGTGTCGAGTATGACGGCACTGTTCGTGACGCGAGCGGAAGGATCATCCAGTTCTCGTATGGCGAGGATGGTATTGATGTTTCCCGTTCGGAGAGCGGCAAGATTGACGTTAAGCGCATCGTTGATAGTACTGATTGAGGTAATGAAAAATGCACAAGGATCTTGAGGAATATTCGGGCAAGCTTCCATTGAAGCTGTTGCAGGAGATCGAAGAGATTTGTCCTGCCGGCAAGATAAAGAAAGTCGTGAAGAAGGTTTACGATGAGTATGTTATCGCGCAAATTGATGCTGGTGAGGCTGTCGGTCTTATCGGCGCTGAAAGTATCGGCGAACCCGGCACGCAGATGACTTTGAACACGTTCCACTACGCTGGAGTCGCAGAGATGAACGTCACTATGGGTCTTCCTCGTATTATCGAGATTCTTGATGGGCGAAAGTCTATCTCGACTCCTCAGATGGAGATTTTTCTTAATAGTCCGTATAACAAGGGAGAGGGTATTCGAGAGCTTGCGATGCAGATTAAAGAGACAAAGCTAAATGAGCTTGTTTTGGAATACGGCCTTAATATTATTGATATGAAGATTGAGTTGAAGTTGAACGCTCCTAAGATGAAGGAGCTTGAATTGACCGCATCGAGCGTTGTGAAGGCGATCGAGAAGGCGCTTGCGAACGAGGCGCAGATAAAGAATGAGGGTGATATGCTCACGTTCAAGCTCAAGGAGAAGGATGATTCAAAGGGTCTTAACGCTCTTTATCGTTTGAAAGAAAAATCAAAGGAATTGTACGTTAAGGGCATCAAGGGCGTCTCGCAGGTTCTTCCTGTTAAGAGAAAGGATGAGTTTATCATCATCACTGCCGGAAGCAATCTCAAGAAGCTTTTCGAGCTTGATTTTGTTGACACGACCCGCACGACGACTAATGATGTCCACGAGATTTCCGAAGTGCTCGGCATTGAAGCTGCGCGTCAGGCGATTATCGATGAGGTTTTCAAGGTTATCGAGACTCAGGGTCTTAACGTTGATATCCGCCACATCATGCTTGTGGCAGACACTATGACTGTGAGCGGCGAGATAAAGGGAATCACGAGGTATGGTGTCGTGAGCGAGAAAGCGTCCGTGCTCGCAAGAGCTTCTTTCGAAACTCCTATCAAGCACGTGATTAACGCAGCGCTCAAGGGCGAGGTTGATTATCTCAATAGCGTTGTGGAGAATGTTATGTTGAACCAGACTGTTCCTGTAGGCACGGGTCTTCCGGGGCTGGTGTCGAAAAAGTCGAATGAGAAGTCGGTTGAGAAGGTGAATGAATAATGGCAAAGATTGAAACAAGCGATTTATCAGTGGAGCTTAAGAAGCTTCTTACTGCGAAGAAACTTTTGTTCGGAGCAGAGGAGACGGTTAAGGCGTTGCGAAAGGGCGGCGTTCAGAAGGTGTACATAGTCGCGACTTGCAATGATGTTGTAAGGTCTGATGTCGAGAATTTGTGCAAAGTTTCAGGTGTTGAGCTTGTCACGCTTTCGCAGGCAAGCGATGAGATTGGAGTCATTTGCAAGAAGCCTTTTGGCGTTTCTGTTATCAGCGTGATATGATGAAGATTGTTCTTGACACGCAGGCGATGCAGACTATTGCTCTTTTTGAGCGTATGAGTGGAGCGCACGTCAAGGATTGTATTCCGAATGAAGAGCAGATAGTGTTCATTGTGAATGAAGGCGAAATCGCAAAGGCGATAGGAAAGGGCGGAAGGAATATCCGTGATTTGGAGCATATGCTCAAGAGGCGTGTTAAGGTCATCGAGTTCAATTTGGACCTTACATTATTTATTCAAAATGTGGTGGCTCCGATAGAGCTTAGGGAGGTTCGGGCCGAGGATGATGTGTATTTTATGGATGCGAAAGATTTAAAAAGCCGAGGCTTGCTGATAGGGCGTGGAGCTTCCAATCTTCGGTTTTTTGAGTCGATTGTGAAGCGTTATTTTCCGATTAAGGAATTGAGAGTCGTTTAGTATGGGAAGAAAATCAAATGGATTGAGGACAGGAAAGGCGCTTAAGCGCAGACGTCACAGCAGTAGATGGCTCGATGCTAATTTTGTCAGCAGGACTCTTCAGTTGAAGAGAAAAGCGGATCCATTAGAGGGCGCTTCCCAGGCTCGTGGTATTGTTCTTGAAAAAATCCAGCTTGAGGCTAAGCAGCCGAACTCAGCGATGAGGAAGTGTTGTCGTGTCCAGCTTGTTAAGAATTCACGTCAGGTTACCGCGTTTATGCCAAGAGATGGCGCGCAGAAGATGGTCGATGAGCACGATGAGGTTTTCATCGAGAGCATCGGCGGCTGTCAGGGCAAGTCAAAGGGAGATATCCCTGGTGTCAGGTGGCAGGTTATCAAAGTTAACGGTCAAAGTCTCGATGCTCTTTTGAGGGGCAAGATAGAGAAGGCGAGAAAGTAAAATGATCAATGTTTTTAACAAGTGGAGCGTTGAGGGCATCAAGGTAGATGATGCGGGTCTTGTCCGCTATATTTCTTTGGAGCCGCGTGTTGTTCCAAAGACCGGCGCAAGGTACGCTGGAAGGAAGTTCCACAAGTCTAAGACTTTTATCGTTGAGCGTTTGTTGAACAAGGTCATGGTTCCTGGCCACAAGGCTAAGAAGCATTTTCGAAGTTCAGGACACATCACGGGAAAGAGCTCTACTGCGTATGGAATAGTGACTTCTGCTTTTAAGATTATCGAGGATAGGACAAAGGAGAATCCTATCAAGGTTTTTGTTAAAGCGCTTGAGAATGCAGCTCCGCGTGAGGAGATTGTCGCTATCGAGTATGGTGGCGCGAGGTATCCTAAGGCGGTTGATTGTTCTCCTCAACGCCGTATCGATGTCGCTTTGCGTTTGTTCGTTCAGGGTGCGTATGAGCAGAGTTTCAATAAGAAGAAATCGATTGAAGACGCTCTTGCTGAAGAGATTCTTGCGGCATACAGGCTTGATGCTAAATCTTTGGCTTTGTCCAAGAAGGGCGAATTGGAACGACAAGCTGACGCTTCTCGATAAATATCGCATCATGTTTTTTTCTCTTTGATAATATTTATAAAGAATCAAGAGGATTGTTCTTATTATGGAAACTCCTAATGAAGAGGCTCCTTCGGAGCATAAGAAGAAGCATAAGAAGGATGTGCAGGAATTGTGGAATGAGATAGAGGGTCGTGAGAAGGATGTGGCTAAAGAAGAGCATGATGAGTCTGTCCACAAGGAGAGCGATGAGGAAGAGGAGCGTCTTGAGGAGGAATAATGCGGTTGTTTTTGGAGCGTTTGAAGAAGGCTCCTATGGAGCTTTGGAATTATCGTGAAGGTGTGATTTATCAGTTTCATCAGGCAAGGTTGTTTAGGCATAAGCCTTTGGATGTTTACTTGCGCTGGCTTGAGTTTAATGCCCAGCTGATTTTGGTGAATGAGGGGCACAATAGCAATGATAAATACTCTGGACGTGATATTTCTGTCATTGCAGCAGTTACAGAGCATGATGCGCAGTATGCGATCTCTCGTGACAAGACGCTTCGTGTTCAATCGGCAAAAGACGCGCTTTCAAAGTTCGGAATCACGATTGCGGATATAGTGGGCGCGAATTATATTGCTGTTCCTGATCGCGAGAGGCAGGCATTAGTAACGAGCGTTCAGGGTATCGCGAGGGCGCGTTTTGATTATTGGGCTTAAATGTGTCAGCTCTTTTTAAAAAGATGGTCACAATACTTTTAAACGAGTCATCCTTTGTAAAACTTCATGCGTTTATTTCCTCCTGTGTGGGTTCCGTGTGAAGATGCGCCGCACCCGACGTTGCAGAATTATTTTCCGCGCAGATTCCAGCTTGCGAAATCTTCGATTCTTGGTTTTTTCGCTTCTGATTTGAAGGATGTTTATTTAGGCACTAATCAATATGGTGAAGGGTTTTTGTTGATGGGCGACCCTGAATGTGAAGAGAAGAGCTACAGGGGTATTTTTCTTCAGGAGTTTTATTCTAATGATTCGCATCGTGAGAGGTCCGAGTGGGTCCAAAAAGCGGTTGTTTTATTCCGTGAACATGCAGAGATGGATCCTGCTGAGGTTTTGCAGGCGAGTACTCGGCATATTCCTGGTGATATGATGCTTACTATTGAGCGTATGCCTTATTATGTGAGTAGATATCTTGGTGTCTTGCCGTGCGAGATGGGTGATAAGGATAAGTTGAATTTGGACACTATTGTTACCCGGCAAATCTGACTCTTTGCGAGCCTGTTCTTCTGTTGTCGCCGTCTGGTGTTCTGTCGATGAAGAATCTTGGATTTTTTAGCGCTTGATGTATGTGTTCGGGTTTGTCTATGATTATTAGGTCGATGTCTATTCCTTTGTTTCTGCCTCTGTTGCGGTGAGTGTATTCGTATCGGTGTATTTTGACCGCGGTGGGTAAGAGCTCTTCAAATATGAGTTTGGTGTATTCTTCGACTAGCGCGCCTTTTATCTGGCTTATCTTGTTTGAATAGTCTTTGTGGCTGTCTGCGCGTATGACTGGTTTGACTTTGTGTCTAAGGTCGTTCCAACTGGCAGGGTCGCTGAATATTAGCTCTTCGAGTTTTGTTCCAAGGTCTATTATTTGGTCTGCGAAGAATGCGGCTATTTCTTTGTCTCGTTCGTGCAGGCGCGTTGTTATGCGGTTCAGAGCTTGTATGCTTTTGGCAGGTTCATAGCCTCGCAGCTGCGCTAGGTAGTCGACTTTGCCTTCGGTTATTTCAGATGCGGCGTCGCGGTAGAATATGAGTCCGCTATGGACGTTCGCGCGGGTTAGTTTTTCTATGTGTTCCTTGCCCCATTGGGCTTCGAGTGTTTTGAAGTGATAATCCGAGACAGAGCTGGTGATTTCTAGCGCTATGCAATAGCCGGTTCGCTCGATGGCAGCGCGTAGGTGTTGTTCCACCAGTTGTTGGTAAGCGGGTGTACTATAAAAGGTTGTTTGAGGATGAGTGAGTGGCAACTAGAAGAGGCATTCGTTGCAGATGTTGCCGCCGGCAAAGTCGCTTTGTGCGATTACGACTTCAGCTGTGGTGAGCACTTGTTCTTTTTTGCTGCCGTATCTGTAGACTGTGATGCCTTTGCATTTTAGTTTGTGCGCGAGAAGGTATGCTTTTTTGACATCGTCAGGTTTGCAGTTTTCCGGTAGGTTTATTGTCTTGCTGACTGCGTTGTCGCAGTATTTTTGCCATGCTGCCTGCATTTTGACGTGGATTTCGGGCTTGATTTCAAGCGCGGTCTTGAATATTTTTTGGATGTCTTTAGGCACTTCTTTGAGTCCTTGTACGCTTCCGGTTTTCGCGATTTTGAGCATTAGCGCTTTGGATGCGAATCCTTTTTTGCGAGCGATAGTTTCGAAAGAGGGATTTGTTTCTAGTAGGTGCGCTCCTGAAAGGACGTTGCGAACGAATGTTACTGCGAATAGCGGTTCTATTCCTGAGGTGGCTGCTGCGATTATGGATATTGTTCCGGTCGGGGCGATTGTTGTGACTGTGGCGTTTCGTGTGGCTTTGAGCGTTTCTTTGTGCGTGCTTCTTTCAAAGTTGGGAAAGCTTCCTCTTTCTTCGGCGAATTTGTTGCTGGCTTTTCGAGCTTCATCGTTTAGGAATTTGGCGAGTTTTTCCGCTAGCTTTAGCGCCAAAGTAGAATCGTATGGCAGTCCTAGGTTTATGAGCAGTTCGGCAAAGCCCATGACTCCAAGTCCTACGCGCCTGTTCGCTTTTGTTGTTTCTTCGATTTGCGGAAGAGGATACTTGTTGACGTCAATTACGTTGTCTAGGAAGTGGACTGCGTTGTGGATTGTTTTTTTGAATTTGTCCCAGTCAAATTTTCCGTTTTTGAGCATTCGTGTGAGGTTGATGCTTCCAAGGTTGCAGCTTTCATTCGGGTGCAATGGCTGTTCTCCGCAGGGGTTGGTGCTTTGTATCTTGCCAAGCGCAGCTGTGGGATTTTTGCGGTTTATTTCGTCTATGAATATAAGTCCGGGGTCTCCATTTTTCCAAGCGTTGTCTACAATCAGATCCAGGATTTGTTTGGCGTTTATCGTGCGTGTTTTCTCTTTTGTTCGCGGGTTTATGAGCGCGTATTCTTTGTTTTTTTGCGCAGCTTCAATGAATGCATCTGTAACGGATACTGATAGGTTGAAGTTTGAGAGTTTGCCTTCGGTGGATTTCGCAGTGATGAATTCTAGTATGTCTGGGTGATCGCAGGAAAGGATTCCCATGTTTGCGCCTCTTCGTTTTCCGCCTTGCTTTAGAACTTCAGTTGTGATGTCAAAGACGTTCATGAAGCTTACAGGTCCTGATGCGACTCCTTTTGTTGTTTTTACTATGTCTCCTTTTGGTCGCAGCGATGAGAAGCTAAATCCTGTGCCTCCTCCGCTTTGGTGGACTATTGCGGTGTATTTGACCGCGTTGAAAATGTCGGGCAGGCTGTCTTCTATTGGAAGGACGAAGCACGCGCTTAGTTGGCCAAGGGGAGCTCCTGCGTTCATTAGTGTCGGAGTGTTGGGCAAAAATTCTAGGTTTGCCATCATGTCGTAGAATGTGTCTTCGGTTTTTTTGAGTGTTCCTTTGGTGTAGAGTGCGTCCGCTTGCGCGACAGTCTTGGCTACTCGTCTAAACAGCCTTGCTGGTGTTTCTGTGATGTGGCCTTTTTCGTCGCGCAAAAGATATCGCGCGGCAAGGACTCTGATGGCGTTTGTTGGGAGTTTGAGTTCGTCGCGCACTCCAAGGAATGTTTTGAACTCGCGTAGTTCTTTGTGTTTTTCGCGATAGAGTATGAATGCTTTTGCGGCGTCCGCGAATTTATTCTTAAGAAGAGTCTCTTCTACGATGTCTTGGATGTCTTCGACTGTGGGAATGACGTTGTGAGTGAAGTATTTATCGATTTCTTTTAGGACTTGTTCGGTGGCTTTTGCCGCTGATTTTGCGTCTTTGCGTTTGAGCGCAAGGAACGTTTTCTCTATTGCCGCCTTGATTTTTTCAGGTTGGAACTGTTCTAATCTGCCGTCGCGCTTGCGCACCTGCGTTATTTTCACCATTCTTTTTCAGGGTTCTGTGGGGGATGTTGTTATTTAAACATTGTGACGAAGAAGTTATTTTTATCTATATTGAAGATATTTATCTAGCACAATATATTTATAGCCCCTGAATCGAGCGTACCGTATGCCAAAAATCCTCATCGGTATCCCGACGTACGGCAAACAGCGCTACTGTCTTGACTTGCTGATAGATTGCATAAAGAAGCAGACTGTGAAGGCGGATGTCATATTCATCGTGAATCACGGTGAGTCCGCGTACGCTACGCTTATTCGTTCCAAGGGTTTTGAGGCAGTTGAGGCTCCTGAGCCAAGCAAAACACGCATAGGGAATATAGTCAACAATCGCAAGTATTTGCGGCAGTATGCTCTCAAAAAGGGTTATGATTATTTGCTTTTCCTCGATAGCGACATAATGCTTCCTGCAAGGGCGATAGAGTTCCTGCTTCAGACAAAAGCTGATGTCGCTTCAGGCGCGTATTTGAGCGTTTTCCAAATCGAGGGCAAAGAAGTTATCGCTCCTGTTCTTTACAAGGATTTGGGTGGTGGTGACTGCCAGCAGTATACTTATGAGGGTGTAGCTCAGCCTAAGCTTATCGATATTGGCGCGGCAGGGCTTGGCTGCGTTCTAATCTCGCGCAAAGTTCTTGAGAAAGTTGATATCCGCACATTCGGAAAGTCAAGCACGGGCGGTGAGGACATAGCGTTTTTTGTGGACGCGCGCGCGAACGGTTTCAAGTGCGTGGCATACACCGGTGTCAAATGTCTGCACATGCCGTATCCGTTGACCGATGAGCGCGCGAAGCTCTTCGAGTGGAAGACGCGCGTGAAAGATTTTAATTATGAGCTGAAGATGTGACTACTTTTGGGTTTTGATGAATCTTTTAATAGTGTTCTTCTGTCAAGAGTCATATGTCTTTTGAGGATACTATTAGGAACATGGATTATGTTGCCGGCGAGATCAAGAAAATACGCGCCGTAATCTCTGCAGGCGATGTCAATACTGCGCTCAAGCTGCTTGTTGGGTTAAAAAATAGTTTCCAACTCGAGTCATTGAGCGATATGACTGACATGGGTGCTGGAACTTCGCTTTCTTATGTGCTTGCAGTTGATATTGCCGAGAAATTTCTGCGCGCGAATAATCCGGTTCAGGCGTTTCAAGTTCTTGCGGGAAATAGGCCTTCCACCAAAGTTCCGGATGTTTCTTCTGAGCGGGTTTTGTTTGATTCTGCGTTTTTCGATGCAAGCCAGGGCGATTTCAAAAAGGCCAAAGATTCGCTTGCAGGTGTTTCAAAAGGTAGCGGCAAGATGATTTTGGTAAATAATCAGCAGTACACGCTTGATCAGGCGCTTGCGTTCTGTGTGCAGTCTTTGGATGCGGTGCGCCAGTCTCAAGAAGCGCGCAGGGCGCTTTCTTGGCTTGATTATGTGAAAAAACAGCTTTAAATGGTTCTTACAATTATTAATATTTGAATGAGCGCGATTGTTGTTTTGCAAACCGAGGTGAGCATTCGTCCAAGCACTGCGGCTTTTGCCGCTTTGAATGCTCTTCTTGTGTCGCGTGCGTTGTATAATTCTAAAAGGAACGCGCCTATTAGCGAGCCAAGGAAGATGCCTATTATTGTTCCTATTATGGGGAATATGCTAAGGAGCATTCCGCCAACTACTGCTCCTGCGATTGTTCCGATGAGTCCGTAGCGCGAGACGCCCTGCGACTTAACGCCGACAAGAGTCAGCATCCATTCAAGCACTTCTCCTGCGAAAGCTAAAACAAATAGTATTGCAAGTGTGTTTAACGAAATGTTCATGTTCCAAAGCAGTAAGTTATAGAGGAGCGCTCCTAAAAACATCATGAAAGTTCCTCCTATTCCTGTCAAACATAAGACGAGTCCTGCGGTGCAAAATAAGAGCAGGATGATGAGTGCTATCCATTCGATCATTTTTTTATTTTAGCTGTTTGCGCATTTAAGCGTTTGGGTACTTTTTTATACCGCTCGATTTCTCCCAAATATATGAACGAGGAAAACGTGCCTGCGCGCAATGAGCGTATGTTCAGGGCAGTCGAATTCGCGGCAATGGCACACAGAGGGCAGTATCGCAAGGGAACTGCAGTTCCGTATATCGTTCACCCTCTGGGCGCGGCAAGAACTCTGATAGAGCTTGGGTGCGAGGAGGATGTTGTTATCGCCGCGCTTTTGCATGATGTTGTTGAAGACACCAAGTTCACTCTTGAGGATATTAAAAAAGAGTTCGGCGAGCGTGTGGCTTTTATTGTTGAGGGGTGCACAGAGCCTCACCACAACAACGAGCCGTGGGAAG
>C687J26845_10002239_pt1 | contig 11328 bp, 15 predicted proteins | sample RifCSPlowO2_12_FD_26845 | JGI IMG/M metagenome (IMG submission 26845) | reverse complement strand
TGCGCGCTATCTCAGGGAACATCCGGCCGAGGCGCAAGCGCTGTTCAAGGAACTGCTGATCAACGTCACCAATTTTTTTCGCGACCCGGAAGCTTTCGACGCGCTGAAGCAAGACATCCTGCCGCAACTGTTCGCGGACAAGCCGGAAGACTACGTGTTCCGCGTCTGGGTGGCAGGCTGCGCCACCGGCGAAGAGGCCTATTCCATCGCGATCCTGCTGCGCGAATTTATGGACGAGACCCATCAGGAATTCAAGGTTTTGCTTTATGCCACCGACCTCGACGATGACGCCATCGCCGTGGCGCGCGCCGGTGCCTACCCGCCCAATATCGCTCAGGATGTCCATCCGGAGCGGCTGCGCCGTTTCTTCGTCAAGGACGATGCGGGCTACCGGGTGAAGAAAAATATCCGCGAGATGGTGATATTCGCGATCCAGAACGTCATCAAGGACCCGCCTTTCACCCGGCTCGACCTGCTCAGTTGCCGCAACCTGATGATCTATCTGGAGCCGGAAATCCAGAACCGTCTGATCCCGGCTTTCCATTACGCGCTGAAGCCGGACGGTGTGCTGTTTCTCTCCCCCTCGGAGAGCATCGCCAGCCATCCCGAGTTGTTCGCGCCGCTCAACCGCAAGTGGAAGTTCTACCGGGCCATAGGCAGCATGGCTTCCACCCGCGCGGTGATGGACGGAGGGCTGGTATGGACCAAAGATGCCAACGCGAAAGGGGTGGATGACGTGGTAAAAAAGACCAAGGAAATCAATTTTGCCGAACTGACCAAACGGGCGCTGCTCCAGTCCTTCGCGCCCGCATCGGTGGTGACGGACGTGAAGGGTAACCTCCTCTATGTGCATGGCGACACCGGTAAATATCTGCGCCCGGCGCCCGGACAGGCGACGCTCAACGTGATCGAGATGGCGCGTGAGGGGCTGCAACTGGAGTTGCGCACCGCGCTGCTTCTCGCCGCTGCCGGTTCAGAAGCGGCCGGATCAGAATTTGCCGATAAGGGCGCGGCGTTCCAGAGTAAGGAAGTATCGGTCAAGACCAACGGCCATTTTCAGCTCGTAACTCTCAACGTGCGCCCGCTGCCTGTACAGGACAGCGGCGAAAAATTGCTGCTGGTGAGTTTTCAGGACGTGGCGCATCCCATGTCTGAAAAACGGGTGTCCGAAAAATTGGCGCCCGGCCTGACCTATGCCGGACATGGCAAGCCCGGACACAACAAAGGCGCACCGGGGGCAAGTGGGCAGGAGCGCGCGGAAGAACTGGAGCGCGAACTGGCCTACACCAAGGAGAATCTGCAAGCCACCATCGAGGAACAGCAGGCCTCCAATGAGGAATTGAAGTCCACCAACGAGGAATTGCAATCCACCAACGAGGAGCTTCAATCCACCAACGAAGAGCTGGAGACCTCCAAGGAAGAACTGCAATCTGTCAATGAGGAGCTGGTCACGGTGAATGCCGAATTGCAAGCCAAGATCGAGCAGCTGGCCGGGATGCAGAACGACATGAAGAACCTGCTCGACAACGTCAATGTCGGCACCATTTTCCTCGACCAGCATCTGGCTATCCGGCGCTTCACGCGTGACGCGGCACGGGCCTATCGCCTGGTTGCCACTGACGTGGGCAGGCCGCTGATCGACATCAAGTCGGACATCGAAGGCGCAGACCTTCTGGCCAAGGCGCAGTCCGTGCTTGACACGCTGGTGCCGTGGGAACGCGAAGTGCGTGCCGTTGGCGGCACATGGTATTTGGCGCGCATCCTGCCCTACCGCACGCTGGACAACGTGATCGATGGCGTGGTGCTGACCTTTACCGACATCAGCCAGCGCGTTCAGGCTGAAGCGGCAGTGCAGGAGGCGCGGGAACTGGCCGAAGGCATTGTCAATGCGGTGCGCGAGCCGCTCCTCGTGCTGGATAGCGGCATGAAGGTAGTCTCCGCCAGCCGTTCGTTTTACGAGCGCTTCCAGGCCGCGCCGGAAGATACCGTGGGCCGGCCGATCTACGAACTGGACAACCGCCAGTGGGACATTCCGAAATTGCGCGAACTGCTGGAAAATATTCTGCCGCGCGACCAGAGTTTCGACGGCTATGTGATGGAGTATGACTTTCCCGCCATCGGCCACCACAAGATGCTGCTCAACGCGAGACGCATCGTTGGCAACACCGGCGATACGCAGTTGATCCTGCTGGCGATGGAGAGCATGTGTGAGTAAAAAATGGGATGGCGTTGAGCGGCGCAACTCCGCCCAGTTACGCGAGGTTGCGGAGGCAATGCTTGCCAACATCATGCCGGCGAAGGTGCAGAAACGCCCTGCCGAGGAGTTGCTGCATGAACTTCAGATACAGCATATCGAGTTGGAGATGCAGGCCGAGCAGTTACGCTCAGCTCAGGTCGCCCTGGAAGAATCCCGTGACCGTTACGTGAGTCTCTATGATTTCGCGCCCGTTGGCTACCTGACGCTCACCGATGCAGGGCTGATCACCGAAGCGAATCTCACCGGCGCTGCACTACTTGGAGTGGAGCGTAAAAAATTGCTGCAGTGCCGCTTTACGAAATTCGTTGCGCCCGAGGACCGGGATCGCTGGTATCACCACTTCTCGCGCGCGCTGCAACAGGGCGGGAAACGAAATGGCGAACTGGCCCTCGTTCGCGCGGGCGGCACAGTCTTTCATGCGCGGCTGGACTGCCTGCACATGAAGGTGGACAGCAAAGCCGGGATGATGCGCATCGCGTTCACTGATATTACCGAGCGCAAGCTTATGGAAGAAGAACTCGGCGTGTCACGCCAGATATTGCGCGAACTGGCGGGCAACGCCGAAATATTACGGGAAGAGGAACGGAAATGTATTGCCCGTGAGGTGCATGATGAACTGGGACAAATCCTGACGGCATTACGCATGGACGTTGCGTTGATCAATCTGCGCTTTGGCGAGCACAATGCGGCGTTGCTGGAAAAGACGCAAGGAATGTCCGTGTTGCTGGATCAGGCCGGCCGGTCGGTGCGCAATATAGTATCCAACCTGCGCCCGACTGCGCTGGATACGGGGATCGTGGCTGCCGTCGGCTGGCTGTGTGATGAATTTGCCGCGCACACCGGCAGTCCCTGCATCTTGCATACGATTGAAGAACACATTGAACTGGATGAGGGACGTGCGGTGGCGGTATTTCGCATCGTGCAGGAATTGCTGACCAACGTGGCGCGGCATGCCGAGGCAGGTAGTGCCCAAATTACCCTGACACGGCATGCCGATGATCTCCATGTGGAGGTGTGTGACAATGGCAAGGGATTCGATCCTGCGGCCACGGCGGGAAACAAGTCATTCGGCTTGCTCGGTGTGCGCGAGCGCGCCATCGCTATGGGGGGTGATATTGAAGTTGTCAGCGCGCCGCAACAGGGAACCGCAGTTACCATCCGCATGCCAACCAAACCGAATGGAGGCAGTAAATGATTCGCCTGTTGATTGCCGATGATCATGCCATCGTGCGCGAGGGGTTGAAGCAACTCATTGCGCTGACGCTGGACATCGAAATAGCCGGAGAGGCCACCAACGGCTCAGAGGTATTGCAGCAGGTGCGCGGCGGCATTTTTGACCTGCTGTTGCTTGATATGAACATGCCGGGCGTTAGCGGCAGCGANNTGATCGGACTCGTCAAGGCATGCCGGCCAGCCTTGCCCNTCCTGGTTTACAGCATGCACAACGAAGCTCATGTGGCAAGCAGCACATTCAAGGCCGGAGCCTCGGGNTATTTCACCAAAAACAGCGATCCNAAAATGCTGATGGAGGCCATTCGCAAGGTGAGCGGCGGCGGCCAATATATCGACCCGGCGATAGCCGAACAGATGGCATTTGATAGTGCGTTTCCGCAACTGAAACTGCCGCATACTTTGCTTTCGGATCGCGAGTTCGAGATATTCCGCCTGCTTGTCGCCGGCAAGAGCGTCAATGAAATCGCCGAGCAATTGTTCATCAGCAACAAGACGGTCAGCACCCATAAAACCCACCTGATGGAAAAGATGAACCTCCATAATGTGGCCGATATGGTGCGCTATGCCGTGCAACACAGGCTGGCCGACTGATTGCTCTTCGATTTTCGTCGCTAGGGGAATTCCTACCCCCCTTCACCACTTTGCCGATGGCAAATCAGCATCTCCTGATGTGCTTGCCATGCTTGGCGCGCCATAGTCCATCATCGTTTAAGTGTTGTTAACAAGGTGCGAAAAACATCAAAAAACGTTTGTGTTGAGTCCTTCGACTATGCTCAAGGTGGGCGGCGCGGCATATGTGCGTTGCCGCACGGAAGTTTTGGATCCGCACACACATAGTTGCAGCGTAGCCACTTTCAGGTTGCACGATTGAGACCGTCGAATTGTATTGCGGATGATCTTCATACTGGCCATTTGCACAGATATTCGTATTCGGAGAATGAAATGTTGAATAGCTATAAAAAATCCGGCGCCATGCTGTTTGCCGGGAAAGCCATGCTGGATATGAAGAAAATGAAGGCCGAGTTGAATGAGCACCGTTATTGTCTTGAGCGAAATGTCAAACAGAGAACTGAGCCTTTGTTGAAGCGCATAGCATTGCTGGAATCCTGCAATACAACATTGTGCGACAAACTTACCTTGATTTCTAAGGAGCTTGCCGCACTAAAGCAACAGTCGGTATACGCCCTGGCAAAAAAAAATACGGAACCGAATGATCGCACCGTGAAGTTATACGTCATGAACGATCAGACACAAAAAACGCTTGTATCGAACGCGCAAGACCAATGGGATGAGCATGCTACTGCCGCCTGATGCAATCCGCTTCCATATTTGAAAGGAAATGCCATGAGCCAAAATCTTACCCAGCCCGAGGAAATCGACTATGCCCTGATGGAAATGGCGGGGCACGACATGAAGGCGGGCACGCCGATCCCGGATGGAGCGCAATTGAACGGAGCCACCCATGACTTTGATGGGCCCATTGGGGTGGCGGGTTTTTCATATGACATGGCGCATAAGAAATCGGCGCATGGCTTGTCAGACCCATAACCATTTGATCTGGGCATGTAACAGTTGATTTAACCGTAACTGCAACTCACCAAGGAGAACCACCATGAGAATTGAAGAGGTGCGCAGCATCGCCAAGTCGCAAGGTATCAATCCCGGCAAACTTTCAAAAACCGAGCTGATCAAATCGATTCAAATTGAGGAGGGCAATTTCGACTGTTTTGCCACCGCTTACGCCGGCGAATGCGATCAGGTTGGTTGTAGCTGGCGCGAGGATTGTTTTGAAACCGCTCAAAGAGGAGAACTATCATGAACCTGGTTAAATGGGACCCCTTCAGGGAACTGGAAGATGTTTCCAACCGTTTGAATCGCATCTTCGGCCAATCTCTGGCCCGCAGCGAATCTGGCCAAAACATGCTGGCAGTGGCGGACTGGGCGCCTTCCGTCGACATCAGCGAGACGGACAGCGCCTATCTGATCAAGGGTGAAATTCCCGGCGTGAAGAAAGAGGATGTCAAGGTCACCATTCAGGACGGTATGCTCACCATTCAGGGTGAACGCAGGCAGGAAAAGGAAGAGAAGGGCAAGAAGTTCCACCGTATCGAGTGTTCCTACGGCAGCTTTGCGCGCAGCTTCCGGGTGCCCAGCGATGCCGATGAGAGCTCGGTGAAAGCCGAATTCAAGGATGGCATGCTCAACGTCACGCTGGCCAAATCCGAGAAGGCCAAACCCAAGTCGATTAATGTCTCGGTGTCGTAAAGAACCCGCAGGGGGTTTCCCTGTTTTTTTAAGCAAGGAGTTGGTCACATGGCAACTGGTACAGTTAAATGGTTTAACGATGCAAAGGGTTTCGGTTTTGTCACTCCCGATGATGGCAGCGATGATTTGTTCGCGCACTTTTCCGCCATCAACATGGGCGGCTTCAAGTCGCTCAAAGAAGGCCAAAAGGTTAGCTTTGAAGTGACACAAGGCCCTAAGGGCAAGCAAGCCTCCAACATTCAGCCTGCCTGAGCGGCTTTTCTGGATGTTCCATGTATCGGTGTTGGGTGGAGGGAACTGTACGCTAACTCCACCCGCGTTAATCGGCAGTTCATTCAACAAAGGGGCATCGTTATGCAAGGAAACGAGACACCGAATGAAGAAAGACAGGAAATCATTGAAGAACTATCCGCCTTGCTCTTCGTTATTCAAGAAATTGGGCATAGGCTTGCCCTTGAAACGCATGGTGAAGCATACGACCTGGTAAGGGAGTTGAACGAGCATGTGCATCAAGCGTGGGCGAAAATGGAACAGATTCAAAAAACTTGAACTGTGACTAATTTGACGCCGCGAAATGCCAAGTGTGAGTAAGGATGGCATTTGCGCGCCGGGGCGACGCTCAGCGGCTGCAACGCCGCCTCAATGAACAGGCGACCTCCTCGAAATGGGGATTCTCGACCCCACCAAGGTGACGCGCAGCGCCTTGCAGAATGCCGCTTCGATAGCCAGCCTTTAGAATATAAAAGGAAAAACTCAGGCGGCCATAAGATCAACCAAAGGAGAATATATCATGAGTCACGCACATGTTTCTGGCGGCTTCCGCCAAATCCAGCGCCACGACGGCATCTTCCAGGAGCAAGTGCATGATGCCTACAAATCAAAGGCCAAGCTGCCGGAGCCTACCGTCTGCCCGCAATGCGGCGCGGTCTACCATGAAGGGCGCTGGCAGTGGCAGCAGGCCCCGGCAAATGCGCATCAGGAAACCTGTCCTGCCTGCCATCGCATTCACGACCAATATCCCGCCGGCTTCCTTACCATGAGGGGAGTGTTTTTCAGCGCTCATCGCGACGAAATCATGCGCCTCGTGCACAACCATGAAAAACACGAACGTGCAGAACACCCGCTCAAACGCATCATGGCGGTGGAAGAAAAAGATGGCGCAACGCTGGTGACCACGACCGACATTCATCTTGCCCGTGGCATCGGCGAGGCGTTGCATCATGCCTACCAAGGCGAGTTACAATATCATTACAATCCGGAACAAAATCTGCTGCGCGTGAGTTGGACGCACTGAAGATAGATGATGCGATGCGCCGTCAAGGTTTCAGGATGAGCAAATGCTCTGTGCTGGATTATTGGGCGTTCTCCACACCAACCAGACAGCCATTCCCGCTGCTTGAGACCGTAGGGGAGTTTCATGGTTGATTTAAAGCAGGTGGTTTTTGCATTGTGCCTGTTCTGGGGCACGCATGCCCTCGCGCACGCACAATCAAAGCAGGGTGAATCACGGGGTGAATTGCTCTATGCGACACACTGTAGCGCATGCCACACCTCTGAAATTCATTGGCGCGAGCAGAAGCTTGCGACCGATTGGAGCAGCCTTAAAGTTCAGGTGCGCCGCTGGCAAGCAAACATCGGACTGGATTGGAATGAACAAGAGATCACCGATGTCGCGCACTACCTGAACGCGCTTCATTATGGTTTTCCGGTTATTGACCAGAAAGGATTCCTGCGGGATAAAAAATCCAATCAAGTCTTGCGCCAATACTAATGGCTGATTTAGCCGGTGTGGCCAATTGAAATTTATAACATGCAACCAACAAAAAGGAGTTCATCATGCCTATCAGTGAGATTTGTAACCGCGAAGTCATCGTCGTGCAGCGCAATGACACCACGCTGGAGGCGGCCAAACTCATGCGCCAGCATCACGTCGGCGATGTGCTGGTCGTCGAAGATCGCGGCGGTGTGCGAATTCCGGTCGGCATCGTCACCGACCGCGATCTCGTGGTGGAAATCATGGCGCCGGAACTTGATCAGAGGGTTATCACCGTGGGCGACATCATGGCGCCCGACCTTGTCACGGTAAAAGAAAATACCGGCGTGTTCGATGCAATCCAGTATATGCGCGCCAAGGGGGTGCGGCGCCTGCCGGTGGTGGATGACAGCGGCGGGCTGGTTGGCATCCTTACCCTGGATGACCTGCTGGAACTTCTGGCGGAGGAATTGCTGGCACTCGCCAAGCTGGTGAAGCACGAGCAAAAAAAGGAAACGATGAGCCGCCGTTAATGCGCCTCGAATTTTAAGGAGAAAACCATGCAAATACCATTGCAAATCACCATTCGTGATGTTGACCATTCGGAGGCGCTGGAAACGCGCATTCGCGACAAGGTGGCAAAGCTCGAAGAATTTTCTAAAAATATCATATCCTGCCGGGTGGTGGTCGAGGTGCCGCACAAGCACCACCATCAGGGCAAGCAGTTCAATGTGCGCATCGACATCAGCGTGCCGGGCAGCGAAATCGTGGTTAACCGCGACCATGCCGAAGATGTTTATGTAGCCTTGCGCGATACCTTTGATGCCGCCAAACGCCGGCTTGAGGACTACGCGCGCAAAATTCGCGGCGACATTAAGGCGCATCCGCCAAAGCGCCCAAGTGAAAGTAATGATATGGCTGCTGGGCAAGATGACATGAATGCCGGGTAATAAGGACGTGACGAAGCGCGCCCCTGCACATTAGAAAATGGCAGTGCTATTCCGGTGTTCTGAGGCATGAAAACCGGATGCCGGAGCATTCAATGGATATGGGCCGGCCATTCTGGGGATTCGTGCCCATCTGTATCNCTGTCGTGGCAGCCCGGNCCAGCTTGCTAACGGATGAAAAGGAGAAAATCGCCATGCCCCTGATCATCGAGTCGCCCTCATTCGCGCATGACCGCCTGATTCCCGCACGCCATACTTGCGATGGCCTGAATGTTTCCCCGCCGCTCACCTAGACTAGCGTGCCGACCGGCGCAAAAAGCCTGGCCCTGATCGTCGATGACCCGGATGCGCCAGACCCGGCTTCCCCCAAAATGACCTGGGTTCACTGGGTGCTGTACAACATCCCTACCGCTGCCAACGGTTTGACGGAGGGTGTTGCGGTAAAGGATAGCCCGGACAGAGCCTTGCAGGGGATTAATGATTGGCAGCACATCGGCTATGGCGGACTCTGCCCGCCGGTCGGCGAACATCGCTATTTTTTCAAACTTTATGCGCTGGATACCCTGCTGTCTGACCTGAAACACCCCACCAAGGCGGTTCTGGAAAAGGCCATGCAAGGTCATGTGCTTGCCCGATCCGAGCTGATCGGGTTGTACCGGCGGCAATGATTGCACCAAAGGTATGGTTGTTTTTGTGGGGATTAAAAGCGCCAGCAATTCCCTTGTCTTGAAGGTGAAGAATCCCTCTGCTTAAGCTCCGTCAAGAGCGGAACGCGACACTATTTGGTGACCGGTTCGATGATGAAATCATGAAATGCCACCTCGCCTTGGGCGCACTCCTGTTTTTCTGTTTTACCTTCCCGTCGCAGGGCGGGGGATTCGATGCGGAGCGCCACAAAATGGTGGAGGAAGTGTTGGCCGATGCTGCCGCCACCTCCTCATACAGCGGCAGAGCCGCGCTCAGTCCCGGCGTCATCGCGGCGATGGAAAAAGTGGAGCGGCACCGTTTCGTGCCTGCCGCACTGTCTGTGGTTGCCTATCTCAACCGCCCCCTGCCGATCGGCCACGGGCAGACGATTTCACAGCCTTTTATCGTGGCGCTGATGACCGATCTGATGAAGGTCAAGGCTGGCGACAGGGTGCTTGAGATCGGCACCGGTTCGGGTTACCAGGCGGCGGTTCTGGCGGAAATAGCCGGGTCGGTTTACAGCATCGAAATCATCGAGCCGCTGGGAAAAGAGGCGGGCGAGCGGCTGCAGTCGCTCGGTTACCGCAATGTGGAAACCAGGGTGGGCGACGGCTACTACGGCTGGCCGGAAGCGGCGCCGTTCGATGCGATCATGGTCACGGCCGCCGCAAGCCATGTGCCGCCCCCTCTGATCAAGCAGCTCAAGCCGGGCGGCCGCATGGTGATCCCGCTCGGCACCCAATTCATGACCCAGTATCTGATGCTGGTGGAAAAACAACAGGACGGTTCGGTGACGAACCGCCAGATTTTGCCGGTGCGTTTCGTTCCGCTGACCGGCGGGCACTAACGATGTCCCGCCCGCCGTTCATCGCGATCGGCCTGCTCTCCGCCTGCGTGCTGGCTTATGAGGTGCTGCTGACGCGCCTGTTCAGCATCGTGCTGTGGTATCACTTCGCCTACATGATCATCAGCGCGGCGATGCTGGGCTACGGGGCGAGCGGCACGGTGCTGACCCTGCTGAAGGGAAAAATCACCCCGCACTTCGGCGCGGTGTACGTGATGGCCGCAGCGGCATTGGCTGTGCTGATGCCCTCAGCGTTCCTGCTGGCGCAACAGGTTCCGTTCAATCCGCTCGAACTGCTGTGGGGCAACACCCAGCCGGCCAAACTGCTCGCCGTCTACCTGCTGATGATGCTGCCGTTCTTTTGCGGCGGGCTGGGCATCGGCCTGGTTTTTTCGCACTTCGGCAAGCAGGCATCGCGCATCTATGCCTCCGACATCCTTGGCGCGGGGGCGGGCAGCCTGGGCGTCATCGGCGTGCTGTTCCTCGTGCCGCCCCAGCAGGTGCTGTCCGCCCTCACGGCATTGGCGTTGCTGGCTGCGGCCATCGCCGTTGTCGAGCTGAAGGTGCGGCCACGACACGGCGCGGCGGAGCCGACGGGTGCGGGAGTGGCCGCATCGCACCTTCTCCCGCAAACGGCCAACTTCGTCGGTAACGTGTCGAAGGTGCGGCCGAAATGGCTGATGGAAGTATTCGTCGGACTGGCCGTGCTGGCGGCGGTGGCGCTGTCCGGCATCCAAGTGCATTCCTCCGATTACAAGGATCTGAGCCAGGCCATGAATATCGCCGGGGCGCGGGTGATCGAGGAACGCACCAGCCCGCTGGGGCAGATCGCGGTGGTGGAAAACACCCGCGTCCCGTTGCGCCATGCGCCGGGGATGAGCCTCAACGCGACGAGCGAGCCGCCGCCGCAGTTGGGCGTGTTCGTCGACGGCGACGGGCCTTCGGCGCTGACGAAGTTCGACGGCAATCTTGCGCCGCTGGCCTATCTCGACCAGATCACCTCGGCGCTGCCCTATCATCTGCTCGGCTCTCATGAGCAAAATCGGCCACGCGTGCTGGTGCTGGGTGCCGGCCCCGGCAGCGATGTGCTGCAGGCGCTTTACCACGGCAGCGTCGCGGTCGATGCGGTGGAGCTGAATCGCAACGTCGCCGATCTGGTGCGGCAGCGTTTTCGCGATTACGCCGGCAAACTATACGAACAGCCCGGCGTGCAGGTGTACGAGGCCGAGGCGCGCGGCTTCGTCAACGCCAGCGATAAGCGCTACGACCTGATTCAGGTGGCGCTGCTGGATTCATTCGGCACCGCCTCGGCCGGGCTGTACGGCCTGAGCGAAAACTATCT
>C687J26845_10002237_pt1 | contig 11335 bp, 9 predicted proteins | sample RifCSPlowO2_12_FD_26845 | JGI IMG/M metagenome (IMG submission 26845) | reverse complement strand
AACTACCGTGGCATCTCCAGCCAGTTCTGGGGCTCGCTCGCGGCCGTCGGCGACGCCAGCACCCGTGAGGTGCTCGGCACCGCGCAGTGTGGCAAGGGCGAACCCAACCAGGTGGTGCGCGTCGGCCACGCCACCCCGGCCTGCGTATTCAGCCAGGTCGACGTATTCGGCGGAGCCGCCTGATGGACAACCTCAAGCAATTTTCCGCGCTGAGCGAATGGCTGCGTGACGCGCTCAACCCAGGCGAAGAATTCAGCCTCGGCTACAGCGCCGAGTCCTCCGAATTCATCCGTTTCAACCGGGGCAAGGTGCGCCAGGCCGGCCACGTGCAGCAGGCCAGCCTGACCCTGCAGCTGATCCGCGACGGTCGCCATGCCGAGCTGCAGGTCACCCTCAGCGGCGTGGCGGCGGACGACCGCCAGCGCCTGGCCGACGCCTTGCAGCACCTGCGCCAGACCCTGCCGCTGCTGTCGCCCGACCCTTACCTGCAGCTCAACCGCGAGGCCTGGCACAGCCATGTGCTGCAACTCGAAGCGCTGCCGGACAGCGCCGCCGTGGTCGAGCAGATCGGCCAGGCCGCGCAGGGCCTGGATCTGGTCGGCTTCTACGCCGCCGGCCCGATCAGCCGCGGCTTCGCCAGTTCCAGCGGCGCCTTCGGTTGGCACCAGGCGAGCAGCTTCAACTTCGACTGGAGCCTGTTCCACGCCAACGGCCAGGCGCTCAAGGCGCAGTACGCCGGCCAGACCTGGCAGGCCGACGCCTTCGCCCGGCGCATGCAGCAGGCGCGCGAGCAACTGAGCCACCTGGGCCAGCCCGTGCGCACCCTGGCGCCCGGCAGCTACCGCGCCTACCTGGCGCCCGCCGCCCTGCAGGAAATTCTCGAACTGATGAGTTGGGGCGGCTTTTCCGCCCAGGCCCTGGCCGACAAGGACAGCCCGCTGCAACGCCTGCACGCCGGCGCCGCCCGCCTCAGCCCGCTGCTCAGCCTGCACGAGCAGGTCGCGGGCTCGCTGACCCCGGCGTTTTCCAGCGAAGGCTACCCGCGCCACGACCTCAGCCTGATCCAGGCCGGCCAGCCCGGCGAGCAACTGGTCAGTTCACGCAGCGCTGCCGAATACGGCCTGCCGGCCAACGGCGCCAGCCCCTGGGAAAGCCCGCAGGCGCTGGCCATGGCCGCCGGCAGCCTGGAGCAGGACGAGATCCTCGCCCGCCTCGGCACCGGCCTGTACATCGGCAACCTCTGGTACCTCAACTACTCCGACCGCCCGGCCGGGCGCCTGACCGGCATGACCCGCTTCGCCACCTTCTGGGTCGAGGACGGCAAGCTGCAGGCCCCGCTCGCCAGCATGCGTTTCGACGACAGCCTCTACGACCTGCTCGGCAGCCAGCTCGAAGCCCTGACCCGCGAGCGCGAGCTGAGCCTGTCCACCAGCACCTACCGGCAGCGCCACAACGGCTCGACCCTGCTCCCCGGCGCCCTGCTCCGGCGCCTGACTCTGACGCTCTAGACAGGGCGTTTTCCAAGGTCAGTAGCCCGCGCCATGGCCCGTAGGGTGTACGGGGCCGCCTAGGCCGTGCGCACAAGGCCACATGGGCACGCCCCAACTGGGACGGGGGGCTCTACAGGCCATGCCGCGCAAGAATCGCCGCATAGCTGCCATCGGCACGCATGGCGACGATGGCCCGGTTGAACGCCTCGGCGATCTGCTGGTGGTCCGGGTGGCTGCGGCGGATCAGGATATGCAGGCCGTTCTCGCTCAACGGCCGCGGCAGGAACTCCAGCTCATCGCGGATGCCGCTCAACTCGCGGGCCAGGTGATAACGGGCGACGAACTCGTCCTCCAGGGTCAACTCGACCCGCTTGGCCTGCAGCATGCGCGCGGCGCTGGCGAAACTGCCGACACCCACCTTGTGCAGCAGCGGGTCGCCGTTGAACTCGGCGGAATAGACATAGCCACGCACCACCGCGATGCGCTGTGGATACAGATCGGCCAGTTGCTCGAACTCGATGGCGCTGCCCTTGCGCCGCAGCAAGCGGATGCGATTGAGTAGAAAAGGCGCGGAAAAGTAACCGTAGCTGGCGCGCTCCTCGCTGTACCAGGCATTGATCAGCACATCGTAGTCGCTGCGTTGCAAGCCCCGCACCGCCCGCTCCCAGGGAACCTGCGCATACTCCGTGGCATAACCGGCACGGCCCAGCGCACTGCTCACCAGATCCGACGCCACGCCGTTATTCAGCAACGTCTGGTCAGTGAACGGCGGCCAGGGGTCGGCCACCAGGCGCAGGGTATCGGCCGCCACACCCAGCGGCAGCAACAAAAGCGTCAAGCACAACGCACGCAATCCATTCATGACGGGCTGTCCACAAGGCAAAGATTGCAAACTGGTCATCCCGCCACCCGGCGGGTCTGCCAGCCCTATTGGTTATCGGCGTACTGAACCACCCTGCGGGTTGCGAGGCAACCGCTATCTGGTACGCCAGTACATCTTATAAACAGCATGAAATGGGCCAAGCCGCGGCATGCAAGCGCTGCTGGTGGCCGTACCCTGGCCAACCGGCACCACCAACCGCCGCTCCGGCTAACAGAAGTGTCAGATCCCAGCCTGTTGGCTGATGGCCTATTGCGACCGGCATTGAAGGGGGATGAGAGGGGCACACAAGGAGCATCCAGGCCTCTGCCTGGCAGTTTACTGCTATACCTGAACAGGACCATTCGCAACGGTCAGCCTTGGGAGCAATAACCTGATGAATTGGACTCTTCGCCGCCGCCTGCTTGCCAGCTTTGCCCTGATCATCGCCATCATCCTGGTGATGGTCGCCATCTCTTACGCGCAACTGCTNTCCATCGAGCAACGACAGCGGGAGCTGCAGGCCGACCCTTTGCCGGGCCTGTATTACAGCGACCTGATCCGCAGCGAGACGTTCGAGAGCATCTTGTTGATCCAGCGACTGGTCGCGCTGGAGCAGGGTGACGGCCAGGCGCTGCTGCGCCAGCTGCGCAGCCACGAGGAGCGCCTGGGCGAACTGCTGGGGCTGTACGAGAAGAGCCTGTTCCACGCGGACGATCGTGCCACCTTTGCCGAACTCCAGGCGCATATGCGCGAGTTCGACGAGATCAGCGCCGCGTTGCTGGCGCAGCTTGCGCAGGGCAACCGGGAGCAGGCACGCCAGGTGCTCAATGACAAGCTGCTGCCGGACTGGGAGCATGGCCGTGGGCTGCTGGACAAGCTGGTGGAACTGAACCACGAGGCGGCCGACAGCATGACCGACGGCNTCGCCGTCGCGGTGGCCAGGGTCGAAAACAGCATGCTGCTGTCGTTGTTGCTCGTGGTGCTGGTCGCGGTGATCTGCGCCACNCTGTTGATGCGCGCCATCCTGCGGCCAATGCAACGCATCCACGAGGCGCTCGAGTCGATGCGCGGCGGCAACCTCAATACGCGCCTGGTGCTCGAGTGCCAGGACGAATTCGGCGTGATCGAGAGCGGCTTCAACGGCATGGCCGCGGCGCTGACCGAGCTGGTATCGCAGTCGCAGCGCTCGTCGATAGCGGTCACCACCTCGGTCACCGANATCGCCGCCACCTCCAAGCAGCAGCAGGCCACCGCCACCGAAACGGCGGCCACCACCACCGAGATCGGCGCCACCTCGCGGGAGATAGTCGCCACCTCGCGCGATCTGCTGCGAACCATGGACGAGGTGTCGGCCGCCGCGGAGCAAGCCGCGGACCTGGCGGACTCCGGACAACTGGGGCTGACCCGCATGGAAGACACCATGCACCAGGTAATCGGCGCTGCCGAGCTGGTCAACGCCAAGCTGGCAATCCTCAACGAGAAGGCCGGCAATATCACCCAGGTGGTCACCACCATCGTCAAGGTGGCCGATCAAACCAACCTGCTCTCGCTGAATGCCGCCATCGAGGCCGAGAAAGCCGGGGAATATGGCCGTGGCTTCTCCGTGGTGGCCAGCGAAGTGCGCCGTCTGGCCGACCAGACCGCGGTGGCCACCTACGACATCGAACAGATGGTGCGTGAGATCCAGTCCGCCGTGTCGGCCGGGGTCATGGGCATGGACAAGTTCTCCGAAGAGGTGCGACGCGGCATGACCGAGGTGCGCCAGGTCGGTGAGCAACTGACCCAGATCATCCAGCAAACCCAAGCCCTGGCGCCGCGCTTGTCGATGGTCAACGAGGGCATGCAGGCACAGGCCAGCGGTGCCGAACAGATCAACCAGGCGCTGGTGCAACTGGCCGAGGCCAGCGGGCAGACCGTGGAGTCACTGCGCCAGACCGGCAGCGCCATCGATGAACTGAGTCAGGTGGCCAACGGCCTGCGTAGCGGAGTTTCCCGCTTCCAGGCCTGAAACAGGGAGTCGTGCATTGTTTGCAGTACATAACTGGCACGTCGGCGCCATGTCCGAGGCGAGCAAGCTGTTCCTGCTGTTCAGCAGCGGCGGCGCGCGCTATGGGCTGGAGGCCGGCGAGGTGGCCGAAGTGCTGGCGCTGCGGCGCTTGCGCCCGCTTGCTCTGGCCCCTTCCTGGGTGGCCGGAATCTTCAGCCATCGCGGCAGCCTGGTGCCGGTGCTCGATCTGGGCGCGCTGCTGACCGGCCAGGCAGCGGCGATACGCACCAGCACCCGCATGGTCCTGGTTCACTACCGCCGTGGCGGTGCAGGGCCAGCCCACCTGCTCGGGCTGATCGCCGAGCAGGCCAGCGAAACCCTGCGCTGCGCCCCGGCAGAGTTCCGCGACTATGGCCTGGACAATCAGGGCGCGCCCTATCTCGGCCCGGTCCGGCCGCAAGGCCTGGTGCAGTGGGTGCGGGTGCAGGACCTGTTGTCCGCCGAGGCCGAGGCCCTGCTGTTCCCGCTCGTGCCAGGCGTGCCTGGGGCGCAAGGGCCATCGGCATGAGCGTTGATACACGCTTCATCGATTTCCTCAAGGCGCGCATTGGCCTGGATGTCGGCTCGGTCGGCATTTCGGTCATCGAGCGCGCCGTATGCCAGCGCATCGCCAGCGCACCCGTCAGCGACGCCGACGCGTACTGGGCGCTGTTGCAGGACTCGAGCCAGGAGCGCCAGGCGCTGATCGAGGCGGTGATAGTCCCGGAGACCTGGTTCTTCCGCTATCCGGAGTCCTTCACTGCCCTCACCCAATTGGCCGACCAACGCCTGGCAAGCCTGGCCGGCAGCCGTCCGCTGCGCATCCTCAGCTTGCCCTGCGCGACTGGCGAGGAACCCTATTCGATCGTCATGGCGCTGCTCGATGCCGGGATCGCCGCGCCGCTGTTCCGGGTCGATGCGCTGGATGTCAGCCCGCGCCTGATCGAGCGCGCGCAGCGCGCGGTGTATGGCAAGAATTCCTTTCGCGGTGCACCACTGGATTTTCGCGAGCGGTATTTCTCCGCGGTCGAGGACGGTTACCTGCTCGACGCAGCGGTCTGCCGGCAGGTGCGTTTTCAGTGTGGCAACCTGCTCGATCCGGCGCTGCTCGCCGATCAGCCGGCCTATGATCTGGTGCTGTGCCGCAACCTGCTGATCTATTTCGACCAAGCCACCCAGGAAAGCGTGCTCGCGGGGTTCAGGCGCCTGACCCGCCCGGACGGGGTGATCTTTATCGGCCCGGCGGAGGCAAGTCTGGCCTCGCGTCTGGGCCTGCAGACCCTCGCCATCCCCCAGTCGTTCGCCTTCCGCTACCCCGCCGCCGCACCTGCGCCGCCCGCCGAGCGGACGCCACGCCTGTCACCGCCGGCGTTGCACAAAGCGCTCCGGCAGCCATGCGTGGCGCCTGCACACAAGATCGAAGGCCGTGCCCAAGCGAGCGTGAGCCATGGCCAGCGTCCGGTAGTGGTCCCGCGCGCGGATGAGGGGTCAGCGGCGCAACTAAAGGCCATTGCCAGACTGGCTGATCAGGGCCGCCTCGCCGAAGCACGGCAATGCTGCGAGCGCCTGCTCGCCGAACAGGGGCCGAGCGCCGAGGCGTTCTATTGGCTGGGGCTGCTGAGCGATGCCGGCGGCAAGCCGGGCGAGGCGCAAAAATTTTACCGCAAGGCGCTGTATTTGCAGCCGCAGCACCCCGAGGCCTTGAGCCATCTGGCCACGCTGCTGGTCGCCCAGGGCGACCTGGCCGCTGCCCGCCGCCTGCAGGCACGCGCCGCACAAGGAGTGGACAAGGATGCCTGAGTCGATCCCGGCGACCACACTGGCCGATGACGCGCAGCCGCTCGACGACTGCTGGAATCGCATCGGGGTACGCGGCAGCAAATCCTGCCCGCGGTTGGTCGAGCTTGTCCATTGCCGCAACTGCCCGGTCTATGCGGCGGCGGCCATCCGTCTGCTCGATCGGTACATGCTGCAACGGGACGAACCGGCCGAAGTGGAGGCGCAACCGCTCGCGACGGACCATGCGACCCGCTCGCTGCTGGTGTTCCGCCTGGGAGAGGAGTGGCTGGCTCTGGCGACCCGTATCCTGGTGGAGGTCGCACCGCTGGCGCCGATCCACACGCTGCCGCACCAGCGCGGCCGCGCCTTGCTCGGTGTCGCCAATGTGCGTGGCGCGCTGGTGGCCTGCCTGTCGCTGGTCGAGCTGCTCGGCCTGGGCGCCAGTGGCGTGTCGGCAACGCTGTCGAGCAGGCAAGTGGCGCCGCGCATGCTGGTCCTCGCGACGCCTGGCGGCAACCTGCTGGCTGCGGTGGATGAGGTGGATGGCATCCATGCGTTCAACCTGGAACTGCTCGCCGCGGCCGAACTGGACAATACCCTGGACACCACCAAGTGCAGCCGGGGCGTGCTGCAATGGCGCGAACGCAGCCTACGCCTGCTGGATGAGGAACAACTGCTGCAGAGCATGATACGGAGCCTGGCATGACCCCGGAGCAGATGCGCAACGCCTCGCTGCTGGAACTGTTCCACCTGGAGGCCGAGGCGCAAACCCAGGTGCTCGGCGCCGGGTTGCTGTTGCTCGAACGCAACCCGACTCTAGCCGATCAGTTGGAGGCGTGCATGCGCGCCGCCCATTCACTCAAGGGTGCGGCGCGGATCGTCGGGGTCGAGGCAGGCGTGCGCGTGGCCCACGTCATGGAGGATTGCCTGGTCGGCGCCCAGGACGGGCGGCAGCAGCTGAGCCCCGAGCATATCGATACGCTGTTGCTCGGCAGCGACCTGCTGCTGCGCATCGCCATGCCGGACACAGTGGTCGAACCGGCGGAAATCGATGCCCTGGTTGCACGGCTGGAGGTCCAGGCCAGAGGCGCACCTGCATCGGGTGGCCAGCCCGCGGCGCCAGCTCCGTCGCTCGCCAGCAAAACGGTGGTCGAAGCGGTGGAGCCGTTGCACGCCGACAACCGGCCACTGGAAGGCGGCGAGCGGGTCTTGCGGGTCACCGCCGAGCGGCTCGACCGCTTGCTCGATCTGTCCAGCAAGACGCTGGTCGAGGTGCTGCGACTGAAGCCGCAACTGACCGCCCTGCAACGCGGCAAGCGTCTGCAAAGTCATCTCGGTCGGGCGCTCGAAGCTGTCCAGGAGAGCTTGTCGGGCACCACCCTCGAGGCGGCGACGCAGGCCCATTTGGCCGATGCCCGCCGCCTGCTGGGCGAGTGCCAGCAATTGTACGAGCAGCAGGCCGGCGCACTGGACGAATTTGCCTGGCAAGCCGCGCAGCGCGCTCAGCAGCTCTACGACACCGCCCTGGCGTGCCGCATGCGACCGCTGGCCGACGTCCTGGGCGGGCAGACACGTATGATCCGCGACCTCGCCCGGACCCTGGACAAGCAGGTGCGCCTGCAAATCGAGGGCGACAGGACCCAGGTGGACCGCGATGTGCTGGAGCGGCTCGAGGCACCCCTGGTCCACCTGCTGCGCAATGCCCTCGACCACGGTATCGAGACGCCCGCCGCGCGCCTGGCGGCGGGTAAACCGGCCGAAGGCCTGATCAGTGTCAAGGCGCGCCAGCAGGCCGGTTCCTTACTGCTGGAAATCGCCGACGATGGCGCTGGAGTGGACCTGTCGCGGCTGCGCGCGGCGATCGTCCAACGCCAGCTGGCCAATGCGGCGACCGCCGCGCAATTGAGCGAGGCGGAGTTGCTGAGCTTCCTGTTCCTGCCCGGTTTCAGCCTGCGCGAGCAGGTCACCGAGTTGTCCGGGCGTGGGGTCGGGCTGGACGCGGTGCAGCATATGCTGCGCCAGTTGCGCGGCGACATCCGGTTGCAGCAGGTACACGGACTGGGCATGCGCTTTCTGCTCGAGGTACCGCTGACCCTGTCGGTGGTGCGCAGCCTGGTGGTGGAAATCGGCGGTGAGGCCTACGCCTTCCCGATGGCGCACATCGCGCGGATGTACGAGCTGGAGCCAGCCACCATCGTACAACTGGAAGGGCGCCAGCATTTTACCCATGAGGGACGGCCGGTCGGTCTGGTGGCGGCCAGCCAATTGCTCCAGCGTCCTTCTGCGCAGACACCGCAGGCCAGCATCCCGGTGGTGCTGCTAGGTGTGGGGGAGACGCTCTGCGGAATTGCCGTCGAGCGCTTTATCGGTGAGCGCGCCCTGGTGGTGCTGCCGCTCGACCCGCGCCTGGGCAAGCTGCAGAGCGTTGCCGCCGGCGCCGTGCTCGACGACGGCGCGCCGGTGCTGATCCTGGATGTCGAGGACCTGCAGCGTTCACTGGGGAACCTGCTCAGCAGCGGCCGCCTCGAGCGTATCGACCGCGGTGGACAGGAGCCCGGCACNGCGCGCAAGCGCGTGCTGGTGGTCGATGATTCGCTCACCGTACGCGAACTGCAGCGCAAGCTGTTGCTCAATCGCGGCTACGAAGTGGCGGTCGCGGTGGATGGCATGGACGGCTGGAATGCGCTGCGCGCCGAGCATTTCGACCTGTTGATTACCGACATCGATATGCCGCGCATGGACGGCATCGAACTGGTGACCCTGCTGCGCCGCGACCACCGGATGCAGTCGCTGCCGGTGATGGTGGTGTCCTACAAGGACCGCGAGGAGGATCGNCGGCGCGGTCTGGAGGCCGGCGCCGATTACTACCTGGCCAAGGCCAGTTTCCATGACGAGACGCTGCTCGACGCGGTGACCATGCTGATCGGGGAACCGTTATGAAGATCGCCATCGTCAATGACATGCCGCTGGCGGTGGAGACGCTGCGGCGGGCCCTGGTCTTCGCGCCCCAGCATGAGATCCTCTGGGTCGCGGGCGATGGGGCCGAGGCGATCCACCGCTGCGCGACACAGACGCCCGACCTGGTGTTGATGGACCTGCTGATGCCGGTGATGGACGGCGTCGAGGCGACCCGGCAGATCATGGCGCAGAGCCCTTGCGCAATTTTGCTGGTGACCGACGACAGCGAGCGGAACATGCGCCGGGTGTTCGAAGCCATGGGCCATGGTGCGCTGGATGTGGTCAATACCCCAGCCCTGGGTACGGGCAGCGTTGCCGAGGCCGCCGCGCCGCTATTGCGCAAGATTCAGAATATCGGTTGGCTGATAGGGCGCGGCGAGACGCTGGCGAGTCCGGTCCTGCCGGCAAAACCCACCAAGGCAGTGCAACGGCTGGTGGCGATCGGCGCCTCGGCGGGTGGCCCGGCGGCCCTGGCCGAGCTATTACAAGGTATCCCGCCAGGGTTTCCGGCAGCCATGGTGCTGGTCCAGCATGTTGATCAGGTATTTGCCGCCGGCATGGCCGATTGGCTTACCCAGACGTCCGGAGTGCCGGTGCGTCTGGCCAGGAATGGCGAACCCCCGCAACCGGGAACGGCGCTGTTGGCGGGAACCAATCAGCATATCTGCCTGCTGAAAAATGGCCATCTGGCCTACACGAGCGAGCCAAGTGACTACTCTGCATATCGTCCGTCCATCGACCTGTTTTTCGAGAGCGTGGCCAAGCACTGGCGCAGCCAGGCGGTGGGCGTGCTGCTGACCGGCATGGGCCGTGACGGCGCCAAGGGGCTCAAGCAAATGCGCGAGCGGGGCTTTCTGACCATCGCGCAGGACCAGCAAAGTAGCGCCGTCTATGGCATGCCCAAGGCGGCGGCGGGACTTGGTGCCGCCACCGAGATTCATTCCCTGAGGGAGATTGCGCCGCGGCTGCTGGAGTTTTTTACTTGAATGATGGAAACAGCCGCCACTGTCGACGGCGGCCAAGGAGCATGAGGTGAACGACCCACGTGAAAGATCGGCTCTGACGGTCGACGAAAACGCCGTGATGGTTCTCCTGGTCGACGACCAGGCAATAATCGGCGAAGCGGTACGGCGTAACCTGGCCGATCAGGACAACATCGACTTCCATTTCTGTGCCGACCCGCAGGAGGCTATCGCTCAGGCGGTGCAGATCAGGCCCACGGTAATCCTCCAGGACCTGGTCATGCCCGGGGTAGATGGCCTGACGCTGGTCAGCGCATACCGCGCGCACCCGTCGACCCGTGATATCCCCATCATCGTCCTGTCCACCAGGGACGATCCCGGAGTAAAGAGCGCCGCATTTGCCGCCGGGGCCAACGATTACCTGGTCAAATTGCCGGACGCCATCGAACTGATCGCGCGGATTCGCTACCACTCGCGCTCCTACCTGACCCTGTTGCAGCGCGACGAGGCCTATCGGGCCCTGCGCGAGAGCCAGCAGCACCTGCTGGACACCAATCTGATGCTGCAGCGCTTGATGAACGCCGATGGCCTGACCGGTCTGTCCAATCGCCGGCACTTCGACGAATACCTCAGCATGGAGTGGCTGCGCGCCCAGCGTGACCAGACGCAGATGTCGCTGTTGTTCATCGATGTCGATTACTTCAAGAGCTACAACGACGATCTGGGCCATCTGGCTGGTGACGACCTGTTGCGCCAGGTCGCCGTCTCCATGCGCGAAAGCTGTACCCGGCCTGCCGACATGCCGGCCCGCTACGGTGGGGATGAGTTCGTCATGTTGCTCCCGGGCACTCCGAGTAGCGGGGCGCGGGTGGTGGCCGAGAAGATCCGCGAAGCCATGCTGGCGCGGCAGATTGCGCATAATTTCCCCACCCGCGGTTCCATCATGACGTTGAGCATCGGTGGTGCGACTCTGACGCCCATGCCCGGCGAATCCCCGCAACTGCTGATCCAGCTGGCTGACCAGGGCCTCTATTGCGCCAAGAACCAGGGGCGCAACCGGGTCAAGACGCTCGAACGGCCAGTCTCGGCAGACTGAACAAGAGGCCGCTGGATTACCCTGCAAGGCTACGGCAACCTCCAGTCATGTGCCGGGCTGCGCCAGCACTCGAGGCAGCCAAAACACAACTACTTGAATAATAAGAAAAACATCGTCAAACAGTGGCCAAGTAACCGCTTAGGCAGCCCATTTCGGCATCAA
>C687J26845_10002232_pt1 | contig 11348 bp, 14 predicted proteins | sample RifCSPlowO2_12_FD_26845 | JGI IMG/M metagenome (IMG submission 26845) | reverse complement strand
CCTTTCGCACATCACCCGCCGCTCGGCCGACCAGCTCGGTCTGGTGGCGGACCAGCTGGTCAACGCGCAGATCAAGTCCGTGGCCCTGACGAGCTGAGCGCGACTGTCTGGATTGCGCCAATCGGGTTGTGTGCGATTGTCGCCAATGCGACCAGCCGTTCCGCGCAACTCATTGATTAAACATGATTTTCAAGAAGGCATCGATGTTGCATCGGAGCCTGACGGCAAAGCCCTGCGGGCCTTGCCTTCCTTACCACTGCGATAGAGAGAGCAGCATGTCCATTAAAGAAATCAGAGCCTTCTCGGACCAGGCCCAGGCGGACCAGGCCCTGGCCGAGAAGTTGAAAACCTGCGAGAAAGTCCGCGAGATGATCGCCCTCGGCAAGGAATACGGCTTCACCATCGACGAGGTCGAACTCTATCCACCCAACGAGGCGCAATTCGTCGAGGCACAACTGTCGGTCAAGCTGGCCAAGGCGCTGCTGCGCTGCTGAGCCGCCCCGGCAGAGCGCGGGGGACCACGCATCCCCCGCGCACCGCTGATCCCGCGTCGCGCGGCTGCGCCTGGCCTGGGTAGGGTGCGCGGGGCCGCCCAGGCTGTGCGCACCATGACAACCGGGTGCCTGGTGCGCACCGCGCACCCTACGGGCCGGGGTCATCGAGACAATAATTCTGAGACAGCCCACTAGCCGATCAGCAGCGCATAGGCCCGCCGCAGCAACTCCCGGTCGAGCCAGGGCATGCCGATGCTTTGCGGCAGGTCGATCCAGCGGCTGCCAGGCGNGGCCGGACACAGNTCGTGCCCCGGCAGCGCGGCCAGGTAGATGGGCAGCAGCTGGCCCGGTACCTCCAGACTGACTCGAAACTCGCCGACCAATTCCAGCGCGCGACCGATACCCAGCTCTTCCTGCAGCTGGCGCAAGGCGCTGGCCGGATGGGTCTGCAGCGGGCTGTGCGCCTGCTCGTCGGCGAACATCGCCAGCGCCGGCAAGGGTGTCGGCAGGACCACGCCGCCATGTTGCGGAACCAGGAAATGCAGGCGCGCGCTCACCGGATGCTTGTGGCACAGCAGCATGCGCCACGCCTCAGCCGTCATGACCGTAACTCCAACAGCGCGTATTCCACCGGCCCGGCGAACAGCCGGGTGCCGCCACCCTCCATGACCACTTGCTGCGCCGCCGGACCGTCCAGCACGCGCACGCCGGCCAGGTAGCCCACGCCGAACTGCCGCCAGTCGAGCAGCCAGGGCAGGCTCGGGCCCATCAGCACCACCTGCGCCTGCCGGGATAATTCCAGCAGGCGCGGCAGGGTCTTGTTGGCGATGCTGCTGGCGCTGATGAACACCCAGTCGGCCTGGGGCAACAGGTATTCGGCGGCGCTGTCGGGCAGGTCGCCGTCCTGTTGCCGACGCTCCAGGCACTGATAGGTGAAGCCCTGCCAGAGTTGCTCCAGCCCNGGATAGTGACCGATCACCGCCACCCGCCGCCCTTCCAGGNGTGGGCGGAAATGGGCGAAAACCTGCAGATGTCCGGGAACCTCGGCGCGCAGCGGCTCGGCCAGCCGTGCACAGCCGTCGGCGCCATTGCTCCAGGCATTGAGCACGGCCAGGCCGACCGCCGCCTCGGCGCTGTCCCACGACAGCAGCCAGCGGCGCAGGCGATCGCTCGGCTGGCCGCGCAGGGTCCCGGCCCAGCTCAGGGTGCGCGGCACCTGCCGCGGACTGAAGGCGAAGCCCAGACCATCGTCCACCTCGGCCAGGGTCCAGTTCAGCCCCAGGCACACCTGCTGCACCGCGGCCTGGTCGGTGCAGCTGTCGAGCAGCCAGTCATACAGTCTGTTCATGCTTCAAGTGCCGGCAGCAGGCGCAGCTCGCTTTTCAGCGCTCCGGCACGTCCCCAGGCGGTCGCCGCCTCGATGACCAGGTGCGGCTGGTGCGGATGCGCCTGCAGCAGATCGAACTCGGCATATGCCAGACCATCGCCATAAACCAGGATGCTGCCCTGATACCCCCCTGTCGGGCTGCGCCATTCGGCGTACAGCGCCAGGCTGTGGTCGAAGCGATCCTCGCGCAGCTCGGCATGGGTGCAGGGCGTGCCGGCCAGCACCAGGTCCTGGTCGATACCGGCCCGTTGCAGGCTCGCGGCCAGCGCCTGGCAGATTTCCGCGAACAGTGGCTGGGCGTCNTGCAGCCGGGCATGCAGAGACATCGGCATCAGGCGCAATCCTCGTTGAATGATTGGGCGATGTATCTGAGCAGCAACAACTCGGCCATGCCGCTACCACAGCTCCGTCGGGGTGAGTTTTTCCGCATAGGGCTCGCCGCCCAGCAGNTGCTGTTCGACGATCGGCCCGACGTCCGCCGGCTCGACCCAGCTGTACATCACCGCGCCGGGGTAGATCAGCAGGTTGNCCCCGGCCTGGCACGGGCCGAGACAGCCGGTGCTGGTCAGGGCGATGCGGCCCAGCAGGTTGCGCTGGATCAGCGCCTGGGCGAAGGCATCGAACAGCGCCTCGCCGCCCTTGCCGGCGCAGCTGCCGCGCGGGTGTCCGTCCGGACGCCGCTGGGTACAGATNAACAGGTGGTACTCGGGCTTGGCCATGTCCGTCTCCTCAACACGCGAGGAGCCTGTCGGGCTTGACCGTCCGTAGCGAGGAAAAGCCCGGTTCGCGCCAGTTTTGTTGATCTTTCGAGGCGAATAGCTAGCTATTTAACAAGAAAGAGCGGCAAAAATGGCCGAATCCGGTTTTTCCGCAGTAGGACAGTGTTAAGTCCGACAGGCTCCTAAGGCTTGGTGGCTGTGGCACTGCTTGGGGCAGACCTTGGCGCAGGACGTGCAACCGATGCAGTCGAGCGCATCCTTGATGGTCATCACCTGCATTTCATCGTCCTCNTCGTAGAAATCCTCGGCGTCATCGAGCACNGTGCTGCGCTCGNCCAGGGTGAACACATCGCGCGGGCAGACCTTGTAGCAGCGACCGCAGCCGATGCATTTCTGCGCATCCAGCGCGGTGACGAACTGCGGAATCCACTCGAGCCCACNCCGGGTGCGCCCGCTAATCATTGCCTCGGCCATGCTCTGTCTCCTCCCCGGGGGGCTACGGTTGTGTGTGGCTGTTGCTGCATGCGCGCTCAGGACGCGTCGGCCTGATCCAGCCGCGCCTTGGCCTCGGCCCAGTCCAGGCATGCCTGGTGGGTGCGCCGGGCCAGCTCCGGCAGCTCGTCGTAGGCACTGAGCAGCCGNTCCTCGACCAGGTCNTGGATCTGCCCGGCCCAGTCGCTGGCGATACGCTTCTTCTGGCTGACTTCCTTGTGCAGCGCCTTGAGTTGTTCTTCGGTCATGTCGGTCTCCTATGTTCAGAGCTCGGCGACGTCGCGGTGCGCGGCAACCAGGCCGGCGGCCTTGCCCAGCTGCTTCTCGGCTTCGCCGACCAGCGCCTCGAGCGAGTCGAAACCGAAGCGGTGGACATCGCGCAGGGTCTTGTCCAGCGCCACCAGCTTGCCGACCAGGATCAGCGCGCGGCCGAAGCCTTCGTGGCTGATGTTGAGCACCGGCACGGCGAGCAGGCCGGTCTCGCGCTCGAGCATCTGGGCGATGGCGTTGTAGTAGGCCTTGATCCGCGCCAGCGTGGTCTCGTCGGGATCGCCCACCACCGGGATGGCCCGGCGGCGTTCCTTGGTCAGCACCAGCGGATCGAGCACCCGGGCGTCGCTCCAGGTGTCGTAGGTGCCATAGCTGTCCATGCAGCGCAGCTGGACCAGCATCTGGCGGATGATCGGCTGCTGCAGGGCGGCGTCGTCCTCCAGCACTACGGGTTGTTGTTCAGGTGCGTCATACATGCGGTGTTTCCTCGCTGGAATGTTTGGCTTTATTCGTCCCAGGCTTCGCTCGCCATGGCGGCGAAGCGCTGGTGGTCCGCGCCCTGGGTGCGCTGAATGGCCTTGGCCAGCCAGGCCGAGGGGCCTTCACGCAGTTCGGCCTGCAGGGTCTCGATCAGCTCGGCGATGCGCGCCGATTCGGCGACCTTCACCGGCTGTACGCCGATGGCCAGCAGCTGGCGCACCGCCGAAGCCCCACAGGCGCGGCAGTACACGGCGATGCAGCCGTCGAGCAGGCCCAGCTTGCTGACCAGTTTGTCTTCGTTGCCGTCCTGCTCCTGATCGCCGAACTCGGCCACCGAGAGCAGTTGCGCATGCTGCGGGTTGACCCCGTAGATGACGAAGGCGCGCGACGAGCCGAAGTGCTGGTCGACGTACTCGCGATCGGCGGAGGCGAAGGCCACCTTGAGCAGGCTGCCGTCATCCTCGGCAGCCAGTACCTGCAATTGTCGAGTCGGGCTGGCCATGGCTCAGTGCCTCCGTTGCGGCTGTTCGGTCAGGGGTTTCTGCGCGTAGATCGAGCGATAGGGGGCGATGCCCTGGTGCCGCTCGACCAGTAGGTTGGCGATGTCGAACAGCACCTGGCTGCTGCCGCGATAGCCGACCCAGCAGCGCTGGAAGCCGCCGAGCAGGTCGTATAGCGGAAAGCCCATGCGCAGCAGCGGCAGGCCCAGGCGCTGGGCGCAGGCCTGGAGGTGACTGTTGCCCAGCAGCAGTTGGGCCCGCTGCGCGCGCGCACCCTGTTCGAGATCCTCGAGATCGCCGACCTGGATGCAGGCCAGCGGCGAGTCCGCCAGCGCCGCGGAATTGGCCGGCACCACGGCGCTGACCGTGCGCGCGCCCATGCCGCGCAGCAGGGCGTAGAAGCCGAGCAGCAGATCGGCATCGGCGGCGATGGCGAGTCGCGCATCGCCGAGCATGAAGTGGGTGTCGAGCATGCAGTCCTGCAGCTGGCGCCGCTGCTTCTGCCAGCGCTCGGGCACCGGGGTGCCGCTGATCTCGGCCAGGGCCAGCAGCCAGGCATCCACCGCGTCCAGGCCGAGCAACAGGCCGAAGCGCCGTTGCGGTACGCCGGTGCGCGCGGCCAGGGCATCGGCGGCGCCATGCAGGCTCTGCCCGACCACCAGGGTGGCGATGCTCTGCCCCGCCGTGGCCAGCTCGGCCACACTCAGCCCGCCGGTGGTCAAGGGGTTGAAGGCGGCCTCGTCGAGGTGGCCGTCGAGCGAGCCGGACAGGTCGGGAATCAGCAACGGGCGCAGGCCGAAGCTCTCGATGCTGTCGCTGATGAATTCCAGGTCGCCCGGGGTCAGGCTGGCCGAGCACAGCACGTTGACCTGGCGCGGGCGCTGGCCGGCGCGACCCAGCTGCTCGGGCACCANGGTTTCGATGATGGCCTTGACCGCCACGGCGAAGCCGCTCTCGAAACTGCCGGAAAAATCCGGCGTGTTCACCGGCACTATGGCGACATCCCGGTACTCGGCGTACTCGCGGCGAAATTCGTGCAATGCGCTGTGCAGGTCGCAACCCTGGGTTTCCGCCAGGCCGGTGCTGAGCAGGCCGATGACCGACGGGCGCTGCTTGTCGCAGAGGGTCCTGAGCGCCTCGACGATGTTCTCGTCGGCGCCCATCACCGAACTGACCTGGTCCATCGCCGTGGTCTGCAGCGGCACCGGNTCNCGGAAGTGNCGCACGAAGAACACCTTGGCGAAGGCGGTGCAGCCCTGCGAGCCGTGCATCAGCGGCATGCTGCGCGCCAGGCCGAGGAAGGCCAGCGTGCCACCCATGGTCTGGCTGGNNTTCAGNGGGCTGACGGCCAGGGCTTTGTTGCGCTTGATGATCTCGGCCATGCTGCCNCCTCAACCGTTCGCGACGTGCAGGGCGACAGCCCCGCTCTGNTCCCAGGGCGCCGGACGGCGCACCGCTTGCCACACCGGGCTTTCCAGGGTCAGGCAGAGCTGGCGCACCAGCTCGAGCATGCCGGTGTAGCCGGCGTAGCCGAATTCGCGCTCCTGATTGATNTCGAGAAACGGGATGCGCGCCTTCAGCGCGGTGTACATGTTGCGTCCGCCGGCGATGAGGATGTCGGCGCGGTACTCCTCGACGGCCTTGAGCAGCGCGCGCGGGTTGCCTTCGTCGAGCATCTTCACCTCATCGCCCATCAGCTCGCGGATGCGCGCCTTGTCTTCCTCGGTGGATTTCTTGGTGCCGGTGGCGACCACTTTCATGCCCAGGTCCTGCAACGCCGAGATCACCGACCAGGACTTCACCCCGCCGGTGTAGAGCAGCACGCGCTTGCCGGCCAGGCGTGCACGCCAGGGTTCCAGGGCCAGGCGGATCTTCNTCTCCTCGCGCGCGATCAGCGCCTCGGTACGCACGCCGAGGTGGTCGTCGCCGATCAGCCGGGCGAAGTCGCGCAACGCCTGGGAGGTGTCGGTGATGCCGTAGAAACTGCCCTCGAACCAGGGCGTGCCGTAGCGCTCCTGCAGCTTGCGGGCGACGTTGAGCATGGCCTTGGAGCAGACCATCATGTTCACCGCGGCGGCGTGCATGCTNTGCACCTCGCGAAAGCGNGCATCGCCGGACAGGGTGCAGAGCACGCGCAGGCCCAACTCGTCGAGCAGCGGCAGCACATGCCAGAACTCGCCGGCGATGTTGTACTCGCCGATCAGGTTGACGTCGTGCACGCGGATGCCCGGGCGCGCACTGCCGGCCGGCAGCGGATCGGGCTCGCGGCTGCCGATCACGTACTTGAGCATGGCCTCGCCGGCAATGCGGTTGCCGAGGTTCTTGGTGCCGTAGAAGCCGGCCGCGTCCACCGGCACCACCGGCGTATTGAAGTGCTCGCCGGCGGCCTTGCAGATGGCGTCGACGTCGTCNCCGATCAGCGCCGGCACGCAGGTGTTGTAGACGAACACCGCCGCCGGCGCGTAGCCCTCCACCGCCTGGCGGATGGCATGGAACAGGCGTTTCTCGGCGCGGCCCATGATCACGTCCTGCTCGGACAGGTCGGTGGTCATGCCGATGCGGTACAGCTGCGGGCCGCTGGAGCGGGTGCCGCGGTTGTCCCAGGAACTGCCGGCGCAGGCGATCGGGCCATGGACGATGTGCGCCACATCGGCGATCGGCAGCAGGGCGATCTGCGCGCCGTCGAAGGCGCAGCCACCATCGGTGGCACCCGGCTTGGGCTTGGCGCAGCCGGATTTTTCCTTCTTGTTGTGGCTGCAGGCAGGCTCATCGAGCAGCTCGGCAATGTCCTTGGCTTTCATCGCACCCCTCCGCGTCATCGGTGTCGCACACGAAGCCTGTTGCAATGCCCATACCAAACAATAACTGATTGATTTTAAATGGATTATCTGAATAACCCGTTGTCGCAAAGCCGCCCTCCTGTCGGCTTTGCAACAAGGCCGTGCAGACATGACTCCGCTTGTCCGCCTCACTGTACCGGCCGATGAGGATGCCCGGACCAACTGTATGGCCCTTTGCACGCTTCGCTGTATCGCGACACCCGTGGCATCAACCCTTAGGCTGGCAAGCACAGCCACCGAGTGCCCTGCCATGACCGCTGAACTGCTGATCGCCTTTATCGCCTTTGCCTTCGTCACCTCGGTGACGCCGGGGCCGAACAACATGATGCTGCTCGCCTCCGGGGTGAACTTCGGCATGCGCCGCAGCCTGCCGCACATGTTCGGCATCAGTCTGGGTTTCATGGTGCTGGTGATGGCGGTAGGTTTGGGCCTCGGCCAGGTGTTCGAGCAGGTTCCCCAGCTCTACAGCCTGCTGCGCTACCTCGGTGCGGCCTATCTGCTCTACCTGGCCTGGAACATCGCCCACGCTGGTGCGCCGGACAGCCAGGCCCAGGCCAGTGGCAAGCCGTTCAGCTTCCTCCAGGCCGCGGCCTTTCAATGGGTCAACCCCAAGGCCTGGGTAATGGCCATCGGCGCGATTACCACCTACACCCCGCAGGACAATTTCGTGGTCAATGTGCTGCTGATCTCTGCCCTGTTCGCCCTGGTCAACTGCCCCAGCGTCGGCCTGTGGACCATGGCCGGCAGCCTGCTGCGCAACTGGTTGAGCAATCCGCGGGTGCTGCGCGGTTTCAATATCGGCATGGCGCTGCTCTTGGTCGCCTCGCTCTACCCCATCTTCGCCGACGTGCAGGAAGTGCTCTGATGCAGGAACTGACGCAAGGCCGCCTGCGCCCCCTGGCCGATAGCTCGACCTCGGCGGTGGTCGCCGGCTTTATCGCCATGCTCACCGGCTACACCAGCTCGCTGGTGCTGATGTTCCAGGCCGGNCAGGCGGCGGGGCTGAGCAGCGGGCAGATTTCCTCGTGGATCTGGGCGCTGTCGATCGGCATGGCGGTGACCAGCATCGGCCTGTCGCTGCGCTACCGCGCGCCGGTGATGATCGCCTGGTCGACCCCGGGTGCCGCCCTGCTGATCAGCAGCCTGCCGGGGGTGCCCTACGGCGAGGCGATCGGCGCCTATATCCTCGCCTCGGGGCTGATCGTACTGATCGGCCTGACCGGCAGTTTCGACCACATCATGCGGCGCATCCCCGGCTCCATCGCCGCCGCCCTGCTGGCCGGGGTGCTGTTCAAGATCGGCCTGGAAATCTGCGGCGCCGCCGAACAGCAGCCCGTGCTGGTGGTGGCCATGCTGTTCGCCTACCTGCTGGGCAAGCGCCTGCTGCCGCGCTATGCGGTGCTCGCCGCACTGATCGTCGGCTGCCTGCTGGCCGGGTTGTTCGGCCTGCTGGATTTCAGCGAATTCGAGTTGCAATTGGCCACCCCCGAATGGACCACGCCGAGCTTCTCCTGGGCCGCGTCGATCAGCATCGGCATTCCGCTGTTTATCGTCGCCATGGCCTCGCAGAACCTGCCCGGCATGGCCGTGCTGCGTGCCAACGGCTACAACCTGCCGGCCTCGCCACTGCTGACCACCAGCGGCCTGGCCTCCATCCTGCTGGCACCCTTCGGTTCCCACGGCATTCATATGGCCGCGATCAGCGCCGCGATCTGCGCCGGCCCCGAGGCCCACGAGGACCCGGCCAAGCGCTACACCGCCGCGGTCTGGTGCGGGCTGTTCTACGGCATCGCCGGGATCTTCGGCGCCACCCTCGCCGCCCTGTTCGCCGCCCTGCCCAAGGCNCTGATCCTGTCGATCGCGGCGCTGGCGCTATTCGCCTCGATCATCGGCGGCCTGACCCATGCCATGAGCGAACCCAAGGAACGCGAGGCGGCGCTGATCACCTTCCTGGTCACCGCCTCGGGCATGACCCTGTTCTCGGTCGGTTCGGCCTTCTGGGGGATAGTGGCAGGNTTGCTGACCCTGACGATTCTTAATGTTGGCAAGGATTGATGGGTATCGGGNCTCGGAGNCTTTGTAGGAGCGGCGGGGACGCCTGGTCCCATGGCCGCGACAGGGCATGCCTGCAAAAGGCATCGCGGGCATGGCCCGCTCCTACGAAACGCCCGAGAACCGTAGCCCGAATGTAATCCGGGGGCGTTGGACGGGGCGGTAATTTTCCCGGATTNCATCCGGGCTACTCCTAGGTTGGGGGCACCCCAAAGAACAAAGGCGCCTGGATAGGCGCCCTNGTTTGCTCCGAGCGAACCGCGATCAGATCGCCGTGGCCCCGCCGTCCACCGCCAGGGCGTGGCCGGTGGTGAAGGCGGCGCCGTCGCAGCACAGGTAGAGCACCGCGGTGGCGATTTCCTCGACCTTGCCGATGCGCCCGACCGGGTGCATGGCGGCGGCGAACTCGGCCTTCTTCGGGTCGGCCTCGTGGGCGCGGCGGAACATGTCGGTGTCGATCACCGCCGGGCACACCGCGTTGACGCGGATCTTCTTCTTCGCATATTCCACCGCAGCCGACTTGGTCAGGCCGATGACCGCATGCTTGGAGGCGCTGTAGATGCTCATCTTCGGCGCCGCGCCGAGGCCGGCGACCGAGGCGGTGTTGACGATGGCACCGCCGCCCTGGGCCAGCAGCAACGGAATCTGGTACTTCATGCACAGCCACACGCCCTTGACGTTGACGCCCATGAGGGCGTCGAACTCGGCCTCAGTGCCCTCGGCCAGCTTGCCCTTCTCGATCTCGATGCCGGCATTGTTGAAGGCATAGTCCAGGCGACCGTAGGCGGCGACCGTGGCATCCATCAACGCCTTGACCTCGGCATCGCGGGTCACGTCGCAGCGCACGAAGGTGGCTTGGCCGCCGGCGGCACGGATCAGTTCGGCAGTGCCTTCGCCGCCGGCCACGTCGACATCGGAAACCACTACCTTGAGGCCTTCGTTGGCGAAAGCCAGGGCCGTCGCACGGCCAATACCGGCAGCGCCGCCGGTGACCAGGGCAACCTGGCCGGAAAAGCTCAAACTCATCTGGGTGTCCTCACAAGGAGTGGAAGTCAGCCTGCAGTCTAGCCAGGCCGATAAGCAGGTTGGCAGCACTATCAGAACAGCGGTTGGCGGCTCATCCAAAGTAATGATTAACACCCCATCGCGCCATCACCCGAATGGATCGTCAGCCATTCGGCCCCAGGGCAAACCTTGCCCATCGGCCCAGCAGGGGCTATCACAAGTCTTTCCGTTCAATGAGTACCGATCATGACTGCCAGCCTCAACCGCCAATTCCTCCTCGCCCAACGCCCCGTCGGCCTACCCAGCCGCGACACCTTCAGCTACGTGGAAACCCCGCTCGGCGAGCCCGGACCCGGCCAGATCCTGGTCAAGAACCTCTACCTGTCCCTCGACCCGGCCATGCGCGGCTGGATGAACGACGCCAAGTCCTATATCCCACCGGTCGGCATCGGCGAGGTGATGCGCGCCCTCGGCGTCGGCCAGGTGGTCGCCTCGCAGCACCCCGATTTCGCCGTCGGCGACCATGTCAACGGCGCCCTCGGCGTGCAGGACTACTTCCTCGGCGAACCCAAGGGCTTCTACAAGGTCGACGCCAAGCGCGCGCCCTTGCCGCTGTACCTCTCCGCCCTGGGCATGACCGGCATGACCGCCTATTTCGCCCTGCTCGATGTCGGCGCGCCAAAGGCCGGTGAAACCGTGGTGATTTCCGGCGCCGCCGGCGCGGTCGGCAGCATTGCCGGGCAGATTGCCAAACTCAAGGGCTGCCGCGTGGTCGGCATTGCCGGCGGCGCGGACAAGTGCAAGTTCCTGATCGACGAACTGGGCTTCGATGGCGCCATCGACTACAAGAATGAAGACCTGCACGCCGCCCTGAAACGCGAGTGCCCGAAAGGCGTGGATGTGTATTTCGACAACGTCGGCGGCGACATTCTCGATGCCGTGCTCACCCGCCTGGCCTTCAAGGCACGGGTGATCATCTGCGGCGCGATCAGCCAGTACAACAACAAGGAAGCGGTCAAAGGCCCGGCCAACTACCTGAACCTGCTGGTCAACAGCGCACGCATGGAAGGCATGGTGGTGATGACCTACGCCCCGCGCTTCGCCGAGGC
>C687J26845_10002229_pt1 | contig 11356 bp, 9 predicted proteins | sample RifCSPlowO2_12_FD_26845 | JGI IMG/M metagenome (IMG submission 26845) | reverse complement strand
CAGATCCTGATCTTCATCGCATTCTTCTTCGCCTTCGCGGTGAAAGTGCCGATGTTCCCGGTGCACACCTGGTTGCCGGATGCGCACGTCGAAGCGCCGACCGGCGGTTCGGTGGTGCTGGCGGCGATCATGCTGAAGGTCGGCGCCTACGGCTTTCTGCGCTTCTCGATGCCGATTACACCGGACGCCAGCCATCAGCTGGCCGGCGTGATGATCGCGCTGTCGCTGATCGCGGTGGTGTACATCGGCCTGGTGGCGCTGATGCAGACGGACATGAAGAAGCTGGTGGCGTATTCCTCGATTTCGCACATGGGTTTCGTCACGCTGGGTTTTTTCATCTTCAACGCCTACGGCATGGAGGGCGCGCTGCTGCAAATGATCTCGCACGGCTTCGTATCCGGCGCGCTGTTCCTGTGCATCGGCGTGCTGTATGACCGCATGCATTCGCGCAACATCGCCGACTACGGCGGCGTGGCCAACACCATGCCGGTATTCGCCGCATTCTTCATGCTGTTCGCGATGGCCAACGTCGGGCTGCCCGGCACCAGCGGCTTCGTCGGCGAATTCATGGTGGTCCTCGGCGCGGTGAAGGTGAATTTCTGGTACGCCTTCGCTGCCGCGACCACGCTGATCTTCGGTGCGGCCTACACGCTGTGGATGTACAAGCGCGTGATTTTCGGTGCGGTGGCGAATCACCATGTCGCCGAACTCACCGACCTGACGTTGCGCGAGAAAGTGATCTTCGCAATCCTGGCAGTTACCGTGCTGGGCATGGGCCTGTATCCCTTGCCGTTCAGCGAAATCATGCACGTGTCGGTGAATGACCTGCTGGTGCATGTGGCGCGTTCCAAGCTGCCGTTGTAGGGGCAGCGAATTGCCCAAAACAGCCCCGTATTTTTGCAGCAGATTTTGAGGTGTATATGGATTTGATGACTAATTTGATGCCGGCCGGTGCAGAAATTTTTATGCTGGTCATGGCGTGTGTGATCCTGATTGCGGATTTGCTGATCAAGCAAAGCGGCAGGCTGGTCACCTACCTGCTGGTGCAACTCACCCTGCTGGGCTGTGCGCTGATTACCGTCGGCACGCACGAGAACGGCGTGGTGTATGCCTTCCACAACATGTTTGTGGACGACCTGATGTCCGACGTGCTGAAGCTGCTGACCTATCTGGCGGTGTCGATGATGCTGATATATTCGCGCCAGTATCTCACCGTGCGCGGCCTGTTCAGCGGCGAATTCATGGCGCTGGCCATGTTCGCCACGCTCGGCATGATGGTGATGATCTCCGCCAACCATTTCCTCACCCTGTACCTCGGCCTGGAAGTGCTCTCGCTGAGCCTGTATGCGATGGTCGCGTTGCAGCGTGATTCCGCAGTCGCCACCGAAGCCGCGATGAAATATTTCATCCTCGGCGCGCTGGCTTCCGGCCTGCTGCTGTACGGCATGTCCATGCTGTACGGTGCGACTGGCTCGCTGGAACTGGGCGCAGTATCAAGCGCAATCAAGTCGGGCGCAGCGGACAAGGATCTGCTGGTGTTCGGCCTGGTGTTCGTGGTCTCCGGCCTGGCCTTCAAGCTCGGTGCGGTGCCGTTCCACATGTGGGTGCCGGACGTGTATCACGGCGCGCCCACCGCGATGACCATGCTGATCGGCTCGGCGCCCAAACTTGCCGCCTTTGCCTTTGTTGCGCGCATCCTGGTCGAAGGGCTGCAACCGCTGGTGCAACACTGGTCTGGCATGTTGATCATCCTTGCCATCGGCTCGATGGCGCTCGGCAACATTACCGCGATCGCACAGACCAACCTCAAGCGCATGTTCGCCTACTCCACCATCGCGCATATGGGTTTCATGCTGCTCGGCCTGCTCAGCGGCGACATCGAAGGCTATGGCGCCGCAATGTTCTACACNGTGATTTATGTGCTGATGTCGCTCGGTGCGTTCGGCATAATCATGCTGCTGTCGCGTGAAGGCTTCGAGGCCGACACTCTCAACGACTTCAAGGGCCTCAACCAGCGCAGCCCGTGGCTCGCCTTCATGATGCTGCTGCTGATGTTTTCCATGGCCGGCGTGCCCCCTACCGTCGGATTCTATGCAAAATTCTCGGTGCTGAACGCCGTGGTGCAGGCGGGACACATCTGGCTGGCCGTCGTCGCGGTATTGTTCTCGTTGATCGGTGCGTTCTATTATCTGCGCATCGTCAAGCTGATGTATTTTGACGCACCGGAAAGCCACGCGCCGATTGAAGTCAACTCGGATTCCGCATTTCTGTTGAGCGTGAACAGCCTGGGCGTGTTGTTGCTCGGCCTGTTGCCCGGCACGCTGATGTCGGTTTGCGCCGTGTCGGTTCAGCAATCGCTGTTGCTGCATTAAACCAGCCCGTGATTACGGATACCCAAAAACTCCCGCCTTGTGCGGGAGTTTTTGTCTGTGCTCCCGAATTACGTGGCAAAATGTACCCGTCTGAAAACAGCGAGGTGTCGAGATGGAAGCATATTGGATCTGGTGGCTGGTGGCGCTGGCGCTGGTGATCGCCGAAATGTCCAGCGGCACGTTCTACCTGATCGCTGTCGCATTCGGGCTGGCGGTTGCAGGCCTCGTTGCGTATATGGGGGTGGCGTGGAGCGGGCAGGCCGCCGTTGCGGCAGTGCTGTGTTCGGCGAGCGTGGCCGGTATCTATCGCTGGAATAAACAGCACGCCCGCCCGCATGAAAACGTCAACTTTGCCAATGACATCGGCCAGGCCGTGCGTGTCGTAAGTTGGTCGGATGAACGCCACGCCCGTGTCAGCTATCGCGGCGCGGAATGGGATGCCGAACTGGCGGGTGACGCAGCGCCGGACGCAGCCCGGCAGGCATGGCGCATCAAGGAAATCGTCGGGACTCGTTTGATTATCGGGTAGTTCGGTCACTGAGCGGAGGAGAAAAGCATGGATATGTTCGTCATCGGGTTAGGAATTTTTGCGGTCATTCTGGCCTTTCAGTCGATCAAGATCGTGCCGCAACAAAACGCGTGGGTGATCGAGCGGTTCGGCAAATACAACCGGTCGCTGGAACCCGGCCTGAGCATCGTCATTCCGTTCATGGATCGCGTCGCCTACCGCCACCGCCTCACCGAATTCCCCATCGACATTGCCCCTCAGGTCTGCATCACGCGCGACAACACCCAAGTGCAAGTGGACGGTGTGCTGTATTACCAGGTCACCGACGCCGCGCGTGCCAGCTATGGCACGTCGAATTACCTCGCCGCTATCACCATGCTCGCTCAGACCGCGCTACGCTCGGAATGCGGCAAGCGCGACCTCGATAAATTGCTGGAAGACCGCGATGCGATCAACCGCACGGTGGTATTCGCGCTCGACGAGGCCAGCCCGAACTGGGGGGTGAAGGTGCTGCGCTATGAAATCAAGGACATCACCCCGCCTGCACAAGTGCTCGCCTCGATGCAGAAACAAATCACCGCCGAGCGCGAAAAGCGCGCACTGATCGCCCAATCGGAAGGCAAGAAGCAGGAAGAAATCAACCTCGCCGAGGGCAAGATGACCGCTTCAATTCGCGAATCGGAAGGCACCCGGCAAGCCGCGATCAACAATGCCCAAGGCGAGGCTGAAGCACTGCTGCTGGTCGCCAACGCCACCGCCGAATCGATCAAAGTGGTCGCCAACGCGATTCAAAGCGAAGGCGGCCTGGTCGCCGTCAATCTTAAAGTAGCCGAAAGATTTGTCGATGCCTTTGGTAATATCGCCAAGCAGGGCAATACCATGATACTGCCCGGCAACGCCGCCGACATCGCCGGCCTGGTCGCCACCGCGATGCAGGTGGTAAAGAAAAGCTGATATTTCATGATATCCATTTATAAGATTAAGGGTGCGAAATGACATCGACCGATTTGCCAGATGATTCCTCTGATACTCCGCAAGAGGAGTTGATGCTCCCCGGTTTTGTCTCCATACGACCGGAGGGCGTGATTATTGACCTGCGTGCACTGGCGCTGGTGATCGGAGGATTTGAGCTTTTCGTCAATCGCTTGTTCACCGGAGGGATGCGGTTTTCCGGCTTGGATTATGCCGCTTTCCTCAAGCTGCTTTATGACGCCGACTGGCCAGCGGCGATGCAGGGCAAAAGCGCCGAGGTAAAAATTGCCGCGAAAATTATCCGGTTTTTGCCGCAGCACCAGACGCTTTACCGGGCAGTGAAGTTGCTTGAAGGAGGGAACCGCGCTGAATATGTTTTTGAGCCGGTCAGCATCGAGGAGATTTATGATGAGCCGGTTTACGGTGAGCCGGGTGCAGACGGCGTTCGGCCGGTTACTGGATATGTGAGTAAATCCAGGCAAGTGCCGACAAAGCTGGATTTCGATGAGTTTGTTGCCGACATGTGGCTGAAAGAGGTGAAATTCGGCATCGACGCGAATGTCGTGCGCCAGGCGATCACAAGCGGCACATCCGGTCGCATGACGATTGCATGGCATCTTGAACCCAAGGCGGGGCGTGACGCCGAAATTCAGGAAGTGTTTTCCGGTTTGCACCGCGATAATTCCCCCAAGATTTTGCGGGATGGCAAGGCCGACTTGAGGACATTCAAAAACCGTTTCCCGCAAGTCGCCAAAGGAAAGCACCTTCTCAAAAAAATCCCGAGAGTACTCGGTAAACCGGGCTACAAGGTGACGGGCGAGGTCATTGAGCCAAAAATGCCGAAAGATGTGGACCTGTACGCGCTTGCATTGGCGGGAACGTCCGTGGAGCAGGCGGCTGATGGCGAGTATATCGTGTCTGCGCTGGATGGTTTCATCATGCATGATGAACAATTGAACAGTATTTCAGTCGTTGAGAAAATTGAAACCAAAGGGGGGGTCAGCGCCAAGACGACAGGCGACTTGAAATTGGATGTAGATGAATTTATCGAGCATGGCGAGGTGCAGGAAGGATGCACGGTGAAGGGCAAGCATATGACTTTCCTTTCCGATGTCTTTGGCAATGTGATCTCGCAAGGCGGCAATATTCGCATTGATGGAAATCTGGCTGGCGGCCGTGCGGAATCTTCGGGCGGAAATATCGCGCTGAACAGGCGTGTTTCGCGCGCGGTGGTTCGTGCCCGCGACGGGGAGGTGACGATCCATTACGCCGAGCACAGCACGATTATCGGCAAAATCGTTCGTATCGAACATGCGGTGAGCTGCGAAATCATCGCCGATGAAGTGTGCGCCGATGTCGTCGAGGGATGCATGATTGCGGCCGAAAAGATCAAGATTACCTCCGCCGATGAATGCAGGGGCAGAGAGTCTTTGGTAACGGTGCTGATTCCTGACTTGTCTGGATTTGACCAGCACATCGCAACATTGCAAAAGAGAATTGTCGAGGCGCAGGAAAACAGCAAAGCCAAGGTACAGGAAATCGAGTCGCTGAAATCTGACCAGGAGTTCGCGAAATATCTGGCGTTGCATGAAAGGATCAAAAGCGGCGCAATCAAGCTGACGACAGAACAGGCCGGTAACTGGCGAAAACTGGTGGAAAAAAACGCCAAGGTGGCCAATCAGATCGCGAAGCTCAATGCTGAAATCAGCACGCTTGGCCTTTCGGTTAAGGAATCCGAAGAGGAGCTTGCATCTGCCACGCGCGAGCGGGACGCAATGGGGGGCGACATCTCCTGCGTCATCGATAAAATTACCGGCCAAACCACAGGCCAAACAATGAAATCCACTAATGGGGCGGATGTGTTCAACGGCATGTCGGGCGCCGACATCAGGGCCATCCTGCAAAAAGTGGATAGCTATAAGGCGCGGATTTTTTCGGAGGATTCGGGTTCGGTCGGCTGGACATTCAAGTAATAATTTTGCGATTTTTTGCTGAAAACGGCCGAACTACTTTTTTATTGCGCAGGGAATTGCTGTGGACTTGAAAGAAACTCGCCTGGATACGGCTTTGATGTACGACGGCAGCTTCATCAAGGTGCGCAAGGATCATGTGTGCTTGCCGGACGGCCAGGTGCATACCCGCGAATACATCGTCCATCCCGGTGCGGTCGCGGTGCTGGCGTTGCTGGATAACGGCAAGCTGGTGATGGAGCGCCAGTACCGCTACGCGCCGCAGCGCGAGTTCATCGAAATCCCGGCAGGCAAGATCGACCCCAGTGAAGATATCCTGCGCACGGCACAGCGCGAGTTGCTGGAAGAAACCGGTTATGCCGCCGGCGAGTGGACGCACCTTGCTACCACTTGGCCGTGCATCGGCTATGCCGACGAACACATCGAGTATTTTCTGGCGCGCGGCCTCACCCATCAAGGCCGTCAACTCGACGACGGCGAATTCCTCGAAGTGTTCGAGTTATCGCTTGCCGAAGCGATAGAGTGGATCAGGCAAGGCAAAATCAACGACAGCAAAACTATCGTCGGCCTGTTCTGGCTGGAGAAGCACCTCAACGGCTGGCGTTAGCGCTTGGACGCACCGTACTGGTGCAAAACTGCGGTTGCCGGCGATAAAGCGCACCAACTTCTCTTGCTCAAGGNTATTTTCGGTTGACGCATTCCTGATTTGCTTTTAACTATCAGTCTGTTGGCGTTGTGGAACATATCTTGCATACCCTCTGGGATACACACCAAGGAGAGAAGTATGGAAAACCTGAAATACGGCAATGACGTCCTGTTTGTGTTGCTCGGCGCAATCATGGTATTGGCGATGCACGCGGGTTTCGCTTTTCTGGAACTCGGCACGGTGCGCAAGAAGAATCAGGTGAACGCGCTGGTCAAAATCCTGGCTGACTTCGCGGTTTCCACTTTGGCGTATTTCTTCATCGGCTACGGCCTTGCTTACGGCGTACATTTTTTCACCGGCGCAGAACAACTGGCGCAAAAGAGCGGCTACGACCTGGTGAAATTTTTCTTCCTGCTGACCTTCGCGGCCGCGATTCCCGCAATTGTTTCCGGCGGCATCGCCGAGCGCGCGCGCTTTAACCCGCAACTGGCAGCCACCTTCATGCTGGTCGGTTTTATCTATCCGATCTTCGAGGGCATCGCCTGGAATGGCCGTTTCGGTGTGCAGGAATGGCTGACCGCATCGTTCGGCGCGCCGTTTCACGACTTCGCCGGTTCGGTGGTGGTGCATGCGGTGGGCGGCTGGATCGCGCTGGCGGCGGTGCTGCTGCTCGGCGCGCGGCGCGGGCGCTACAACAAGGAAGGGCGCATCGCCGCACATCCGCCCTCCAGCATCCCGTTCCTCGCGTTGGGCGCGTGGATACTCACGGTGGGCTGGTTCGGCTTCAACGTGATGTCGGCGCAGGAGATCGGCAAAATCAGCGGTCTGGTCGCGGTCAATTCACTGATGGCGATGGTGGGCGGAACGCTGGCTGCATTATGGGCCGGCAAGAACGATCCCGGCTTCGTGCATAACGGCCCACTGGCCGGGCTGGTAGCGATCTGCGCCGGCTCCGACCTGATGCACCCGATCGGCGCGTTGCTGGTCGGCGGTGTAGCGGGCGCATTGTTCGTGGTGATGTTCACGCTGACNCAAAACCGCTGGAAGATCGACGACGTGCTCGGNGTGTGGCCGCTGCACGGCCTGTGCGGNGCATGGGGCGGCATCGCCGCCGGCATCTTCGGCCTCAAGGCATTCGGCGGCATCGGCGGCGTCAGCTTCATGGCGCAGGTGTGCGGCACATTGCTCGGCGTGGGAATCGCCTTCGCGGGCGGCTACGCGGTGTACGGTGTGCTGAAAAAGCTGGTCGGCATCCGCCTCGATGCGGAAGAAGAATTCAACGGCGCCGACTTGAGTATCCACAGGATTTCTGCGACGCCGGAGCGTGAATCGGGCTGGTGAAGTCGTTGTTGCGTGCCGACAAGCTACTCCGCTGAGGCATGCAGTCAGCGCGGGGGCGCGTGCTCGGCGCAGAAGGCCGCGAGCCTGGCGAGCAAGCGCTCCAGTGCCAGGTTGGCGGCGCGCACCCCGCCATAGGCGTCCTCAGTCGCGGCATTCTCGGTCTCGTCGAACTCCGCGCTGGCGACTACCTTCCGCGTGCCGATGTCGATCAGCTGCGCATTGAGCGTGAACTGTACCCGGCTCGGATGCACGCTGAAATCCTGCTGCAGCCGGATGAGTTCGGTATCCAGGCGCAGCGCGGCCGACACCGCGGAAGGTGCCGGCACCACCGCGTGGAATGCCCCGGAGCGCTCCAGTGCCTGGGCAAGCAGCGGCGCAAGCATGCGCGCCGGCGTGTCCGCCCAGCGGTTGCGCGAGTACACCTCGAGCCCGTGCGCCTGGCGCACCCAGATCATCTGCGCGGTATCGAAGCCGGCGCGCGCGCGCGGCATGCTGACTGCGAGCACGAGACCGCGCTGTGCCGCTGGTGTGGAACGAGCCGGTAGCGAGGCCAGATTAGCCTCGAGCAGATAGATATTGTCCGGCGGGGGCGGGGATGGCAGCAGCGTCGAGCAGCCGCCGAGCAGGGCCATCATGAGGGCGAGGGCGGCACGTCGCGCGAGCCAAACGGGGGTGTTCGATTTCATTGGCAACTCCTTCATGAGGAAATCATTCACCCGGCCCGGGCGGCACGGCGGGCCGGCCCTGCAACAGCATGCCGGGATTGCGCTCCAATGCGTCGCTGAAGCGGCGCAGCGAAGCGGTGAGTTCGCGCAGTTCGGTGATCGCCTGGCGTGCTTCGGGCAGGGCTTCGGCACGCACGCTCTCGATGGTGTTCGCGGTGCTCGACCCGGCACGCGCAGTTTCGTTGGCCATCCGGTCGAAGGCATCGGCACTGCGCTGGATGCGCTTGAGCAGTTGCGGCAGTTCGGCGTTCGCGAGGGTGCCCGACAGGCGTTCCAGGTTGACCAGCGTGCGGCGNAATGCGGCGCGGTTTTCCTCGTCCAGCAGCGCGTTGACGTTNTCGCTGCTNCGGTTGAGGTTGGTGAGCAGCGCGGTGACTGCGGTATCCAGACGCAGCATCAGCGACGGCCCGGTGCGAATCACCGGGTATTTCTCGCCGGGGCCGGCCTTTAGCGGAGGCGCGTCGCGGCTGTCGCCGGAAAGTTCGACATGGGCGATGCCGGTCAGGCCCTGCACCCGCAGCGTCGCCACTGTATCCTGCTTCACCGGCGTGCCGTGCTCGATGTCCAGGGTGAGCTGCACCTGCTCGGCGTTACCCGGTGCGAGCGCGATGCGGCGCACGCCGCCAACCTGTACGCCGCGATAGCGTACCGGGGCATCCAGGCTCAGGCCGGACACCGATTCGCTCATATAGATCAAATAAGTGTCATAGGCCTTGCGGTAAGACTTGCCGCTGGAGAGCCACAGTATGCCGCCGATCAGCAGCGCGCCGAGTATCAGCACGAACGCCCCGACCACCGCGAAATTTACTTTCGATTCCATGCCTGCTCCCGTGTCCGCTGTTCCATGGCCCCGCGCCCGCGCGGGCCGTAGAAATATTCCCGTATCACCGGATGTTCCGATTGTGCCAGTTCCTGCATCGTTCCGTCACCCAGGATACGCTCCTCGCCCAGCACCGCGACGCGGTCCGCGGCGCGCCACAGCAGGTCGAGGTCGTGAGTGACCATCATGATGGTGAGCCCGAGCGCATCGCGCAACTGGCGCACCAGTTCGTCGATACCGACGGCGCTCAGGGGGTCGAGGCCGGCGGTCGGCTCATCCAGGAACAGCAGTTCCGGATCCAGCGCAAGCGCGCGTGCCAGCGCCGCGCGCTTGCGCATGCCGCCGGAGAGTTCACTCGGGTACTTCGGGCCGGCGTCGGCCGGCAGGCCGGTGAGGGCGATCTTGAGGGCGGCGATCTCATCGATCAGTGCCGCATCCAGGCGGGTGTGCTCCCTGAGCACCATGGCGACGTTCTCCGTCACGGTGAGCGAGCTGAACAGCGCGCCGCGCTCGAACATCATGCCCCAGCGGCGCCTGAGCGGCAGCGCCTGCTCGTCGGAGAGCCCGACCACTTCCTGGCCGAACACCCGGATCGAACCGGACACCGGTGCTTGCAGCATGATGATCTCGCGCAGCATGGTCGATTTGCCGCAACCGCTGCCGCCGACCAGCGCGAAGATTTCGCCGCGGCGCACCGAGAGACTCACGTCGCGATGCACCACTGCGGCGCCGAAACGGGTGTTCAGGTCGCGGATTTCGATGACGTCGTCCGGTGTGCTTGTTGCAGCGGGGCTTGCGGCGGTGTTCACGGCGGGGCTCACAGTTTCAGCCAGCTGAAGGCGATGGAAAACAGCGCGTCGGCCAGGATCACCAGGAAGATCGACTGCACCACGCTTTTCGTGGTCTGGTGCCCGACGCTCTCGGCGCTGCCGTTCACCTGGAATCCCTGATAGCAACCGACCAGGGCGATGATCACCGCGAACACCGGCGCTTTGCCGATGCCGATGAGAAACGATGTCAGGCTGACCGCATCGTCGAGACGGTCGATGAAGGTGGCGAAACCGACATCGAGCTGCGCGCGCGCCATGACCATGCCGCCGAGCACGCCCATGATGTCGGTGTAGAGGGTGAGCAGCGGCAGCGCAATCACCAGCGCGATCATCTTGGGCAGCACCAGCAGATCGAGCGGCCCGATGCCGATGGTACGCAACGCGTCGACCTCCTCGGTCACCTTCATGGTGCCGATCTGCGCCGCGTAGGCCGAGCCGGAGCGGCCGGCGACGATGATGGCGGTGATCAGCGGCGAGAGCTCGCGCACCATCGACAGGCCGACCAGGTCGGCGATATAGATGTTGGCGCCGACGCGCCGCAACTGTTCCGCGCCCTGATAGGCAATGACGATGCCGAGCAGGAAGGAGAGCAGCCCGGTGATCGGCAGCGCCGCGACGCCGGCGGTTTGCAGGTTGTACAGGATGGATCGCCAGCGGATGCGCCGTGGCTGCATCAGGGCGCGCACCAGCGCGGTCGTGCTGGCACCGAGGAAGGACAGCAGCCCGAACGCACCGAGCAGCCCTTCCCATGCATTGCTGCCGAAACGGGCCAACGCGCCGGGTGCGGCCGGCGGTGCGATGGCAGGTTGCGCAGTGCGCGCGGCGATCAGGCGAAGCAGCGCCTCGAATTCCGGCCGCAGGCCGGTGAAGCGCACGGTGCCCCCGCCCAGTTCCAGGTCGCGCCGGATNCGATGCAGCAGCCATGCGCCCGAGGTGTCCAGCGCGGTGACGGCTTGCGCGTCGATCAGCAACTCGCCCTNGATCGGCAGNGCCAGCGCTTCCAGACATGCCTTGATCCGGATCTCGGTCTGCGCCGCCGAGCGCAGCAGCCATGCGCCCTCGCAGCGCAGTTCGCGCGGTGCCGCGCCGGGACGGATATCCGCGGCTGCCTGCGTTGTGGCGTGGCGTGGCGTGGTCGGTACGTTCATCAGTCCTGTCGACACCGGGTTGAG
>C687J26845_10002228_pt1 | contig 11358 bp, 18 predicted proteins | sample RifCSPlowO2_12_FD_26845 | JGI IMG/M metagenome (IMG submission 26845) | reverse complement strand
AGTGCCCGACTGTTTCGCTTGTATATCGCTGCCAAGTCGATCGCGTGACTGAGTTATTTGCTCCTGGAAGTGTGTTAAGGTCGATTGGTGTGCATCCTGGCGGCGCTCCAGGCGATGTTGGCGCGGGTATTGGTTCTGTTGCGGCTGTAGCGTCTGGTGGCGGGCAGACGCAGAGATTTTTTTCAGGATAATTGTAGGGGATGTATGGGCTGCATTGAGTTCCTCCATTTGCTAGGAAGTAATACTGGCATTGTGGGATTTTATAGATTTCAGGGTCTTGCAGGATGATGTTTTTATTTGTATATTTGCCGTCAAGATAGAGTTTTTCGTAGTCTGAGAGCATTCCTGGCTGGTTCGTGTTGGATTGGAATCTGCAGGTCGTTTCTGAATTTTCGCAGTTCTTGACGTGCTTTCCTGGCGTGGGTGCAGGGGTTGGGGCTTCTTTTGGTCCATACCAGCAGAGCCAGCCGACTGTTCCTCCGTAGAAGTGCGCTCCCTGTGGCACTGATATTTCATAGATGAATTGGCATTTTTCATAATCGAGTTGGTTGGGTCTATCGACTCTGCACACGCCTTCGCTTTGCGCCAGGTAGGAATCCCACAACGTTTTGATATTTGGATAGAGGCCGTATACTTGGTATCCGGGCATGTATGTTTCATAACATTTGGATGGAGGCGGAGCATATACTATTGTGGCAAGAACTATTGTGATGATGATTGATGCAAGAAAAAGGGACTGTCTGCGCATCAGCCCACCTTTGGCGCGAATTTGAATTGTCCAATCTGCTGCCAGCCGCCCCAGGTGCACTTGCAGGTGAGTTGGCAGTTTGGCTTGTCTGGACAGGGGATGGTTGCGCTGCCGTCACACTCAACTGGTCCACATTTTGTTTGGCAGACAAGCGGTCCTGGCACTACTTTGATGTTTATTTTGCCGTAGCAGTCTGGACAACCTGATTTCCGTATTATCGGAAGGTCGATTGACGCGCCGTTTACACAGCGGTGTTGATTGAGTTGTGCTAGAATATCGTTTGGATCTGGTGGTTGTATAGCTGTGCCTGATGGGCAGGAGCAGGGTTCTTGTACTGTTTTTTTGCCGTACCAGCAGATAGTGTATTGTGTGCCGTTTACGTCAGGGACTGTGGTGAACGTGTAGATGCATTCTGGAGGCGGCGTGCGTGTTGTTTGCGCGGCGGCAAATCCGGTTAATGAATATGCATACGATGTTTCTTCTCTGCTTTGAGCTGAACTTAGTGCAAGAGTGAGAAGGATTGAGATTATTGTGAAACTTAAGAGTGTGCGATTATTCATTGGTCACCGGTTTTAGGTTTATATGGTGACAAGGGTATATAAAAATTCTTTTACTTTGTGAATGAGCGTAACATTTTTAAAGCGTTATCGGTGTTTCTTCGTTTATTCCCCGCGTAGCTCAACGGCAGAGCATTCGGCTGTAGAGAAGTCGCCCACTGACTGGGTATTAACCTTGGATGATTGTGGGTCAGCATCGTTGAGCCCGAAAGGTCGCTGGTTCAAATCCGGCCGCGGGGATGGTACATTGTGGTGCAATCCCCCACGATGGTTTTATATACGTGTAAGGCCGTCGTGGGATTTGTGCCCATCATTAACTACCAAGAACGCTCTGAAAGCGCGGAAAAAGACCTCCTGTCAAATCCTTCCATAAGCAATGATAACAAAGAATTGCTAAAAGACTACTTCACCCAATACACCGTCCGTCCTGCTACCAAGCTCAAGTTTTGCAAGCACGTTCACTTCATCCTATCTAAGCTTCCAAGTTTCAAAATTCAAATGCAAGACCGCAAACTGGTCAATGAAACCTTCCAAAACCTGAGAAAAAACCTAAGCCCGGGATACGTTGGTACTGTTGTCAACGTCAGCAAGGCGCTTGCTAGGTGGGCTAACGATGGCGAACTCCCAAAAGGATTCAAGGACGTTAAGAGCGTGAGCAGGAAAGACCAACGGCGAGACTTAGACCCTTCCGATATGTGGTCGTGGGAAGATGGGAAGCTTTGCGCCCAGCACACTAACAGCGCGCAACTGAAAGCGATCATCACAACACAGTTAGACGCGGGAATGCGTCCTAGTGAGTTTATCGATTTGAACTACGGCGACGTTTCTATTAAAGATAACATCGCGTTGATTAATGTTAAGGACGGGAAGACTGGAGGGAGGGTTGTTCCTTGCCAGCGGTGCGTTCCTTTTCTGACACAATGGCTTGAAGGCCATCCTAGTAAAAAGCGTGCTGATCCGTTGTGGACGATGGAGTTTTTACAGAAAAGTCACAGGCGAGATAAAAGTCCCGTTGGGAAAGTTCGAAGGTATGACTATTGGGCGTTGAAGAAACGAGTGAGCAGTATAGCTTCAAAAGCCAAGATTGACAAGCCAGACGACTTCTACAACTTAAGGCATAGTAGTTGCGCGTTGGATAAGAAGGATAACGTTCCTGTCGAGGTCGCTGCGGACAGGCACGGTCACACCGTAGAATATTTCACGAGCGTTTATGGCCGTTTGAACGTTGACGAAATAGCGGAACGTTTGCGAACGCACTACGCGGGTAAGGCCGAAAAAGTGTGCGAGACGTGCGGTCACGTCAACTCCAAAGGCTTGGACTCTTGTGAGAAGTGCAGAGAGCCGTTAACCGTGAAGAAGGCGTTGGAGTTGAAGAGAAAGAAGGAAGAGGATTTGGAATTCATGCAGGAACAATTAAGGCGTTTGGACAGCACTGTTGCGGCGTTGCAAAAGGCCCAAGAACCCGGCGTGAACTCGGTTAGCAGTCGAGGTTTCACAATCCATAAGAACAGAAAAGGAACGATTGATGAACACGGTTTAGATAAGTGGTGATGGAGAAAGAATATGAAAAAGCCATGCGCGAGTTGCGGAAAAGAATTCGAATCAGACGCGGAATGGAAAAGCGTTTGTAAGGCGTGTTTTGCACGGAATGCGCAACAGCAAAGAGACAGCGTGACTATAGGCGTCAAAGGCAACGAGCTATCGACAAGCGAGGTAATCCTTCGACAGGTGTGTTTGAAAATCGCGAGCGAACAGTTAAGCCGGGCGAAGCCAACAGAGTTGATAGTGTACGCGCGGGAGTTGCGACAACGCTGGAACGAATGGTGACGGCGGGGCTTGGGAGTTCTATCTTCTTCACTTTGTCGATGGAGCCATGACTGATACCAGCGGATTTAGCAATTTTGTCACGAACTTTACCGAAATCACTTAGTGCCAATATTGGCACTAAGTCTGTACGTGTACCGCGTCGTTTTTCAGCTAACTTCGTTTCTATTTCTTCCAGTTTCAAAGCCAACACGCGGAGTTTCCAACGCAAACCAAAAACACGCCCCAGTTTAATATAAAAAGCGGACTTTATTCGTGCGTCGCTCGAGTGACTCACAGGTTGTGCTTTTCGTCCTGTGATGTGTTCGCACAACTGCGACAGAGTTTAGACGGCGATTTGGCTTCTAACCCGTTCCATTATTTTCTGGCTGACCATTTCGACAAAGTTTTCAGTTGTCGCAATCGACCCTTCAACGTTGAAAACTATGGTAGTCCCGCCCATCGTGTTATTAGTCTTCGAAGCCGTCAAACGAATGGTATCCTGAGAATTAAACGTGTGAACTTCACCGGTCTTGCTCACGAACAAAGAGGCGTCATTATGGGGGAAGCGTTGCTTTCCACTCTCGTCTTTCACTATTGAACTGCTCTTATTCGCGCCAAGAGCGGCCTTAGCAGCAGGCGAGTATCCAACGTCCATGAGCTTTCCCTTGCCCCCAATCGTGGTCGCGGCCAAGTTCATGTAAAAGTCTCTCAACGCGGCAGTCGCACTACGCATGGCGGGACTTGCCTTTTCCAATTCGACCCCTAATTTTTGCGTGTCAACCGCCAGCCGGACCGCGTCATCGGCGCTTCTGACCTTTCGTTTGCTAAGCTCTACAAGCGCTTGAGCGAGGCTCATGCTGGCTTGCGTTTCGCCCTCAGTCAAACTCGTCCGCGCCCGCAACTGCTCCTGAGCCGCGTATTCAACGAACGCCTGTTGGTGCGCGAGCTTCTCATTGCTCAAAAGCAACTGCGCTTCTTCCAGCAATCGCGCATTATGAAGTTTGGCAGCGTTCGCAGCTGCAAGCTCTGCTTCTGCCTGCGCGCGAGCAGTTTCGATCTGGGACTGGCTTGCCGCGTTGTACGCCCCGAATCCTTGTTTTTGAAGAATGGTTGATGTTCTTGTGGAAACGAAACTTTCGCTTCTTGCCCTTTCGACTTCTTGCAAGCTCCCCCTGCCCAGCAACTTGTCTAAGATTCCCACGCCAGCGCCTGCGTTCAGCGCTTTCGTCGCCTCCTCCAACGCTTTGATGCTGGCGGTGACTTTGTTCAACTCGTCGCTTTTGCGGGCCAATTCCCCGAATATTCCTGCGAACTCAAGTCCCGTCTCGCGGGCCGTTTTGCTCCAAGACAGGAGTGCATCGTTATTTTCTTTTATTTGCGAAATGCTTTTAGCAACGGCAAAACCCACGGCGCCAGCAATAAGACCGGCTCCAAGTGAAAAGTCTTCAGCTACGTTTCCGAAAAAACCTCCAAAGTTGGCGAATGATTTTACGGCTTTTTTGACAGCTTTATTAGAGTTAGTTTCGAACAAGTCTATTTCTTTGCTCATCTTCTGGGACGATTTCGCAACGCCCTCGCTCGTCTGCACTGCTGTTTTCTCGAAACCGCCCAAGCCTGCCTTGACTTGTTTAAGCTGTGCTGAAGCCTTGTCGATAGCCTCGACTATGATTGAAATTTTCTGCCCGCTTACTTCCGCCATTTTGCTTTCACCTTTGCCGTTCTCATCTCGCTTTCAATCCTTTTTTGCTTTCGATTCCACGCTTTAACCAGCATTTGGAAATGCTCGTAATCAACGTTCAAGGTTTGTTCAGGGGTGTATCCGAACTCGCTTGCCGCCCAGAGGAAGATGTCTGCGAGCCCGTCAGTTCCTTCTCTGGTTTCCGAAAAAAAACAGGGTTAACCTCCTGGAACCCCGCTATCAACTTCTGCATGACGCCCTCGCTGTTCTCGCCATCATAATCCAAACCGGCAATGTATTGCCTGTCCTCGTCGTCCAGCGAAGCCATGACTAGCTCCCCAAGACTTTGCCTTTTGCCCGCGCTTTCTAACAGCAGGACTTGCCCGAGTTTTAAAGTTCGAACTTTGACCATTCGCCCGCCGCCAACATCCATCAATTTCACCTGACCCATTGTTCAACCTCTTTGAATTTCACTATCCAGCTTTTAACCCCGCACTCGCACGTGTGAAACGTCCGCCCGCCTTCCAATTCAACGTTCAAAATGTAAGATGAAAGTTGGACGTCGTGGCCGCACTTTTCCAAGTGAAGAATCGCGTTGTCCAATATTTCGGGTGTTAAACCGATTGCCGCCATGCAAAGCATGACTGCGCGCTTGCACTCTGGGAACTCGATGAAGTTCTTAACGAACAGTTCAGGATTGTCCGCGCTGAAAGCTATCATTCACCCGCCCCGCAGTCCTTGCCGGTTTCGGCTATCAAAACACTCATCGCACAACGCTTTGAACTGCGCAACGCTTCGATGCCGTCCGAAGCTTTCATTTTTGCAACCTTCGCAGGAAAACTTCATTCCTCTGCCTCTTGGACGTTCAAACCGTATTTCTTAACCGCGATTTCAGCCTCGTCCGCGCCAGCTTCCAGAGCAACACCGCCAACTTTGCAAACCGGACATTTATACTCGATGTAAAACACTTGCTTTCGCGCTTTCGTTTTGAAATCGCCTTCTGGACTGCTCATCAAAACAGTACTATCGACATCTCTACCTCGGGAAATTCTGCACGGTTTCGCAATGATGAACTGTTGAAACTCCGAGTCTTTGAACAGCTTGTTGCAATCCAAAATTTCCGTTGCGAACATCCGACTGTACAGTCCTTTCAGGTTCTTCGCTTCGTCATTGCGAATTCTATTGTCGACCTCCGCCTGAAAACAAACGTTGCAAAACGCGCCTCGCGCTCTCGTTAGTTTTTTGCAGAAAACTTCAACGCGTTTGTTAAGCGCGGCTCTGGGACTCACAGGAATGTGGTCAGCCGCAAGGCTAACAATACCCGGTTCGGCGGGATGGTCAATCATTGGTCTTTGTCCTGATTGAATTGGCGCGATTGTCGTGTTCATCGGGACACCACCCTTTTAGCGAACGAAGAAACCAAAACCTCTCGCAATGTTGGCTCGGCGCGAACAGGTTTCTGTTCAACGACTGAATTTTTAGCTTGAATGCTTGCGTTGATGAAGAACTTCGTGTTCTCGCTTATAATGATGCGACCATGCTCGTCAAGCTTTTTGCCATTCTTAGATGCGTAAACTTTGTTTTTAGCAATTTGCGACTCGCTTAAACTTTTCATTGTTATTCTCCTCCTCCTGTTTTTTTCTTTAACGAAAAGACATTAAAACGACTTGAAACCACGGGCTTGTTCGACTCGCGCATGCAGTTCGTACTGCAATATTTAAAACCGGTCGAAGTCGCGCCAGGTCGAACCTTGCAAACACTGCATAGCGGGCTTATTTTGTGAATGCAGTTCGCGCAAAACCGTTTCTTCGACATGGTCGAACAACCACACATTTCGCAATCCCGCCACGCGTCACCGATAAGGTCATCTTGAATTGGTTTGTGAACCGTGTTAATTTCTGAATTAAGATTAAACCATGACGCGACTTCTCTGGCAAGATTCAGAATCTTCATTAATCCCACCCTTCAGCGTAAGAATTTGCGTTTTTAGGAGGAGGGTTCGCGCAAGGCTGGCATAGCGATTCCTGTTTGTAAAGAGGACGAAAACGGTTTCCGCAACCCGCGCATTTTTTACTCGCCACGAGAAACCACCTTGACGCTTAAAACCTGAACGGGAAGCAAGTTATGAGTGATGCTTTTCAAACAGAAAACGAAACGGCCATCTGAAGACTTGCCGGCATAAACGGCGTTCGAACTGCACCGATAGCCCGCATTGGTTTTTCTGACGAGCCGAACGCGCGTCCCTTGTTTCAGTTCTGAAAGACAATCCCTGTTATTCATTTATCCCCCTCTTTTTCTGAGAAACACAGTTCCAACGAATCGTCTTCCTCGTTCGCGCTGAACTCTGATAGAACATAGCCTTTCAAGTCCGCGTATTTCTCATGCGCCCAAGTGTCAAGCTCTTGCGCGGTCAAGCTCAAAACGATGTTTCGTTTCACGTTTCAACCCCTATTTTGCTGGCCAGAAGGCGCGCTTGACCTGCGTTCATCTTTGCCGACTGAATCATCCATTGTGGGATGACAAAACCGCCTTTCGCGTTCTTCTTGCCGTAACTTTCCAGCCAGGCAATTCTCGCAAGAGCAACATTAGGGTGTTGCGGGGAAGGGTCGTGTAAGAATTGCAACGTGAAGCACAACGGGTCGAGAACGGGGTGGTTTTTCAAAAATATCGTTTTGGCGTACTCGTTATTGCTTTCGTGAACTGTAGCCCAAAGATTGAGCATTGTTCGCAAAATTCCCTGTGGGGTCGAGGTGGGTTTAGCGTCCATCGATGATGACCTCTTGATTGTTTGGTTGTTCCCCAAAAACTTCAACGAGAACGGCTTTCAGACCGTCTGGGCTGTTCTGGATGAGTTGAGGCGTGATGGGTTTGAGACCCCAACATTCCGCGAATTTCGTGTAAGAATCGCAAACCTTTGCCAGCGCCACTACCGCTTTAAGCTTGAGTTCTTTGTTCTCAGTAGTGACTAAGATTTTCTGGCATTCAGCGATTCCTCGGCTGAGCGCTAAGTGCATGTTTATACGCGCTGGTTGCAAGTCTTCAGGCTGTACGTCTGTGAGGATAAGCTTAACATCTTTGCTTATCTGTGCTTGTGACACGTTGAACTTTTTGGCGAGGAATGATTGGTTGACAGCGTAAACTCCCGCGTTTTCGATGAGGTCTTTAAGCTCCCTACGGCGTTGCCCTGCTGTTGGGCGTGGCGGTAAGAGTTCGCGTGTTTGCGTCACGTTTCGCCTCTTAGGATTGATTCTAATGCGCACCTGACTATGCTTGACTGGCTTTCCCCCGTTTTACGGCTTCGGTCTTCCAGGCGTTGGTTTGTTTCAATGTCCAACAGTATTGTTTTCGCAACGTTTGCCATGAATGTGAAAGAAGTCTCTTCGCCCGTTGTACGGAATGGTTTTCGAGGCGTGCACGCGGAGGTAAAAAAAAGCCATTCTTTGCGAGGTCATTAGAGACTCTTATGTGTGAATGATGGATTTTGTATGAGAACAACAACAACAATTAGTAACATACGTATGTCGTGGGGGTTAATATACTTTTCCACAACGCGCAAAGCATATTTTGCGAAATACATTTCGCGTTGCTTGTCTCTATGCTCGTTCCCGCCTTTGAACTGGTTATCCCGACAGCGGTTATTTGGGTTATTCCAAGGCCTTCCAAAAGTCAGGTCTGACCTCAAAGACATCCCCCTTGGACTTCAACCTGTCTAAAGATTGGAGGATTTGGTCAGGGCTCACCCTTTGGTTGTCTTTTAGATGTTCTGCTATCTGGTGGAGTGAGGGTGGTGTTTTATGAGTGTTTTCCAGCTGTTTTAGGATGTTTAAAACGTCAATATCCGTGATAGTTGGGATATTCACCGTTTTTTCACAACTCCCCCTAACGTGTAAGGAAGTTATTGGAAAACCATCAATATGCTGGATATGCTGAATATAATCACTGTTGGGATTCAAACCATACCCTCCCCATGAATTCCACTGTACTAATTTCCCTTCCTTATTTGTGAACTGTGGTTTCACAGTCTCATAAGATAGGGATATCATTTCCATGCTGATTTCCTTTTCACCCCATACTCTTTTGCCTGTTTTTCTCGTCCATCCATTGAAGAGTTCTGCAAACACCCATTTTGGTATTGCCAAGTCAGGAGCTGAAACAATGCATTCTTTGAGGAACTGTCTCAAAGGATTGCTGTAGTTTTCGTACTGCTCCTCTAGTTTTTCTATGCTTGGGTCTGTGGTGAACGCGAAGCCCTTTTCCACGAGCACTGGGAGCGTTTTGGCCAGCAAGTGTCCAAGCAGGTTTTGCAGGTCTTCTTTGGTTATGCCGTCAAGCAGGGTTCGGTTGGCGTTGGTTGTGAACTTTCGCGCGAATGGCATGGGGTAAAATCTTCGGTAGAATCCTTGTGTTCGGTCCGCGGTTCTCGGCACGTCATTAGTCAGTATCAGTTCCTTCGCGTAGTTTTTGAACTTGAAGGGCTGGGCGTATTTGCGTTCCGCCATGAACTCGTCTTCCCCGCAGAGTTGTTTGAGCCTGCTGGTGTGGTCGAGTTTTTCAACGTTGACCTCTGGGCTTATGTTCAACAATTTTCCGTGGAGGTCTGCGGGTGCGAACCTGTTGCTCACGAGGTCTTCCACGCTTCTGTGGCTGACGTTTTCTTCGCCTGTGAGCATGGTGAGGATTGCGGCGTACTTTGTTTTTCCGTTGGCGCCGCTTCCTATTGCGAAGAACAGTTTTTGGTACGGGTACGCGCGTATGAGGCAGTACGCTGCGAGTTCGTAGAGTGTCGTGGTGTCTTCTTGCCAGTCTGTGAAAAGTTTGTGGATTTTTTCAGGGTTGTCTTTTGCGGTGTTGTATTCGTGGGGGATTTGTTGGATGAAAAAGTGTTCGGGTGTGTGGGGTTGTATTTGTTTGGCGTCGATGTTCCAGATTCCGTTTTGTAGGCATATCAGTTTCCAATTTGGCTCTGCGGGTCTTGGCCTGTAGAGTAGTTCTTTTATGTCGGCTATGATTTCTTCGACGCAGTGTCTTTTGAGGATTTCTTCTCCCAATAATTCTTTTCGTAGGGTTTGGCGGATTTGCAGTTCTGCGGTTTCCCAGATTCCTTTTTTCGCGTTGTACGCCCATATCGTTTTTGTTTGGTCTGAGAATATGTTTCCTTTGTGTTCTGCAATGATTTGCTCGGCGCATTGTCTGGGGCTGAACTTGTTTACGACGACGATTTTTCTTCTTTCGTTTATTTCTTGCCACGGTGGTTTTTCGTCGGTCATTGTTGTTCCTCCGCTTGCGGGTATCTTTGTTTGTGCCAGATTTCGAGTTCTTGGTAGCAAGGTTGTGCGTTGTTTCGTCTTGCCCATTCGACCCATGTGGTGATGCTTTTGGCTGTGTGTTTGTTGTCTGTGCAGTTGGTCGTGATTTGTTGGGCGATTTGTTCGATTTCTTGGTCTGGTTTGTCTTTGAGGATGCTGGCGATGTTGCGGAATAGGACGCTTCGCCTGTTCCCGGGTTTTAACTCGTGGGTTAGCGCCCATTTGACCCACGGGTTTTCGTTCGGATTGACTTGTATGGTTTCGCCTGTGAAGGTTGGCTTGTATAGGTCTTCGTAATGTTTTTTGACTTCTCGCATGAGTGCCAGAATTACTGCTCCTTCTGTTGTGAACGGGAGTTTGAGGGTTTCCGTGCTGTGTTTGAGCGCGGTTATTGTCTCCTCGATGCGGAGTTGTGGGGTTCGGAATGTTTCGTCTATGGTTTGTTTTTTGAAATGGTTCAGGTGTTCGTAGTCCGCGAGGTCTTTGAACGCGTCTTCGATTAGGTTGACGGCTCGGCAGGTCAGTCTTGCGGTTTTCATTTCTGTGCTGTCTTTGCGGAATGGCTTGTCGGCTCGGCAGGAGGGGCAGTTTTTGCTTGTGGGCGGGATTTTTTCAGCGCAATTGTTGCAGTGATAATTCATCTTGCCTGTCCTCCGCAACTGCAACCCGTTAATGGGTCGCGTTCAAACCCGCACCGCCAACATTTTTTCGGAACTTCTTTAATTAAAAGAATCAGCTTTTTGTTGATAGTCCAAGTTCTTCCCGATTCGGTTTTTACGTTTATGGACGTGTCATCTTCTCTGACGCATTCCCCTAGAATTATTGTTGGCTCTTGACGCCCTGCTTCTTCGAATACTACTTTTAGTTTTTTATCGACGTACGTTTTCATTTACGATGCCTCCGTGGTTGTGCGTTTATGTGTCCTCCAAGTTTTTCACAAAAACTGCTACCCAACGAAAGGCACCGGCTGGTTATTTCAGTCGATGATTTACTTTACCCTTAAGAAATTAATGTTGAATTGGTTTATAAAACTTGTCAGTCTTTAGTAGCAATGGACTTTTTCACAGGACAAAAAGTCCAGTGTTAATGAGTATTGAACCATTAAAGGTCATTCTGGCCGCGGGGATTTTTCAAGCATTGGACCATTGACTGCTCGTCGGTGGTTCTGGCGCCTAATGTCGTCGAGAAAGCGATTTTTCGGCAGTTAGGCGCGCTTTTTTCTTTTTTGAAAGTTGATGGTTCTTGCATGGTTTTGAGCGGAAT
>C687J26845_10002219_pt1 | contig 11387 bp, 10 predicted proteins | sample RifCSPlowO2_12_FD_26845 | JGI IMG/M metagenome (IMG submission 26845) | reverse complement strand
GCCAGGGCCGTGGGCGCCGACCGGGTGGAGCTGTACACCGAGCCCTATGCCGCAGCCTGGCACACGCCGCAGCGGGCCAGCCAGCTGGAGCGCTACCGCGCAGCCGCCCAGGCGGCGCTGGACGCTGGCCTGGGGGTCAACGCGGGCCACGACCTCAACCGCGACAACCTCACGGCTTTCCTGCACGGTGTGCCGGGTGTGAGCGAAGTCTCGATCGGTCATGCCCTGATTGCCGATGCGCTGGAGCTGGGCTACAGCGCCACCGTGGCCGACTACCGGCGCTGCATCGACGAGGCGTTCGGCGGCGCGGATTCATCCGCGGGACTGGGCAACCGCCAGCCCCAGAGCCATGACGAACGTGTCGGCCCATGATCTTCGGCATCGGCACCGACATCTGCGACATCCGACGCGTGGAAGCCACCTGGCAGCGCCAGGGGGAGCGCTTCGCGCGCAAGGTGCTGAGCGACGCGGAGTTCCTGGTGTGGCAAAAGCGCAGCGCGCGCTGGCCGCAGCGGGGCCTGCGCTACCTGGCCACGCGTTTTTCCGCCAANGAGGCCTTTTCCAAGGCCATCGGCCTGGGCATGCGCATGCCCATGACCTGGCGGCACTGCGAGATCACCAACCTGGCGAGCGGACAGCCCGTGATCGTGCTGCACGGCGAACTCCGGGCCTGGTTTGAAGCCCGGGGGCTGCGTGCCCATGTGACCGTCACCGACGAGAGCGACTATGCGGCCAGCTTTGTGGTGGTCGAAACCGATGCACCCAATACCGCGCCAACCGAGAACCCACCATGCACCAGCACGCCCCCCTGATCATCGACGTCGCCGGCCACGGCCTGACCACCGCCGAGCGCCGGCGCCTGGCACACCCCCTGGTGGGCGGCGTGATCCTGTTCTCCCGCAATTGGCAAGACCGCGCCCAGCTGACGAAACTGTGCCGCCAGATCAAGACCGTGCGGCCCGACCTGCTGATCGCCGTGGACCACGAGGGCGGTCGCGTGCAGCGTTTTCGCAGCGACGGCTTCACCCACCTGCCGCCGATGGCGGCCTTTGGCGCGCTGTGGGGGCAACCCGGGCGCCTGGGCGACATGGAGGGTTCTTCGGCACTGCGGGCCTGCAACGCCGCCACTGCGGCGGGCTATGTGCTGGGGGCCGAGTTGCGCGCCTGCGGCGTGGACCTGAGCTTCACGCCGGTGCTGGATCTGGATTACGGCGAGAGCTCGGTCATCGGCGACCGCGCCTTTGCGCGCGATCCGCGCGTGGTGACCCTGCTGGCCCAGGCCCTGATGCTGGGCCTGCAGCAAAGTGGCATGGGCAACTGCGGCAAGCACTTTCCCGGTCACGGATTCGTGAAGGCGGATTCGCATCTGGCGATCCCGGTGGACCAGCGTGGCCTCAAAGCCATCCTGGCCGAAGACGCGGCACCCTACGGCTGGCTCTCCAGCGGTCTGCAGGCGGTGATGCCGGCGCATGTGATCTACTCCAAGGTGGACAGCCGGCCGGCCGGTTTTTCGCCGCGCTGGCTGCAGGAGGTGCTGCGCCGTCAGCTCCATTTCACCGGTGCGATCTTCAGCGATGACCTGAGCATGGCCGCAGCGCGTCAGATCGATGGCCGCGAGGTCAGCTTCGCCGAGGCCGCGCTGGCCGCTTTGTCCGCGGGTGGCGATATGGTGGTGTTGTGCAACCAGAGCGTGGTGGACGGCGGCGCACCGATCGACACCGCCATCGACGCCTTGTCCCGGGCCGTGATCGAAGGCCGCTGGCAGCCCAACCCGGCGAGCGAGGACCGGCGCCTGGCCTTGCTGCCGCGCGCGGCCGCCCTAGAGTGGGACGCCTTGATGGTGAGCGAGCGCTACATGCAGGCGCTTTCGTTGTTGCCGTAAGTCGGAGCGTGGGGGCTCAGCGATCCGGCGCCGGACCGCCCCAAGCCGGATCAGCCTCTCCCTGGGGGGCAGCGACCCGCGCAGCGGCGGAGCGTGGGGGCTCACCGCTCCACGCCGATCTTGTCCAGCAGGTCGGAAATCAGTTCCAGGCGCAGCAGCGGGTTGTCCAGCGACATCAGGCGGTGCTTGAGTTCGGCCGGTGCCGGCAGCAGTTCGGCCCAGCGGTTGGCCACCCAGCCGCAGTCGTTCCAATGGTAGGGCGGCTGCAGGGGCACTTCGTTCATGCCCTGGGGGTCGCGTTCCTGCAGGTTGTGCAGCAAACGCTGCAAGGCGTCGCGCGTGGGCACCAGGTGTTCCGGCACCGGAATCACCGGTTCGGCCGGGTCGAGCCGCACGTCGGCCACCCACAGGCCATGCGGCAATTGGTGGCTGTGGGTTACATGGAAGCGTTGCAGACCGCGGCAGTGGATCATCAGCAGGCCGGGCTGGGGCCGCTCCAGCTGTTCGATCTGGGCCAGCGTGCCCACCGGGTAAAACACTTCCCGGGCGAACGCCGCGCCACCGGGTGCCGCATTCGGGTCGATGCGGCGCACCTCGTCACCTTCGGACAGACACACCACACCAAACGGTGCCCCCGCCTTGTGACAGCGGCTGATCATGTCGAGATAGCGCACCTCAAAAATGCGCAGTGGCATCCAGCCGCCCGGAAACAGGACGGTCTGCAGGGGAAACAGGGGCAGCAGCGAGAGGGTGAGCGCTGCGGGTTCGGCATTCAATCGCTGACCACCGCGTCCGCGCTCTGGCGCTGCAGCATGGCCAGCGTGTTGGCGACGGTGGTGCGCAATTCCCGGCGGTCGCAGATGAAGTCCACGGCGCCCTTGGTCTGCAGGAATTCGGCGCGCTGGAAGCCTTCGGGCAACTTCACGCGCACGGTGTTTTCAATCACCCGCGGGCCGGCAAAGCCGATCAGGGCCTTGGGTTCCGCGATCACCACGTCGCCCAGGAAGGCGAAGCCGGCGGACACGCCCCCCATGGTGGGATCGGTGAGCACGCTGATGTAGGGCAGCCCCTTTTTCGCCAGGCGGGTGAGCGAGGCGTTGGTTTTGGCCATCTGCATGAGCGAGAGCAGGCCCTCCTGCATGCGCGCGCCACCGGTCGCGGTGAAGCAGACGAAGGGCACCTTCTGCGCGATGGCTTCTTCCACGCCGCGCACGAAGCGCTCGCCCACCACGGAGCCCATGGAGCCGCCCATGAAGTCGAACTCAAAACAGGCGACCACCAGGCTGATGCCCTGCACCGCGCCGCCCACCACGATCAGCGCATCGGTTTCGCCGGTGGATTCGAGCGCCTCTTTCAGGCGTTCGGGGTATTTGCGGCTGTCCTTGAATTTCAGCGCATCGACCGGCAGCACCTCCTGCCCGATCTCATAGCGGCCCTCGGCGTCCAGGAAGGCATTGAGCCGCGCCCGGGCCCCGATGCGGTGGTGGTGGCTGCAATGCGGGCAGACGTTCTGGTTTTTCTCCAGATCGTTTTTGTAGAGCACGGCCTCGCAGCTCGGGCACTTGATCCACAGGCCTTCGGGCACGCTGCGGCGCTCGGTCGGGTCGGTGTGGGTGATCTTGGGGGGCAGCAGTTTTTCGAGCCAGGACATCGGGTTCTCCTACGCAGGGGGCCGGGCCGCTCGGGCCCGGCAAAGGTCAGCGGATTATGCGTCCAGCGCTTTTCGTATGGTGCGCAGGAAATGGGCCGCCACCGCCACCACTTTTTCGTGCGGTTCGTCTTCGATCAACTGGATGATCTTGCTGCCGATCACCACCGCGTCGGCGCTCTTTCCGATGGCCTTGGCGGTTTCGGCATCGCGGATGCCAAAACCGACCCCCACCGGGATGCTGACGTGCGCCCGGATCCGCGGCAGCATGGCTTCGACCTGCCCCACGTCCAGCGTGCCGGCNCCGGTCACGCCCTTGAGCGAGACGTAGTACACATAACCGCTGGCCACACGCGCCACCTGCGCCATGCGCTCGTCGGTGGAGGTCGGAGCCAGCAGGAAGATCAGGTCCATGTCGGCGGCGCGCAGCGCGGCGGCGAAGTCCTCGCACTCCTCGGGCGGGTAGTCGACCACCAGCACGCCGTCCACCCCAGCCGACCCGGCGTCGCGCACGAAGCTGCCGGCACCGTGTTTCTGGTCGTAGCGTTCNATCGGNTTGGCNTATCCCATCAGCACCACCGGGGTGGTGGTGTTGCGCTCGCGGAAGGTTTTCACCATCGCGATGANCTGGGTCAGGCCAATGCCCAGCGCCAGCGCNCGGTCGCCAGCCCGCTGGATCACCGGGCCGTCGGCGGANGGGTCGGAAAACGGCACGCCGAGTTCGATGACGTCGGCGCCGGCCTCGACCATGCCGTGCATCAGATCGGGCGTGATGTCGGCATAGGGGAAACCGGCGGTGACGAAGGGAATCAAGGCTTTGCGGCCTTGGGCCATGAGATCGGTGAAGGTTTTTTCGATGCGGCTCATTTGGACACCTTCACGACGGCGGTTTCAGCGCCACCTTTGACGGACTGGCCCCGGCAGCTGGGGCGGCAATAGAAGTCGGCACTGGACAGATCGGCCACGGTGCCGATGTCTTTGTCGCCACGCCCCGAGAGGTTGACCAGGATGGACTGGTCCGGGCGCATGGTCCTGGCCAGTTTCATGGCGTAGGCCACGGCGTGGCTCGACTCCAGCGCCGGAATGATGCCCTCGGTGCGGCAGAGGTAGTGAAAGGCCTCCAGAGCTTCGGCGTCGGTGATGCCGACGTATTCGGCGCGGCCGATGTCCTTCAGGAACGCATGCTCCGGGCCAACGCCGGGATAGTCCAGCCCGGCGCTCACGCTGTGGGTCTCGGTGACCTGGCCGTTGTCGTCCTGCAATACATAGGTGCGGTTGCCGTGCAGCACGCCGGGGCTGCCTTTCTGCAGCGAGGCCGAGTGCTTGCCACTCTCCAGGCCTTCGCCGGCGGCCTCCACGCCGATCAGGCGCGTTTGCTCGTGGTTGATGTAGGGGTAGAAGATGCCCATGGCGTTGCTGCCACCGCCCACACAGGCCACCACCGCGTCGGGTTGTTCGCTGGTGCAGCCCGCGGCTTTGAGCATCTCGGGCATCTGCACCAGGCACTCCTCACCGATCACACTCTGGAAGTCGCGCACCATCATGGGGTAGGGGTGTGGTCCGGCCACGGTGCCGATGATGTAGAAGGTGTTGTCCACGTTGGCGACCCAGTCGCGCATGGCCTCGTTGAGCGCGTCCTTGAGCGTCTTGCTGCCACTCTCCACCGGCACCACGGTGGCGCCCAGCAGCTTCATGCGGTAGACGTTGGGGCTCTGGCGTTTCACGTCTTCGCTGCCCATGTAGACCACGCACTCCAGGCCATAGCGCGCGCAGATGGTGGCCGTGGCCACGCCGTGTTGTCCGGCGCCGGTCTCGGCGATGATGCGCGGCTTGCCCATGCGCCTGGCAAGCATGGCCTGGCCGATGACGTTGTTGATCTTGTGCGCGCCGGTGTGGTTGAGGTCTTCGCGCTTCAGGAAGATCTGGGCGCCGCCCTGCTCACGGCTCATGCGCGCGGCGTGGTAGACCGGAGAAGGGCGGCCCACGAAATGGGCGAGTTCGCTCCTGAATTCGGCGAGGAACTCGGGGTCGTGTTGGTACTGCGCGTAGGCGGCCTTCAGTTCGTTGATGGCGTGCGTGAGGGTTTCGCTCACGAAACTGCCGCCGTAGATGCCGAAGTGGCCGCTGGCGTCGGGTTGCTGGTAGGTGTCCATGGGGTGTTCTCGGTTCGATGGCCCGAGCAGCCCCGTCGGGTGGGGCTCAGCTGGGGCGGGATGACAGCAGGTCGGCCGCGCGCACGGCGGCCACGAAGGCGAGCATCTTGTCGGGGTCTTTGATGCCTTTGGCGACTTCGACCCCGGAGCTCACGTCAACGGCCCAAGGCCGTACGCGGCGAATGCCATCGGTCACGTTTGCAGGCGTGAGTCCACCAGACAAAACGAGGCGAGAGCTGGCGTTTAGAAGCGGATGTGACCAATTGAATGCTGTCCAGTCGAAGGAAAGACCACCGCCACCAAAACCCTCGACGTGGGCGTCGAGCAGGATGGCCTGGGCAGCGGCGAAGTCCTGTGCGTATTTTAGAAGATCAAAGCCCGCGCCGTCAGGACCGGCGGGAATGCGCGCCGCGCGCAGAAAAGGCCTGGCGGCGGCGCCACAGTCGGCGGGTGTCTCGTCGCCATGGAACTGCAGCAGGGCGTTGGGTACGGCCGAAAGTCCCTGAGCGATGTATTCGGGGCTGGCGTTGACGAACAGCAGCACCGGGGTGACGAAGGGGGGCAGGTGGCTTGCGAGTTCAGCCGCACGCTCGGGCGGGACGAATCGCGGACTCTGGGGGTACAGCACGAACCCGACCGCATCGGCACCGGCCCGCACGGCGGCGTCCACGTCGCCCTCGCGGGTCAATCCACAGATCTTGATGCGGGTGCGGTGCAGGGGCATGGCGCGTGGCTGTTCGCCCTCGCTAGGGTAGCCAGTCGAAAGCGGGTGTGCGGGTCGGCAGGTTCAGCGATTCATCGTACACCGGCCCGAGGAAGTACAGGCCATCAGGGGAAAAAGTGGGCGCTGCGGCCTCCCGGCTCTTCGCGGCCAGCACCTCGGCCATCCAGCCTGGGGGGCGNCGGCCGCTGCCGATCATGATCAGGCAACCCATGATGTTGCGGATCATGTGGTGCAGGAAGGCCGAGGCCTCGAACTCGAAGCGCCAATAGGCGCCACGCCGGCTGATGTCCACGCGCAGCATCTGCTTGACGGGGCTGTGGGCCTGGCAGGCCGAGGCCCGAAACGAGGTGAAGTCGTGCTCACCGAGCAGCGCCTGGGCGGCGTGTTGCATCGTCTCGAGTTGCAGAGGGCGGAACACCCATCCCACCCGGCCGGCGTCCACACTGGGGCGCACCGGAGACTCCAGCAGCACATACGCATAGCGGCGCGAGCGCGCGCTCGCACGGGCATGGAAGCTGTGTGGTACCTGCCGCGCCCACTGCACCGCGATGTCGGGTGGCAGAAAACGGTTGGTGCCGCGGACCCATGCGGCTTCCGGCCGGTTCAGCGCGCAGTCGAAATGCACCACTTGCATCAGGCCGTGCACACCGGCGTCGGTGCGGCCGGCGCACAAAGTGGAGATGCCGTCCAGGGCGGTGAACTGGGTCAGCGCCAGCTCCAGACGGTCCTGCACGGTGCGACCGCTGGGCTGACTCTGCCAGCCATCGTAGGCCTCTCCGTGGTAACTGACGCCCAACGCGATCCGCGCAGTACCAGGCACCGTTCCAGACGGTGGGTCCGACGGCGGATGAACGCTGGGCAAACCGGTTGTCAATCGATGGTGGGCTGCGCGCGTCAGGTGAGATCGGCGAGGAAGGTGCTGGCCTTGTTCTTGAGAGTCCCCGATGCTTCGGCCAGCACTTCTTCGGCCAACGACCGGGCCCCCTCCAGATCACCGATGGCACGAAACTCTTCGGCCAGCGAGAGTTTGGTCACCAGAGGGCTTTCTTCGGTCAGGGCGCCCAGCTCGGAAGGCGCCGTGTTGGGCGAATCGTCCAGATCGAGGGTGATCTCGTTGAGATCGAACGACAGCATCTCGGGCGCCGCCGAGGCGGTCGCGCCCACGGTGCTCGGTGCCGGTGCAACGGGCTTGTCCGACGTGAAATCGGGCAGGATTTCGTCTTCACCAAAAGCGGATACCTCGTTCTTCGACGGCATCAGCGCACCGTTGTTGGCAGAGGGCGCTGGCGCTCGGGTGAGCGCGGCAGGTTCCGATGGAAAGTCCAGGTCAAAGTCCATGGACATGGACGAGGGACCGGCCTTTTCCTCCACCGATCGGGTGAGTGCATCGGTTTCGTTGAGGTCATCCAGTGCGGACATGGCAGCGCCGGCCCGGGGCGCCGGTGATTCGGCTTGCAGCATGGCCAGCGACGAAGGGACGCCTTGAGAAGCGTCCAGATCGAGATCGAGGTCCAGATCGAGGTCGGCATTCAAGTCGGCCCCGGGGCCATCTTGTTGTGTCAGCGTGCTGCTGGCGAATGGGATGGTGTTGTTGGACGTGCTGCCAGCGGAGCCACCCCCCTTCACCACCGGGCTTCCGCCGGGTTGGTACAGCGGGTTGTTGGGGTCCAGTTCCTTGCCCAGTTCGCAGGCATGCTCCCATTCGGAACCCAGGCCCTGGGTGAGACCATAGGCTTCCGTGGCGACCACTTCAAAAGCCTTGGCGTCGCGCCGTTTGGCATAGATCTCGAGCAACTTGTTGTGGATGGCCACGCGGGTGGGCGCGCTGCGCATGGCTTCCTTGAGGATTTCCTCGGCCTGCAGGTCGCGGCCATAGGCCAGATAGACATCGGCTTCCGCGACCGGATCCACGTCCCCGGCCGCATCGAGCTGGCTGGGCGAATACACCATGGATGAGCCCGATGCCGTGGCTTCGGCGGTGTCAATGCGCTGGCCACCGCTGGAGCCGAAGAACGAGTCGGGCTGAAGGCGGCTTTCTAGAAATGAGCTGTCGACGCCAACACTCTTTTTGCGTTGCCGCATGCGGTAGAAGCCCAGGCCGGCCAGCAAGGCCAGCAACGCGCCAGCACCCGGGAGAACGAAGGGGTTGTCGAGCAGTTGATCGATGAACGAGGGTTCTTCGACCACAGGTGCCGGCGGAGGGGGGGGCTTGCTCACAGCCGGCGCGGGTGCGGGCGCTGGGGCCGAAGGAGCCGGTTCGGCCGTGGCTTCAGGTGCTGCCGGCGGCGAAGGTTCGGCCGCCACGGGGCTGGGCGCCGTGATGGCGGCGCTGTCCGGTGCCGTCTGGGCGGGCGCTGTGGCCGGGCTGGCCGGAGAGGCATCAGGTGTGGCGGGTGCAGTGGGTGCTGCGGGGTTCAGTTTCCCCAACTCTTCGATGTTGCGGGAGAGTTCGGCCACTCGGGTCGACGCCTCCTTGGCCTGACGATCCTGCGCGATCGCGTCTTCTTTGGCGGTTTGCGCAGGTGTGGCACCTTTGGACAGGGTCAACTTGTCCTGGGCCGGCGCGGTGGGCTTCTTGTCTTCCACCTCGGCCTGTACGCGACCGGTGTCCTGCCGATCCGCGGTGCCCACGTCGGCGTCGGGCACCGTGCCCGCCAGGCGGCGGCGGAATTCGTTGAAGTCGCGGCTTTGAGCCGCGATGATCTGGCGCGCTTCGCTGGCAGGCACAGCGCTGGCGGCCGTTTCGGTGGGCATGTCCAGCACGGCACCGGCCTTGACGCGGTTGACGTTGTTTCCGATGAAGGCCTTGGGGTTGGCGCGCAGCATGGCCACCAGCATCTGGTCCAGCGACACATTGGCGGGGCTGTGGGCGGCAGCCAGCCGCCCTGCCGTGTCGCCAGCCTGGACGCGCACCTGAGTTTCGCCACCGGCTTCAGGTGCCGGTGTCGAACCCGGTTCCGGGCTTGGGGTAGCGGTCGCAGGTGCCGGGCGCGCGGCCTGAACGGGTGGAGTCGGGGCGGCCGGTGGCTGCACCGCAGGTGAAGTGCCGACGGCTGCGGGCGGCACCACGGGGCGTGCGGATGGGGGCACCGGCGATGGCCGCGGTTGGGCAGAAACGCCCGGAGCGAGCGGCGCTGCGGCGGCGGGGCGCAGGTTGGGGGGGTCAAACAGCAGGGTGTAGTCGCGAACGATGCGGCCAGAGGCCCAGTTCGCTTCCAGGATCATGTCCATGAACGGTTCGTTCACCGGGCGGCCACTGGACAGCCGCAGGAAGGCGCGACCGTCTGGCCGCCGTTCCAGAGTGACACGCAGATCGCTCAGGGCGGGATTGAACTCCATGCCCGCGGCACGAAAAGCATCGCCCGGGGCCAGGCCGACACGCAGGCTAGACGCCTCTTCGGCGGAGATTTCAGGGACATCGATTTCGGCCCGCAGAGGTTCCCCGAGGGCCGACTGCACCACGATGCGGCCCAGAGCCAAGGCTTGGACGTCGCCATGTTGCGTCAGGCCGATGCACAACACCGCCGCCGCTGCAACCGCATGTAACCGCGCAAGGCCACGCTCGCTGGTGTGTCGGGGGTGGGCGGGCGTGGGTTGTAGGGGAGTGTGGCGGGTGTGAATAGGCACATGAACCTCGACGTAAAAAACCGAGAATTGACCATAACATCAACGCATTACGGTGACAAGCTGAGAATTCGCTTGAGTTTCCGAGGCAGCGCTCGGCGAACCGTGAGATCGTACACGCGTTGCAACCGCACAACGGGACCGCGCCGATCCTCGGCCCCGTCGGGGTTGTCTCTTGTCACAGTTTCATGCACTCAACAGGATGCGCAGCATGCGGCGCAGCGGTTCGGCCGCGCCCCACAGCAACTGGTCACCGATGGTGAATGCACCCACGTATTCCGGTCCCATCGCCAGCTTGCGGATGCGGCCGACGGGGATGGTCATGGTGCCGGTCACGGCCACCGGCGTCAGATCCCTGACGGTCGCTTCACGGTTGTTGGGCACGACTTTGACCCACTCGTTGTCGGCAGCGATCATGGCTTCCAGATCGGCGACCGGGACGTCCTTGCGCAGTTTGAAGGTCAATGCCTGGCTGTGGCAGCGCATGGCGCCCACGCGCACGCAGAAGCCGTCCACGGGAATGGCGGCGGAGCCGAAGCCTTCACCCAGCCCCAGGATCTTGTTGGTCTCGGCCATGCCCTTCCACTCTTCCTTGGACATGCCGTTGCCCAGGTCCTTGTCGATCCAGGGGATCAGCGAGCCGCCCAGTGGCACACCGAAGTTGGCCGTTTCGGTGCTGCTCAACGCGCGCTGCTTGGCAATCACTTTGCGGTCGATTTCCAGGATGGCGCTCTTGGGGTCGTCCAGCAGAGACTTCACTTCGGCGTTGAGCGTGCCGTACTGCGTCAGCAATTCGCGCATGTGCTGGGCGCCGCCGCCGGATGCCGCCTGGTAGGTCTGGGTGCTCATCCACTCCACCAGACCGGCCTTGTACAGCGCACCCACGCCCATGAGCATGCAGCTGACGGTGCAGTTGCCACCGACCCAGTTCTTGCCCCCGTTGGCCAGCGCGTCCTTGATCACCGGCATGTTCACCGGGTCCAGGATGATCACGGCGTCCTTTTCCATGCGCAGCGTGGAGGCGGCGTCGATCCAGTGGCCGTTCCAGCCGGAGGCACGCAGTTTGGGGAACACTTCGCTGGTGTAGTCGCCCCCCTGGGCGGTGATGACGATGTCGCAGCGCTTGAGGGCGGCGATGTCGTGCGCGTCCTGCAGCGTGGTCTCGTTCTTCGCCATGGCCGGGGCCTTGCCGCCGGCGTTGGAGGTGGAGAAGAACAGGGGCTCGATCAGGTCGAAGTCTTTTTCCTCGACCATACGATCCATCAACACCGAGCCGACCATGCCGCGCCAGCCGACCAAACCAACCAACTTGCTCATTTCAAACGCCCTTTCAAGTAGATAAACAGGTCCAGACCA
>C687J26845_10002216_pt1 | contig 11392 bp, 9 predicted proteins | sample RifCSPlowO2_12_FD_26845 | JGI IMG/M metagenome (IMG submission 26845) | reverse complement strand
TCGCATCCAGCGGGTTCACTTGCCTATTGGCAATTCATGACACATGCGACCTCGCCAATTGTATTCTCTCTCATCAACGTATTTATTTTGTCGCTCGCGTTCACAGTAATGTATTGGGCTCTGCGCCGGCATTACCCAGATAAGGACGCGAGTCAAGTCATTATTGGCTGTATGGTTACACCTGCCATTCTGATCTACGGCAGATCTGACGATGCCGTTTATTATGCATTTGCGGCAGTGATTATGGCGCTCAGTTATATATCCATTATGGAAAGGCGCTATATGCTGACGCTTGGGATTGGTGTATTGCTCGCGGTAGCAATCAACATTTCTTACGCTGCACTCATAATGGTGCCAGCACTACTAACATTCACCACAAACGAACGACTAAATAAACTCTGGACACACATACGCCTGGTAACTCCACACGCTTTGATCATAGCTGTCGTAGTTATCTTCATGACTAGCGTCACACGGAAGTATTTAGGATATAGCTACTTAGATGCCTTCCTGGCATCCGTCGATCACAACTCGGGTAGCAACATCGTTCATATGCTGGGCAATGGTTATTATTGGGTAATTCTTAATGATCGGATCATGACCATATGCGACTTCTTGTTGTTCGGTGGCCCACTCTTTCTATATCTGTTTTACAGACTGTGTAAGGGGGCGGACTGGAAAATTGTTGGATGGCGCATAAGAAACATAGCACTGTCGGTTCTTATGTTAGTGCTAATAGTAAATTCAAACGGACCAGGTGAGGTATCACGACCTTGGGGCAGCATTTACTTGGTCGTGGGCATTATTTGGTTTGCGGAACTCCTAAAGCATGAGGAGGAGAGCACTCGCTGGTGGATTATTCGATCCCAGCTTCTCTGGGGGCTGACATTACAAACCATACTCAATTTTGGTTGGTAATTCAGTTGGTGGTTTTTCGACTATGACCAGCCCGCGATTTGGCGCCGCGCCTGCGCGGACGGACAGATTCCGAATCAGCGAGGAACGTTGGTTCTTCGGTGTGCTGATGTTTCTGTTCCTCGCTCTCAATGGCGCCTTCGCGATCATGTTTGCCGAGGAGAGCAGCGATAGTCGCGAGTACCTCGCTCTAGCGAAGAATATCTCCTCTGGCCACGGATACTCGATGACTGTAGACGGGGAACCCGCTCCGTCCGCCTGGCGTGTGCCGCTCTACCCTGCTGTCCTCGCGTCCTTGATCAAGCTTTTTGGTAGTCACAATGGCTGGATCCAAGCCCTCCAAGTTCTCGCAAACGGNGCAACCCTGTCGATTGCCAAACTCCTCTGCCGGCGTCTGAACGTACCCGCGCTCCTCGTCGTCCCCGGACTCGCACTGGTCGCCGTGCCACTTGTCGCTGCATCAGCCGTCGTGGGCGCCGAAAGCTTGAATGCACTGCTTGTTTGCCTCGCTTTCGCCCTGTGCCTGCTGTGGCGGCCGCTTGGTTCCGCCGGCGGGGGCGCTCTCCTTGGCATTTCAGCGCTGTTAAGGCCGGAGAATCAGGTCGTTGGACTCGTCGTCTGCCTTGCACTCTTCTGCTATCGGCAGCGGCTAGCCGCGCTTGTGGTTGCGCTGGCATTCTGCGGCACGCTGCTTCCTTGGGCGCTGCGCAACCACCATCACTTCGGCTTCTGGGCAATCACCGACCCGGTCTATTCCTTCAGCAACCTCCCGCTCGGAACCAGCGGCGATTACGGCGACCCGATCGTGTCAATGAGGGTCCAGATCATGGCAGATGGGATTACCCAGAGGGAACGTGAGCAATACGTGTCGCTTGCGTTCGACACGTACGTTGGCCGCTGGCGGGGCGCTCCCCTTAGCGTCGGCCGGGAAAAGGCCTATCAGCTTGCTGGTCTGTTGACCTATGCGCTCGAAGGGTTCGTTGGGAGCGAATGGGGAATCCAAAACGCGATTCAAAGCGGAAAATATCACTATGTGCTCGTAAGGGTTGCCTGTAAGGTCCTCTATGGACCTGTGTTCTTCTGCCTTGCCGTTGTCGGTCTGTTCTTCGGCCAGCCGAAGCGAGACCTCCGGTTCTGCGCTCTACACATGCTTAGCATGGTGGTACTCGGCTTTTTAGTCTACGCCGAGCCGAGATTCCTGCTGCCCGGCCGCGTGCTGCTCCTGCCGGCAGTGATAGCGGGAGCATTATTCATTGCGCGCAGGCGTGATGCAGTAGCAACGAAGCCAATCGCTCATGGAGAATGATGCTCTTGAGACGCCACGCAACCTTCATCGTGCTGGCGCGAACCCTGTTCTAAGAACGGATTAATACACCAGGCGGACTTAGAGACTCTATAAATGTCAGCATCGGAATTTGTCTATACAGTTTTATTCCACCCTCGATGGATCAAAAACATTATCAACACATTAATTCTTCGGCTTCTACCGAAGTTTGTGCGGGTTGGAGAAGCGGTCATCAGCATCAATCCGCGTGACCCTGTGGTATCAGGCGCTTTAGCCCTTCACGTTTACGAGAGAGAAGAGATAGCTCTAATTAGGCGTATCTGTAAACCTGGCCAGGTCGTAGTTGATATAGGCGCCAATGTAGGACTTTATACAGCATTATCTGGAATTTTAGTCGGCCCATCAGGCCAGGTATTTTCGTTTGAACCCGATCCGGAAAGTTTTGGCTTTCTACGGCAAACAGTGCTCATTAATAATTTGAAAAACGTTCATTTAGTTAATGCAGCAGCAGTGTCCAAATCAGCAGACAAGGCAGGCAAAGCTCTCTTATACACATCATCACAAAATCGGGGTGACAATCGTTTGTATTATTGCAAAGAGAGTGATGGTTCAGTAGAAGTTGACACGCTGTGTCTTGATGACTATTTCGAGAGTATGAAAATAACGGAGGTCGATGTCATTAAGATTGATGTACAAGGATACGAAGGACATGTCATAGAGAGCCTTGAGAGGACCATTGCAAGATCGCCCAAGCTTAAGATGCTAATGGAGTTCTTTCCAACCGGCTTAAGCTCTGCCGACACTGATCCGCTATTATTGCTAAAAAAGCTTCAGGCATACGGTCTTGCGTTGTATGAAATAAGAAAAAATGACTGCTATTCCCCCATCTCAGACATAGGTCGCTTGGTGCGCGGATTGCGAGGCCGTGCATACACTAATATTCTATTGTTGGGCCCCAGTTCCGATTTCAACGTTAAGGATCGGACAAGTCACGTTCTTTAACCGTCACCGGACAGCCAGGCACAATGATCAACAGTGTTGAATCCTCAGAAGTAGTACACAGTCAGCCTGCGGATGTGCCCGCTCGGACGGCACCTGAACTAACAATAGTTATCCCGACATACAACGAACGGGAGAGTTTGCCTATCTTGGTGGACAGCATTAGACGATTACTCCATGACCACGATTGGGAAATCATTGTTGTGGATGACGACTCGCCTGACGGCACTTCGACCGCAGCGCGCTCCATTGGGAAGCAAGATCGACGGGTCCGATGCATCAGGAGAATTGGCCGACGTGGATTATCCGGCGCCTTCTTGGAAGGTGCGATGGCCAGCCAGGCGCGTTACATAGCCGTAATTGATGCTGACATGCAACATGATGAATCGTTGTTATTGACAATGCTTGAGAGAATTCGTCAGGACGATGTGGATCTTGTTGTCGCAAGCCGATATATCGAGGGAGGTTCATCTGTTTGTTTCTCGAACTGGCGGGCACGCGCTAGTCGTTGGTCAACCAACCTCGCTCACAAATTGCTCAGAGTTNAGTTGANCGATCCTATGAGTGGGTTCTTTATGGTACGCCGTGATCTAGTAGAGGAGGCGGGTCCGTCGCTGTCATCGCAGGGCTTCAAGATTCTTCTGGATATTGTTTCATCTTTACACGGCAAGATTCGCGTTGCGGAACTGCCCTTTTCATTCCGCAAGCGACTCTATGGTGAGAGCAAACTAGATGCGCGTGTTGCTTTTGATTTCGCTTCGCTTGTTGTTGGGAAACTGACGTCTAACATCGTTTCAGTCCGCTTTGTTCTTTTTTGCTTGGTTGGGCTGATCGGTCTAATCCTTCATTTGCTGCTACTGCGATTAGGTCTTGCAACTGGTATAAGTTTTGCGGTTGCGCAAATTCTTTCAACAATGATAATCATCGCTCAGAATTTTACTTTTAATAATTTCATTACTTACAGGGATCAACAACTAAAGGGTTTGCATTTTATTATTGGGCTTGTACGTTTTGAGATTATCTGTTCCATAAGCATTATTGCTAATGTGGGTGTGGCAAGTCGGGTTTATGGAGATGGTAATAGCTGGTGGGTTGCCGGCATGGCTGGTGCAATTATGAGCGCGGCATGGAATTATCTTATGAGTGCGGCCTTTGTTTGGCGACAACGCTAACTCAAATGCAACTCTGATACTTGACCGATGCTAGCTGGCAAACTTCAAAAACTTCCCGCTCAATATCACTGGGCCCTGGCTGATGGACCGTTGCTGCAGGCTATTTCCAGAAATGAGCCTATGGTCCGCGGCATCCTAGGCAGCCGGCTGGGCNGCTTGGTCAAGGTGAGTCAACATCTTGGCCTGGTGTGGCCGCTGCTCTCTTTGGTGGGCATGGTGGAACTCAGCCGGCTGCTACTCCGGCAACGCGCATCAACGCGGAATGGGAGTAGCCAGGACGGCAATTATCCAGCGCGTTTTTTTGTTGGTGTCGGCGCCGGCAAGGAGGAAGAACTTTTTCCACGGTACTGTGAGAAGCAAGCCGGCGGGGTGGGAAGACTGGACCAACTCAACGTGGAATCGTTTGCCGTCTGGCACTGCGTCGGTTTCGTGTCTGGACTCCGTTCCCTCTCTCGCGCGCTTGCGGTTGCGAGGATGGCGCTAACGGCTCTCCCTCCTGAGCTTGCCCCCTGGCGCGCCGAGTTTTTTACATATGTCGGAATGAGGGTTGGTTATTTCGCCTACATGCGCGCCTGGTTTGAAATTCTTAAAACGAAGACGGGGACTCGCTTGGACGAAGTTGCTTTTCTCACAGGATATATTCCCGCATTCGCGGCTGTGGATGTGGGGCTCCCGGCCTGTTACCTCCAGCATGGGATGATCCGACACAGCACTCTCCTGCCAGCGTTCATTAGAGTTGAAGCCTTGACCGCCGATGAGGCAGCCTTCATGCGCAGAAGGTTGCCTAAAGCGCATATCACCATGTGCCTACAGCCGAAGCCCACGCTCATCCCCTCGCAGATGGAAAAAGAGATACTCATCGCATCCATTTACTTGGATGCCGAATACATGTCTAGCATCACGCCCTTCATTCCCTGGGCCTCCAACAAAAAACTGCCGATTCGAGTGAGACCTCATCCATGCGAGAGCAGTACATTCTGGTCTGATTATGAAGCAGATGGCAGCGTGACAATTGAAAAAAGCGATGCCGATTTTTTACAAGCAATCGACAGATTACGTCCACGTTTTATTGTTTCTTGGTTCTCGACCACTCTGCTGGATGCTTTGGAATGCGGGGTTATCCCGGTCACGGTGTGCGCGGATGATGACCGCAATGTCGCGGACATGATCTATCCACTTTTCCAGCGTTGCCTGCGCTGGCCGCAAGATACCGAATCGATAGAGCGATTGCTGGATGACGACGAATACTATGCGTCCGTGTTATCCCGGTTACGGGACGGATTAAGCGGAGCCTGGTGACCGCGTAGCTATGCAAGCAATTCCGCCATCCCTAAACCCGTCACTGCGGGCGGGACATCGGCGTGAAAAACTTTATACTAAAACTATTGTACGTAATAGCCTACCACGTGGGCGTTTTCAGAGTATTTTTTTATCTTCAGAAAAAACGACAGACGATCGTGACCTATCACAACGTGATCGGTGACGACCTCTTTGACAGCGAGCTTCTCCACCTCGGAGTTTCATGTCGTGAAAGCTCATTTGTCAAGCAACTGGACATCATCAAATCTGAATTTAAGGTCGTCACGGAAGTCGGCATTCCGGGGTCCTGCATCGTTTCTTTCGACGATGGATATAAAAACAATATTGAAATCGCTGCCCGACTCCTCAATGACCGAAAAATCAGCGGGTTATTCTTTGTGCCAGCTTGCTNTTTCGAAAGCCGATCCATTTTATGGGCGGATGAACTGCTCATGTGGGTTTCCTACGTGCCCACAGGGAAATACACGATTCTCGGTGGCCAATTTACGCTCGATCAAACCAACGAAAGCAGACGCTCCTTGTGGACTCACATTTATGAAACGCTCCTTTCAAACTACGTCGTATTAGATTCGCTCAGGGGCGAGCTTGATCGGCAGTATTCGTTTGATGAGCTGAAAACAATCATTGATAAAACAATGCACCGACTTCGGTTTGAAGGAATGAACCCTTCAGAACTCGAAGCGATAAAAAAAATGGGGCATGGTCTCGGTTGCCATTCATTCAAGCACGACATTTTGTCCGCTCTGAGTGACGACCAATTGGAAGACGATTTCACAAAATGTGAGTCATATTCCCAAAAATACAACACCCGGCTTTATAGCTACCCCTTCGGGGGGAAAAGTGAGGTTTCTCCCAAGGTGATCAGTGCGTGCAAAAAACATCACTATTCGGCTGCTTTCTTAAATTACTTACCCGACCGTGAAGAGGCCCTTTCGATTGGACGAATCTCACTGGACGATCTGAATGATAAATATTTTATTACAGCGAGACTGTGCGGCTTTGAACGCTTCGTGAAAAAAATGCTCAGAATGAATGTGTGGCTATCTCAATAAACAAAACCACGGATCTCGAAGCCTTAAAGTCAGCGCTTAATCCTGATTGTTTGCCATCTCTTTTACCCTCACTAGAGGAGCTGATGTCGATCGCCAAGCTCAGGAACGTCGAAACGTTTTCTTACCACGCTTACCGTGAAAAACAGACGATAGGCGTCGCCGTGTTTATTCAGGAAAAACGGTCGATTTGTGGCCTCTTATTAAATACCTTCAGCCTGCTTGGCCATGATTACTTTGATTACAACTTCTTTTTTTGTGTGAACGATCATCTGGACGCATTTCTAAAATACATTTCCAACGATCTAAAAAAATATAAACTCGATGCGATTGTTTTAGAAAATATCGCATCATTTGATGCGGAAAGGAGCACCCGACAAGAAGCGGTTGACATTTTTGACGTTTCAAAGGAACCGGCAGGAGAAAGATTTAACGCGATACTGAAAAAACAACGCCTGAAGAAGCAATACAACAAAGGCACCCGCCGATTTAAGTATTCCTGCGAGCACAGAATTTCCTCTTTTTCGAGAGAAGACATCGAAGCCTTGGCCGAGCTGCATCGGGAGCGCTGGAGTCTCGATAGCGTCAAAAGCGCTTTCGGTGATAACGAAAGGGTCGGCCTTTATTGCGCACACCAGAAAAATAAGGTGTTGACCCTCCTGCGTGACGGAAATGAAATCATCGCTGCCCATTACGGGATGGTATTAGGAGAGTCGTTTTTGTTCCACACTCCCGCAATCAACATTAAATATTTGGAGTTTTCCCCCCTTCAGGTTTTGCTATTTGAAATCGCCACGTTTTGTCAGAAAAGTAATCTTTCCGTCCTAGACTTCGGCTTGGGCGACGAAGACTATAAAAAGCGGTTTTCTAATGCCTCTCGCGAGGTAAGCTATTTACTTATTCCTCTATCTTTCAAAGGCGCGATGTGTCGTTTTATATTGCGGAAAATCGACACAGGAGCACTGAAAACACGGCTGGCCGGTTATTTTAGAAACATTAAAGCAGCCGTTCGAAAGATAATAAACATGAGGCGCCGAATTGTTTACTATGCGGTGGATCGAGCTTCAATGCCAATAGATCCAATTGGCGATCGAGAAAAGACTTGCAATTTGCGAATCATAAGGGACTTTTTTGATCTCGTACCGGTATTCAGGAGCAATAACATTGAAATCAAAAGGCTTCACTACAACAGGATTAAAGCCGGCTGCGTCTTATTTTGCTTAATGGAGCAAAACTCGCTCCTTTCTTACGGATGGGGAACCAAACAGAACATATTTTTTGCCTCAGAAGTGAATAGAAACATCTGTAACGAAGGAAAGATGATGTTATTCGATTTTGTCACACCCTCTGCCTTGAGGAGGCGCGGTTACTACGCTCTCCTTTTAAGGAAAATATGCACTGCGCTGAGCGATGAAAATTTGGTTATTTTTGCGGATCAAAAGAACGTTGCTTCAAATAAGGCCATCTCAAAAACGGGTTTTGCGGCGACCTCTTACGAAACTTTACCCCTTGGCGAACAGTAGGCCGCGAACAACTTTCAGACCAGGTAATCGCCATCATTAGAAGCAAAGTAGATCAGGATGTCTTTCGCAAAGTCGGTTATGACATTCTCTGATCAGAAAACACCCTCGGCTCAAGCTGCTGACGTTCTTTATTGGACGGAATGCTCCGATCTTGATGTTTTTGATGCTACGCTGGCATCCCTTTCGGGTCACCCGCTGCAATCCGCTTTATGGGGAAACGCCCGCGACAAGGTCGATGGCATTGCTCAATTACTACTTGAATATCGAACCGACGCTGGAAAAGTAANCGGGTTGGCTCGTATCGAAAAGCGCTCCGTTCCATTCCTCGGAAAAGTAGCCTGGCTACCCAAAGGGCCGGTTCTACCCGCTGACGAATCTGGCATAGCCGAAGCTTCACTACGTGCGGAATTGAAACGACGTGGTTTCATTGTTTGCATAACAGACCGGTACGCCATTTCACAAACACCACCCCCTCAGCGCCCAAGAACCATCTGGCTGGATTTGACGCTTGGTTTGGATGTCCTGTCGAAAGGTCTTGATTCGCGGGTGCGTTATAGTGCCAAACGCGCGCTGCGTGAGGGCGTGATTGTTCGCACGACGACGAAGCCGACGGAGGTCTCGACCTTCTTCCACCTGTGTAAAGCCTTGAGCGCGAACAAGGGATTCTCGCTGCCGGGATCTGAGGCATTGATGCTGGAACTCATCCGATCATCGCCGCCCGATGGACGCGTTGGCATGTCGCTTTACGTTGGAGAAGTCGGCGGTAAGCTTGCCGGTGGGGCGCTTGTGGCCAAGTCGGGGCGTCATCTGCATTATTTCTGGGGGGCGAGCGATCGTCGTTTCAGCAAGTGCAGGGTGAGCGAGGCTATTCAGTGGCGGATCATCCAGGATGGCGTGGCATCTGGCATGACTCGCTATGACCTAGAGGGCATTGATCCCGACGGGAATCCTGGCGTTTATCAGTTCAAGCGCAAGATGGGAGGCGCCGATGTGATCCTCCAGGGCATGGAAGTCGCGCCTTTGTCGTGGACCGGCCGCGTTGCCGTCGCCATAGGGCGCCGTTTGCGACGGTTTGGATGAACATCCTGGTACTTACTCGCTCTGCTTACCCGACCACCCCAATGATCAACATGGGAATTTTGTTTCTAACCCTCTATATCGCTGGGGCTGTCACGCAGGCGAAGGAAAAATAACCGCGAGACTATGTCAATTCCTGACTGACATGCCGGCCTGCCAAATCGGCGCAACCCGCAACGCCGCCTTGTCTCGAATCGCCTGGGCCACCCCTAGCGCAGTACCGCTCATAGCGCAGAAATAAACAAACTCGGGAGATCCCGGTGCGACCCACCAGGCCTCGAACATTGAATTGGCGATCATCCCGACCAACGTGCCGATAAAAACGCCCATTAATACTTTATGCTCCTTGATCCGACATGCGCGCAATGCTCCAACGAGTTCACTAAATACTGTGAACATCAGGATCACATAGAGGATCAGCCCAACAATGCCGGTTTCTTCGATGATGGCAAGCTGGGCGTTGCCCTTCTCGCGGCCATAACCCACCGCCGTCACTCCGACGACGAAGTTAGTGTCATTCACGCTTACGCCGTAACCCACGCCGATCCAGCCCCCTTCAACGGCGGCGTTGTAGGTTTCTTCCAAGCCCTGCTCGCGCGTAAAAAAGACGCCTTGCTCTTCACTCGCATATTTATATACGTTGCGGTTGACTATCGATTCGGTCAGGGCCGGCGCCATCAGCGCCAGAATTCCAGTTATCGAAGCAGCAACTACAGCTAACGATATATATCGTCTCATTCCCAGGGCAAGCAAGAATCCTGTCAAAATACCGACGAAAGCAAGGTATGCAGCACGCGAAGTAGTCAGGTAAAGGATCACGCTATAGGATGCCAACAAAGCCCCCCAAAGCATTCTTCGATTCTTGTCGTGCCAGTCCCGGTAAAGAAGCCAAACGACGAGCGGTGTCGACGTTGCCATCATCGATCCAAGCATATTAGGGTTACCAGTAGCACCTTGATACAGCACGATGGAGTCGTCGGGAGCGGCAGGCGTACCCTCTGGCCCCAGGATTCCCACAAGCAACGACACCGCAGCATAACCCCACATGAAATACAGGCTCTCGCTTAAATCGTGACGTCTGGCCCAATCATAACCGGCGAGGATCAACGCGAACATCACGCCCCCCAGTGCCGCCGATTTCGTGAGACTGAGCTCTGGTACCAGCGACCAGGAAGCGGTTACCAGACACCATATGAAGTAAATCGCACCTGCGAAGATGACGGATGGTTGCACGAACCCGAGCGATTGTCTTGCAAAAAGCATATACACCATGGCCAGCGCCAAGACCGCCCAGCGCCACGAGAGAAATAAACCTGTAGGCAGGAACGTCAATGCAGGCGCAACAAAACTTACCAAAGTCAGTGGCAGAACCCAATCGGCCAGGCTCGGAAGCTTCATACTCCCACCCTCGCCCGGGACCACGATTCGACAATATTGTTAGCCCAGTTCTCAAGCGTCCACTGCGAGATCAGCGCTGCTGCCCGGTCACTCATTTTCCTTCGCTCCTCTGCATGTTCAATCATATGCCTCATCGCGAGTTCCAATCGCCTCTTGTCACCCGCCGGGAATATCAGACCGGTTTGTCCGTCCTTAACAAGGTCATCCACGCATCCTACCCGATCCGACACGATCACCGGCAAGCCAACCGCCATCGCCTCATTCACGACCAGCCCCCAAGGCTCAAAGTCGGACGGCAACACTGCAATATCCGCGGAATTATATGCAGAAAGAACTTCTTCCGAGCTCAATCGACCGGCGTACTTGATCGCATGGTTGCTCACCGAAGCCGATATCACAATTGCGCGCTGGGAGCCATCCCCAGCGAAAAGCAACGCCGCCTTGGGATAGTCTTTTGCCAAATCCCCAAAAGCCTCGAGCAGCAAACGGATGCCTTTGTGCGGCTCCAATCGACCGACATAGATGAATACTGTCTGGTCTTCGTCCAGACCGAACTTGCGGCGCAAGTCTGATCGCTGCCCGTGCGCGCGGATAACCGCGCTGTGTTTACTCATTTCCACCACATCGACGGTCATCTGGGCATTCACAATGCGG
>C687J26845_10002214_pt1 | contig 11396 bp, 9 predicted proteins | sample RifCSPlowO2_12_FD_26845 | JGI IMG/M metagenome (IMG submission 26845) | reverse complement strand
GGCTGCCGGCAAGCCGATGCTGACTCACCTGGTCGATCGGTTACGCAGTGCCCGGCTGGCGGATGAAATCGTCGTGGCTACCTCGCGAGAGAAGCAGGATGACGTGATCGCCGAGTTTTGTGCGGGATATGGAGTGGCGACCTACCGCGGCAGTGAGCAGGATGTCTTGTCCCGGTACGCCGAAGCGGCCGCTGAGTACGAGGCAGATGTGGTCGTACGGATAACGGGTGATTGTCCTCTGATCGATCCGGCCTTGGTCGATGAAGTGATATCCAGGTACCTTGAGTCTCCAGGAAGCCGCGTCTATGTAAGTAACAACCCGCAGTACCGGCGGATATATCCGCGCGGGATGGACACTGAAGTGTTTTCTCGCAAGTTGCTGGAATGGGCAAATCGCAAAGCGGTTCTACCTTACGACAGGGAGCACGTAACGCCGATCATGGTCCGTAATGAGGGCAGTGATATCGCAATGCGAAGTGTGGATCATCGTCAGAACTTCAGTGCGTATCGGTTTACACTGGATTACGCTAAAGATTACGATCAGTTGTCTAAACTGTTGGAGTGCGGACTCACGGACTATTCATGGCGCAATCTATTGCGGGTTGCCGAGAAACTTGGACTCGATTGGCGTGACAATGCCGAGGAACCAGAGGGACCGCAAACGGAAAAACAAGAACCAGGACCAAAACCGGCAGACATCCTGTCGCGCTTTGGTCTGGGTACAGCGCAGTTTGGCATGTACTACGGCATGTTCAATCGGGAGGGTGTTCCTTCGATTGGAGCAGTAAGCCGTATCTTGAGGAGCGCGCGCGAATTCGGTTTATCGGTCGTGGATACGGCGCGGGAATACGGTGAGGCTGAACTTGCGCTAGGTGGTTGCCTGGATGAACTGAAACAGTTTCGTGTCATCACCAAGACTCCCAATTTCTCCCGTGAAAAGATCACTTCAGCGGATGCCGAGGCGTTACGCAACGCTTTCGACCTGTCGCTTGAAAATCTGCGCATGCCCTCGGTAGACGGATTGCTTGTACACAATGCTTCGGATCTGCTTGCCCCTGGAGGGGAATGGCTTTTCGAGGCACTGGCGGGGCTAAAGGGCGCGGGGCGCGTACGCCATATCGGCATTTCGGCATATACAGGAGAAATTGCCGAGCGGGTTGTCGAGAAATTTCCGATCGATGTGGTTCAGCTTCCCTGCAACGTGTTTGATCGCAGGTTGCTGCAAGCGGGTACGCTGTCACGCTTGGGCCAACGCGGAATCGAGGTGCATGCCAGGTCAGCCTTCCTGCAGGGGTTGCTGTTGGCGGACCCAGGCAATTTAGCTACCCATTTCGACAAGGTGCGCACCAAACTCCGCGGGTTCCAGGCGGCGGCGCGAAGGGCGGGGGCGACTGCGGGGCAGGCGGCGTTGCACTACCTCTTGCAGGTGCCGGAGATAACTCGGATTATTGTCGGAGTCGAATCTGTTGGGCAACTGAACGAATTATTTGAAGGCTGGCCCGATTCGATCGATATGGATTTCAGCGAATTTGGCGTGGAGCACGTTGAAATTCTCAACCCGGTCATGTGGGTGCAATGATGAGCGAGAGGCCTTTCCGCGAGGAGGGTAATGCGGAACGGGCCCGTATTCACCGCATTCACCGTATTCACCGTATTCACCGTTTTCACTATGGGCCGCCGCTTTGAAGCCCGTCGCAATCATTCAGGCACGAATGGGCTCGACACGTCTGCCGGGGAAGGTGCTGATGCCGCTGGCAGGCAGGCCCGTGCTGGCGCATGTCGTGGAGCGCCTGTCGTATTGCCGCACCCTGTCCGGCGCAGTGGTTGCTACCACGACTGAAAAGGCCGATGACGCAGTGGCGGCGTTCTGCGCAACGGCGAATGTCCCGTGTTACCGGGGGAGCCTGCATGACGTGCTGGATCGCTACCATCAGGCAGCGCGGGTGCACGATGCAGACCCGGTGGTTCGCATAACGGCCGATTGCCCCGCCATTGATCCGACGATCGTGGATGAAGTGGTCACGGGATTCTTGACGGGTGGGTATGACTATTACGGACTGTCGGGTGAGTTCCCGGACGGCCTGGATTGCACCGTGTTTTCGTTCGCCGCGCTGGCGCGCGCCTGGCGCGAGGCCAAGCTGAAGTCCGAGCGCGAGCACGTCGGACCCTATATGGAAAAGCATCCGGAACTGTTCAAGATAGGGGGTTACAAGAAATTCACCGGCCTGTCGCACCATCGCTGGACACTGGATGAGCCCCGTGATTACGAGTTTCTTCAAATCATCTTCGCCATGCTGTACCGGGAGGGGCACCCGTTCCTGGCCTCGGACGTTCTTGCGCTTCTCGGCCTGGAGCCCGAACTCCTGGCCATCAACAGCAATATCATCCGGAACGAGGGTTATCTGAAGTCCCTTGCAGAAGACAGGTGAGCCAATATATGTACAGCCTCGAAGAACTGAAACAAGGCAAGGGCGTGGCGCTTTACGGGCGCGCAAAAGCGCTCATTCCCGGGGGCACGCAACTGCTCTCCAAGCGCCCCGAGATGTTTGCGCCCGATGTCTGGCCCTCGTATTACTCCAGGGCCAAAGGGTGCCGGGTCTGGGACCTGGACGGGCGGGAATTCATCGACATGGCCATCATGGCGGTCGGCGCCTGCATCCTGGGCTACGCCGACGACGAAGTGGATGAGGCCGTCATTCGGGCAATCCGCGACGGTGTGAGCAGTTCACTCAATTGCCCCGAAGAAGTCGAATTGGCCGAGGCACTGCTCGAGCTGCATCCCTGGTTCGGCATGGTGCGCTATGCCCGTAGTGGAGGCGAGGCGATGGCCCTGGCGGTGCGCATCGCACGAGCGCATACGCGACGCGACATCGTGCTCTTCAGTGGATACCACGGCTGGACTGACTGGTATCTGGCGGCCAATCTCGCCGGCGAGGACGGGCTGGACGGCCAGCTGTTGCCGGGCCTGCAAGCCAATGGCGTGCCGCGCGGGTTAATCGGCACAGCCATACCTTTCCACTTCAACGATATCCAGTCGCTGCGCGACACCATTCGCGGCAAGGAAGGACAAATCGCCGCCATCGTCATCGAGCCGGCGCGGGGCGAAGAAGCGCCGAACGAGTACCTGAAGACCCTGCGCGAGCTTGCGAGTGAAATCGGCGCCGTGCTGGTCTTCGATGAAATCACCAGCGGCTACAGGATGTGCGCGGGCGGCATACACCGGCGCTATGGCATTTATCCGGATGTTGCGGTCTTCGCGAAATCCATGGCCAATGGCTATGCGATGGCGGCCATTATTGGCACCGAGGCTGTGATGCAGGCGGCCCAGACGACGTTCATTTCCAGCACCAACTGGACCGATCGCGTCGGTCCCGTCGCGGCGCTGGCCACGCTGAAGAAATACCAGCGAACGAGAGCGGAAGAACATCTGATCAAAGTGGGCGAGCGCACCAAACAGATCTGGCGTGACAGTGCGGCGCAGGCCGGGATATCGATCAGTGTGACGGGGCTGCCCACGCTTGCCGCATTCGGTTTCCAGCACCCGCAGGCCATGGCCCTCAACACACGCTTTACGGTAGAAATGCTCAAGCGTGGTTTCTTGGGTTTCCGGCAGTTCAAGGCGTCTCTCGCACATGGCGAAGCGGAACTCCAGTCCTATGCATTGGCGACACAGGAAGTGTTCGCGCTGCTCGCAGCCCTGCCCGAAGCGCATCTGCTCGAAACGCCGGTTGCGCATTCCGGATTTCAGCGCTTGACCAAAGAATAGGGTCCGCTGGCCTTGAACACGGAATCGACGAAGTCCGGGTCAGACAAATCGCCCAAGTCGTGGCGCGGCGCCGATGTGCTCCACGAAGGCGCGATAGTGGAATCGGTCAACGGTTTCGACGTGATTGAGTGCCAGATCTGCGGATTCAAGCATGTCATCCCCATTCCTACTGCCGAGGAGTTGGAGAAGGCCTACAAGCACGAGTACTACACACGCGAAAAACCACTCTATATCGAGCGCTACCTGGAAGACCAGGAATGGTGGAACCTCGTCTATGCGGAGCGCTACGACATACTGGAGTGCCACCTGGGTGCTGGCCGGCGACGCCTCCTGGACGTTGGTTCCGGGCCGGGACTTTTTCTGCTCAATGGACGGCAGCGTGGTTGGACCGTGAGAGGCATTGAGGCGTCCAACGAGGCGGCCGCCTACAGTCGCGAGTCGCTTGGCCTGGATGTCATCAACGATTTCCTGAATGAACAAACCGCGCCGGCCTTGGGTCGCTTTGATGCGGTGAACANGGGCGAGGTGCTGGAGCACCTTCCGGATCCCGCCAGCATGCTGCGGCTGGTGCATGGGTGTCTCGACGATGGTGGCTTGATTTGTCTGGTGGTGCCCAACGACTTCAATCCGTTTCAGATCATTCTTCGGGACAATCTCGGGTATGAACCCTGGTGGGTAGCGCCACCACACCACATCAACTATTTCGACTTCGATTCTCTTCCCCAGTTCGTCGAGCGCTGCGGCTTTCAGGTTATTCACGAGGAGGCAACGTTTCCGATAGATCTATTTCTGATGATGGGCGACAACTATGTTGGTAATGAAAGCGCCGGGCGGGAATGCCATGCGAAGCGCAAGCATTTCGAACTCGCGCTTCAGATGGCAGGCAGATCGAACTTGAAGAGGAAAATGTATGAGGCATTTGCGAACCTGGGAATCGGTCGTGAAATACTCATGTTCGCCAGGAAGGCTCAGATGGGGTAAAGAGGCTCGTGACCGGGATCTGGACCGGACTATGGGCCTATTCATGCGGAATGTCCGACGGCGGCAGAACCAAATGGCCTTTTGTGTCCCTGATGCGAAGCATGGGGCTGGCGAGCGGAAGTCGTTAACCAGGGCCCTGGAGCATTGGGATGGCGGAATCCGAAGAAGAGGCAAGAATGTGGCCGCGCACCGTCAAGGCTCTTCTGCGATGCCGATTTCAGACTGGCTGACATGCTAGATACGGCTCCCGTTTTTTTCGTTTCGAGCGGCCGGTCCGGCACCCAGATGCTGGAAAAGGTATTCTCGGTGAGGTCGGAGATTGAGATTCATCACGAGTTTATGTGCACCTATGTGCAGCCCCTAGCGGCGCGGTGGTACATGGGACGGATAGGGAGAACCGAGGCAGTTGCTGCGCTCCGCGCTGTTTACGAGCCAGCGGTGTACTACTCGCTGAATCCCATCTGGGCGGATTCATCCAACAAGCTCTCATGGGTAATCGAATTGCTTGAGGAAATCTTTCCCACTGCCAGGTATGTCTACACAGTCAGGGACGGGCGCAAGGTAGCGAGTTCCTTTTTCCACAAGCTCGGAAATGAGTGTTACGACGACAGGAGTGTTGCCATATTGCGCGGGCATCTTGAAGACCCAGAGCGAAACCCATGTCCGCCGCCGGAAAAGAAATATTGGTGGAACGTTCCGCTCGCTCCTTCGCCCTGGGCCCAGGACTTCGCTCAATACGAACAGTTCGAGCGAATCTGCTTTCACTGGGGTGAGGTCAACCGCGTGATATTGCGCCAGTTGGTCAACGTCCCGGAAAGTCGTCGGTTTTTTTGCCGTCTGGAAGATCTTGTGACGGATGAAGAAAACATCAAATCTCTTTGCCGTTTCCTCGGGCTATCCTACGCACCGGAAATTTTTCGGGCGTTGGGACGGCCGCAAAACGTCAACCGACCGGAGGACAGGCTTCTGACTCCCGCACAACTGTCGCAACTTTTCAGGATCGCTGGCGACATGATGACCCATTTTGGGTACGATCAGCGAGAGGAGTACCAAATGGCGTACGGCCAACCGGATAGTCCCTGTGGATGATTGTTGCAATCTTTGCGGCCGCGACGCACTCGTCGGTGCCTATGTACCGCCTGACACTGAGCGGGGTTTGGTGATCAATGTGTGCAGTAATTGTGGCCTAGTGCAGAGCATGCCGCGGGTATACAAGAGCAGGAGCGAAGGCCGGGGCCGCAATGTGTCGGCCGGCGCCGGCTGGGGTAACGTGCGGTACGGAAAGGGCTTCCGGACCCGTACCGCTGTTGACACCCTTGGGCGCCTGTTCCCTGGTAGGCAGTTTCGCAAGGTGCTGGACGTCGGCGCAAACCGGGGTTCGTTTCTGCTGGCATTTGCGTCGGCCCATTCTGGCGCAGAGCTTTTCGGAATTGAGCCCGATGCGTCAGTAATCGGCGACTACCGGGAGAATCCGGCCATACGTCTTGCCGTGGACCGGGTCGAGAACGTAGCCCTGCCGGAGATGCATTTCGACCTTGTGTACTGTTGTCATACGCTGGAGCATGTGGCAGATCCGCAATCCGTGTTGCATCAGTTGCGTGCTACGCTGGCTCCCGACGGGGTCCTCTACATGGAGGTGCCGGACATCGCGATTGTCGCGCGCGATGACTGGGTGGAGGAATTCTTCATCGACAAGCACCGGTACCACTACAGCCAGAGAACGTTCCGCGCAGCCTTGGCGTCCTCTGGCTTCGAAGTCACGCACTTCTTCGGCGACGGCGAGAATCTTGTCGCCGTATCGCGCCCGGGTGCGACGAGATCCCCAGCTCCGGACATCGAGGAGGCAAAGAGGGCCCTTGACCTGGTAACTCACTACCAGACGCGCCTTAAGTCCAATCGGGACAAGCTCAGGAACGCCGCGGCCCGCATATCCGCAATGGGGAACTCCCGTGTTGCAGTCTGGGGCGCGGGCCGCATCTTCGACAGCCTCGTGACGTTCGGCGGGCTCGATCCAGGTTCGGTCTGCGCACTGTTCGACCGGGAGTTGCCTCGATACGTTGACAGGGTGCATGGCCTGCGCGTGCTCTTCCCGGACCGGCTGCCGGAGGTCTCGCCCGAAGTGCTGGTCGTCGCGTCGCGCGCGTACTTCGAGGAAATCAGGGAGCAGGCTTTGAAGCTCACGCGGCGCCCGCTCGACGTGATGAGCGTTTTTGAACTCATGGATGAACAAACGTGAGAACCTTGGAAGACATGGCGCTGTTTGCCATTCGGGCCAGGCGATTATCCCTGGCGGCAATTCATGCCGCCGCATCAGGACACCCGGGGGGCGTCCTGTCGGCGATAGATATCATGACGGTCGTGTTCCAGCGACACCTGCGATTCGACGCTGCCAATCCGCACTGGGAGGACAGAGACCGCTTTGTTCTTTCCAAAGGCCATGCCGCACCGGCGCTCTACGCGGTTGCCGCCCTGGCCGGCATGTATCCCCCGACGGAACTCAGGGGTCTGCGCAAGCTCGGCCACCCCCTGCAAGGGCACCCTCACGTCGGGACGACGCCATGGGTGGAGGCGTCGACCGGCTCCCTGGGGCAGGGGTTTTCCGCGGGCGTGGGCATGGCGCTGGGCCTGAAGCATGTTCGCCGCAATGCACGCGTTTACGTACTGCTCGGCGACGGGGAAATGCAGGAAGGCCAAGTCTGGGAGGCGCTGATGTGCGGCGCTCATCACGGGACCGACAATCTCTGCGCGATTCTCGACTACAACAAGCTGCAAAGCGATGACCGCAACGAAAACATAATGGCGCTGGAGCCGCTCGCCGACAAGATCCGATCATTCGGTTGGCAGGTTCAAGAAGTGGACGGGCACGATCTCGCCGCGATCGATTCGGCTCTGGCAATTGCGGCCCAGCGGCGCCAATCCCCCAGCTTCATGATTGCGCACACCATCAAGGGCAAAGGGGTGCCGTTCATGGAAGGCAGGCCGGAATGGCATGGGAGCGTGAAGCTGCGCGACGAGGATCTCGATCGGGCGCTGACAGCTTTGGATGTTGGTGCTGCAGACGTTCAAAGGTATATGGATGGCTCAATCTGGGGAAGCTGACCAACCGTCATTGATCGGTTCCGCGGGCGACTCGCTGCGCGAGGCATTCGGCCGCGCACTGGTGAGGCTTGGGGAGGAGCGGACGGACTTCGTGGTCTTTGACGCCGATGTTGCGGGCGGCACTGGCACGCATCACTTCCGCAAGGCGCATCCAGATCGATTCTATCAGTTCGGCATCGCGGAACAGAACATGATGGCTGCGGCAGGAGGATTCGCTGCCACTGGCGTTCCGGTCTTTGTCACCACATTCGCGGTATTCATGCTTCGCGCGCTTGAACAGGTCCGGTTATCGGTGGCCTATTCGAAGCGGAACGTCAAGATCGTGGCGAGCCATCCCGGGCTGGATGTCGGCCCCGATGGCGCGTCGGCCCAGTGTTTGGAAGATCTGGCAGTGTTCAGGGCGATGCCCGGGATGGTTGTCGTTTCACCCGCAGATTCTCTGGAGGCGGAGTTGGCGACAGCCGCCATTCTCGACTACGAGGGGCCCGTCTACATGCGTACCGGTCGCAGCCCGTGTCCTCGCGTGCTTCCGCCGGATTACCGCTTCAAGCTCGGAAGAGGGGTCGTGTTGCGTGATGGCAGTGACGTAACCGTGATTGCCTGCGGTGTAGAGGTCGCGCGTGCATTGGCGGCGGCGGAACAGCTTGCAGCCACGCAAATCTCCGTCCGGGTAGTCAATCTATCCACTCTGAAGCCGCTCGATGAAGAATTGGTAGTCCGCTGTGCCAGAGAGACTGGCGCGATCGTAACAGCGGAAGACCACAATGTTCTTGGCGGTCTGGGCGGTGCGGTCTCGGAATGCCTGGCGCGTTTTCGGCCCTGTCCGGTCGAGTTTGTCGGTGTCGCTGACCGTTTCGGCGAGTCGGGCGAGCCTGAAGAGCTTGCGGAGAAGTTTGGCCTTACGGCGCCGCATATCGCTGCTGCCGCATTGCGTGTCGTGGAACGAAAAAGAAAGGGGTAGACCCATATGCAGGTACTGGACGGCAGGGCTGCTCTGGTAACGGGGGGCAGTCGGGGCATAGGGCGTGCGATCTGCCTTGCCTTGGCGCGAGCCGGTGCGAAGGTGGCTCTAACTTACCGCGAACGGATGGCCGATGCGCAGTCCGTTGTCACAGAGATCCGGGATATAGGTGCCGAGGCGCTCGCCCTGCGGGCCGATGTTCGGGATCGGGCGGCTGTGCGTGTCGCATTGGGTGAGTTGGAGACGCGCTGGCGCCAACTCGACATTCTGGTGAACAACGCCGGCATCAACAAGCCGACTGATTTTGACCAGGTATCCGACGAAGATTGGGAGGAGATCCTATCCGTCAACCTTAAAGGGCCGTTCATCTGCACTCAAGAGGCGTGGTCGTTACTGAAGAGAAGCGGCAATGCCTCGGTCATCCACATCGGGTCCGTCAGCGGACAATACGGGGGTCCGCGCACCGCTCACTACGCCGCGTCCAAGGCCGGATTGATATCGCTGGCCCAGGTCATTGCGCGGTTCGGCGCAAAGGACGGTATCCGCAGCAATACGATAGCAGCGGGAATCATTGCATCGGACATGGGTTCCTCCGGCATGGCGGCGCCTGCGGTGGTGAAGGCGGCGGAGAACATTCTGCTGCGTACCTTAGGTTCGCCGGAGGATGTTGCCAACGCCGCAGTATTCCTGGCTTCTGACGCCAGCCGTTACATTACCGCCCAGACCATTAATGTAAACGGCGGTCTCTATTTCTAGGAGATCAAGGTGGCAGAAGGCAAGACCCTGTGGCGCTACGAGCACCAGGTGGAAAGATCGGCGAGAGAGAGCCGCAACGGCCATCGGGGCGGGGTGGTTTGGCTTACCGGCCTATCGGGGTCAGGGAAGTCGACTTTGGCGATGGGACTGGAGAAAGCGCTGTTCGATCGCGGATATCAGGTCTTTGTCCTTGATGGCGACAATGTGCGATATGGACTCAATTCCGACCTCGGCTTCTCTCCCGCCGACAGGGATGAGAACATTCGGAGGGTCGGGGAAGTGGCGGCGCTGATCGCTTCTGCCGGCCTGGTCTGCATTGCGGCGTTTATTTCTCCTTACAGCGATGCCCGGATGCGCGCGCGCCGGATGGTCGGCGCGGGATTTCTAGAGGTCTATCTGTCGGCTTCGCTTGCGGTTTGCGAGAGCCGTGATCAAAAAGGCATCTACAACAAAGCCCGGAAGGGCGCGATGAGCGACATGACCGGCATTTCCGCGCCCTATGAACCGCCCGAGGCGCCGGAACTCACGCTCGACACGGGAGATCTGGGCATTGCTGACTGCATCGACCGGCTTGCAAGCTTGGTCGAAGAAGAGCTCGGGTTGAAGGGGAACCCGTAACGGTGGAGCGACGGGCAATTCTCTTCGTCGGTGCTGGCATCGAGGCAGTCCCCGGTATCCGGCGGGCCCAGGATATGGGTTTGTTCGTCGTGGCAAGCGACGCCGACGCTAATGCGCCGGGCATGGCAGTCGCTGATGACCGGATCGTTGCGAGCACCTACGATGTGGATGCTACAGTAGCGTCGGCAACGGTCTACCATGGGACCCGGCCCTTTGCTGGGGTTCTATGCCTCGCCACCGACGTGCCTTTGACCGTTGCGACCGTCGCCAACGCACTGGGCTTGCCCGGGATTCCTCTTTCGGCGGCAAGACTGGTCGTGGACAAGCTGGCGATGAAAGACCGGTTTTCGTTGGACGGCATACCGATCCCTTGGTATAGGCGCGTGGCAGATGCGTCCGAATTGCGGCAAATTGTGGCCAACGAGGGAGTACCGCTGGTGTTGAAGCCGGTGGACAGCCGCGGTGCCCGCGGCGTCCTGCGATTGCTCCCGGGTATCGATCTCAATTGGGCGTTCGAAACGGCGCTGTCACATTCACCTTCGGGGCGCGTCATGGTCGAACGCTACCTGGACGGTCCTCAGGTGAGTACTGAGTCACTGGTGATCGCCGGCCGTGCGTCGACACCAGGATTCTCCGATCGTAACTACGAATTCCTTGACCGTTTTGCGCCTCACATGATCGAGAATGGTGGCGAGTTGCCGAGTGCTCTGCCGGCTGCGCAAAGGGCGGCGGTGTGCGAGTTGGTAGAGCGGGCGGCCCGCTCGTTGGGGATCGCCGATGGCGTCGTCAAGGGTGACATCGTCATATATAAAGGAGGGGCGCACGTAATCGAGTTGGCGGCGCGGCTTTCCGGCGGCTATTTTTGCACGCACGAGATCCCACTAAATACGGGCGTTGACTTTGTCGGCGCGGCTTTGCGACAGGCCCTGGGGGACAAGGTGCTACCCGATGAGTTGCAGCCGCGCTTCTGCCGCGGGGTGGCGCAGCGGTATCTGTTCCCGAATCCGGGCAGAGTCTCCTCAGTCGATGTTCCGGACTGGATAAGGCGCGATCCGGATATCGCCCTATGCGAGATCCGCGTCCAGCCAGGCGCGACAATTGGACCAATGGCAAGCCATCCGGCGCGGGCCGGTGTGGTAATTGCTACCGGTGAGAGCCGAGAAGCCGCCGTGACAAAGGCTGAGGCGGCCCTTTCAGCGATACGGATCGAGACTG
>C687J26845_10002202_pt1 | contig 11424 bp, 8 predicted proteins | sample RifCSPlowO2_12_FD_26845 | JGI IMG/M metagenome (IMG submission 26845) | reverse complement strand
CGAACACCGACCTCGGATACCAGTGAAAGTGCGAATCGATGGCGCGCATGACGATGCTCCCTGACTGTCTCCCGCGTGCATTGTAGGGCAACATCGGGGCCTCCGGAAGGTTGGTGTCGGGAGTAAATTACTTGTCCGGTTCTGTAGCACGTAATGTGTCCGGTTTTTGGGGGATGTATGGAAAGACCCACAAGGCCGGCACGTTGAAGGACTTCACCTACATCACCCATCTCGCCGACGCCACGACCTGCCTGCTGGTCGCCGCTTCGCTGCCCGTGAACACGGTGAGAGAACTGATCGATTACGCCAGGGCCAACCCGGGGAAACTCGCCTACGGCTCCAACGGGGTCGGCGCGAGCTATCACCTGGAGATGGAACTGCTCAAGCACAAGCAGGGGCTCGACATCCTTCACGTCCCGTACCGGGCGGGCTCCGAAACGCTCATGGCCGCCGCCACCGGGCAGATTTCGATCGCCTTTTCCCCCGCGGCGGCGGCGCTCGCACAGATGCGCGCGGGAAAGGTGAAGATCCTCGCGGTGCTCAGCACCAAGCGGTTTGCGAGCATGCCCGAGCTTCCGTCGATGGGGGAGCAACTGCCCGATTACGAAAAGATTCCCTCCGGCGACGAGATGGTTGGCCCTGCTGGCATGCCAGAATCCGTGGTGACCCGGCTGAATGCCGAAATTGTCAAGGCGCTCAATAACGCCGAGGTTCAGGCGCGGCTCAAGCAGATCGGTTTCGTTCCGGTCGGCAACACCCCGCAGGAGCACGCGGCCCAGATCCGCAAGGACATGGAAATCATGGGCCGGGCGATCAAGGCGGCGCAGATCAAGGCCGCCGGGTAACCCCGGCCTGCAACGCGACACGACCGTCGGCGAGACGCAGCGCGGACTTCTCGCGCAGTGCCGAGTCGACGCTATGGATCGCGGCGTATTGCGCAAACGACGCGAGCGAACTCAAGCGCGGACGAGGAACGGCGCTGCCGCGCGCCAGGGCCCGTCGCCCAGTTCGAGCCTTACCGACAGCACGGCTTGGGCCCCGGCAGGCAGCGGTCTATAGACCCTGTCGCTATCCTCGACGACCGAGAGCGGGCTGCCGCCGATGCAACTCTCGACAGTCCGCCTGGTCAGCTTGCCCGGCGGCGGCGCATGACCCTGAAGCACGGATTCGAACCAGGATTCCGCTTCCGCCACCAATGGATACGTGCGGCAAAGCCGTATCCAGACGCCTTTGTAGGCCACGGACAGTTCGACCGCATTGCGATCGCCCATCTGCGTGACTCTAGGAATGATCTCTTCCGCGCCCTCGCGCCTGGCCGCAAGTTCAACGACGGAAAGGATCTCCGAGGCGTGCCGCGGCCGGCTCGGGATTGCGGCGAGCGCGCGCTCGGCGATCTGCGCGGCACGCACGGCCAGCGCGTTCTCGTAGCGATCGGCCGGCTGGCGCAGTGACGCGAAGAGCTCGCTCGCGTCGACCAGTTCGGCGCCTATTCCTATACCTATGGGCTCGGCCACCGACCAGGGCAGGTACTCGAGATCGACGACCCCGACGCGCTTCAGTCCCCGCTTTTCAACGAATGCTGCGGCTGCGCGGCCGAGATCCGGCGCGGGAAGGATCTCGCCGACATGGCTCACCTCGCGGATCCATGGATGCATGCGCTTCGAGAACGACGCAATGAGCGACGGCGGGCCTTCGGGCAGCACGGCGACGAGCGCCTCGTTCCAATATGGAATGAAATGCGTGAGCCAGGACACAGCCGCCGGGCGCGCAACGCTGGTATAGGCGAGAAGCGCGTCGAGCCGCTGCGCACCGAGCGCCTGCTGGACGCGGCGCACGCGCGCGTCCAGCGCCGAAGTCGGCACCTGCTCCTTCGACCAGGCGATCAGGCCGCGACGCATATCAGCTCCCGCGGCGTGCGGCACAGCACTTCACAGCCGTCTGCCGTGACCCGGACCGAATCGCCGAGCACCATGTAGCCGACCTCGGGATGATAGGTGTTCGGATGCACGATCAGCGTCATATCGGGCTCGAGCACGAGCGTCACGTCCTCGAGCACTGCCGGGCCGTCTACGTACAGCCCTATGCCATGGCCGCGCACCCGCGTGTACTCCGAGCTCACATAATCGCCCAGGCCGCGACGCCGGAACACCTCGTTTTCGGCGCGCGCCACATCGCCCATGGTCGCCCCCGGGCGCACCGCCGCGACACCCGCTTCAAGCGCTTCGAGGTAGACGGAGAACGCGCGGCGCTGCGCTTCAGTGGGCTCGCCGACGACCAGCGTTCTGCAGATCTGCGCGTAATAGCCATCGGGACAGGGCGTCAGCTCGGTGGTCACCAGATCGCCGCGCGCGATGCGCCGCTCGCCTGGCGGATGCATGCCGCGCACCTCCACACCGCCCGAACCGAGGATCATGAAATTTTCCGGGCAGCCGCGCGAGCGGAAGAATGCTTCGACGTCGGCAACGAGTTCGTACTCCGCCCGGCCGACCCGTGCCGCGTCGCAAAAGACCCGGTAGCCCTCGTCCGCGAGAACCGCGGCGCTCTTCACCGCCTCGGCTTCCGCGGGCAGCTTGTACAGCATCAGCCGATCGAGCATAGCGGTGGCCGTCACCATGCTCTCGCGATGCGGGCCCCGGGCGAGCGCGTAAGGCAGGCAGTGGCGTGGCGCCAGCGCAATCCTCTTGGCCTTGAACGAACCCAGGATCTCTGCGGCGTGCGCCGGTGGCGACCGCGTCCATTCACCGCCCAGGCGCTCGGCCTCCGCCGGAGATTCGAGCAGCAAACGCGTGCCGCCGTCGCGCTCGACGAGCGCGATCGCCGTTCCCTCGACGACGGTTACGTCGATGGCGTAGCGCAGGTAATCGCTGCGCCAGGGATTTGCCGCGATCGCCAGTACGTCGATCCCGGCGTTGCCCATCGCCGAGATCAGCCTGCGGTGCCGCTGCGCCTTGAGGTCGTCCAATTGCCGTCTCCGTAGTCGCGCGCCGCGCCTTCGCGCCCCACATAGCCTAGCGCGATGTCGCGCTCGATCAACTCGCGCGCGCGCTCGAGCGGATCGCCGTAACCGCCGCCGCCGGCGGTGAGGAAGGTCACCGTATCGCCCGCCTCGAGCGGCACGTTGCTCTCCTTCTTCACGTCTCTTTCTTCGCCGTTGGCGCGGCGGATCACGCAGCGGTTCACCACGCCGCTCGCCCCGCCGTTCACGCCCCAGGGCGGATCGAGGGTGCGCTCGAGATTGATATTGACCGTGCATTCCTGCAGCGCGCGATAGCGGATCTCCAGCCCCAAGCCGCCGCGGTACTTGCCCGGGCCACCGCTGTCCGGGCGCAGGCGATGGCACTCGAGGATAAAGGGAAAATGGACTTCCTGGAGTTCCACCGGCGTATTGCGCACGTCGCCCTGACAGATCGACACCGAAGCGTCTTCGCCATCCTCGTGTGGCCGGCCGCCCCAACCCCCGCCGAAGATGTTCATCAGCACGAAGCGCGTCCCGGTGTCCTTGCGGTAGCCGTAGAACGAGCAACCACCCATGTCGCCCTTGTGCGCGGCCGGGATGCGCTCGGGCATCGCCGGAGCAAGCGCCTTAAGAATGGTGTCGATGACCGTGGGCAGCGAAATGCTCCACAGTCCGAGTGCCGCCGGCGGCCGGGCATTGAGCATGGTGCCTTCGGGTGAAATCAGCTCCAGCGGCCGGAAACAGCCTTCGTTCACCGGCGCATCGGGCATGGTCAGCGCCTTGAATGCCACGCGTGCGGCCGCCAGGCCTCCCGAATAGCCGGAGTTGAGCGGGCTGGGTACCTGCTCGTTCATCTCGGAGTAGTCGATGATCATGTTCGTGCCATCGACAATCACCGTGACCTTGACTCGCAGGCGCGTGTCGATGCGCCGTCCGTCGTTGTCGAGCCAGCTTTCCGCGGTGTAACGACCGTCCGGAATCGACGCTACCACCGCACGGGCTTCGTGCTCCGCCTGATCCCATTGCTCGGCGATGCACGCCCGAGCGGTCGCCAGCGAATAGCGCGACAGCAGTTCGCCGAGGCGTCGGCCGCCCAACTGGCAGCAAGCGATCTGCGCCCGCAGGTCGCCGAGCGACGATTCTGGAAAGCGGATGTTGTCGGTGATCACCTGCCACACGCCGTCGTTGCGCTCGCCCGCCTCGTAGATCTTGATCGAGCGCAACTGCAGTCCTTCGTGGAAAATCTCGGTGGTCTGAACGTTGCCGAAGCCGGTGCGCAGCCCGCCGACATCGACCCAGTGCGCGCGGCTCGCGGCGAAGGCAACCACTTTTCCTTCATGGAAGCAGGGCGTATAGACGACCACGTTGTTCAGATGCTGGCCGCAGACTTGAGCGTGATTCATGATCACCACGTCGCCCGGCGCAAAGCCGTCCAGCCCGTAGCGGTCGATGCCGTCCTTCACCGCAATGCCCAGATCGGCGAGAAAGATCGGCAGCCCGCCTGCGTTCTGGCAGATCATCCGGCCCTCGGTGTCGATGAGCCCGCAACAGAAGTCGCGCACCTCGTAGATCATCATGTTGTAGGCCGACTTGCACAGCGCCTCGGCCATTTCCTCCGCGTAGGCCACCAGCGAGTTGCCGACAACTTCCAGGGTGATCGGGTCGGGTTTCATAGGGTGATGACGATATGGCCGTGCGCCGTGATCTCGGCGAGATTTCCGGGAAACACGAGCGTAGTCGAGTTCGGCTCCTCGATCACCGCCGGCCCCTCGAAGCGGAATCCGGGCGCAAGGCCCGGGCGCCAGAGGATGCGCGTCGCAAGCGGCTGCTCGGCATCGTCGAAAACTACATCGCGTTTCTGTTCCGGACGGGGATCCTCTGCATGGAACGGTGCCCCCAGATAGCCGCGCAACTCGGGATCGTCGCGTGCGACGGTCACCGTCAGGCGGACGTTCACGATCTCGATGGTCTCCTCGGCCGCGGCGTGCCCGTAACGCAGCTCATGGAGTTCATGGAACCGGGCACGCACTGCTTCCTCGCTGCGCGCAAACGCGTCCGCCCCCGCTACCGGCACGGTGATGGCATGCTCCTGGCCGCGGTAACGGAGGTCCGCAGCGAATGCGAATGCGGCGCGCTCGGCGTCGACCGAGTCGGCTGCAAGCTGCTTGCGCGCCGCGGCGATCAGCTCATCGTAGGCGAGTCCCACCTGCTTGGGGTCGAGTTTGCCCACGATGCCCACCAGCGTACGCACGGAATCATGCCGCCATGCGCTGAGCAGCATGCCGAGCGCGGAGAAATTGCCCGGCAGCTTGGGAATGACCACGCGCGGCACGTAAATCTCCCGCGCCAGCGCTACCGCGTGCAGCGGCCCGGCGCCGCCGAAGGCGATCATCGCCGCATCGCGCGGGTCGACGCCTTTTTTCACCGACACCGCGCGCACCGCGAGCGCCATCGCGGCGTCCGCAATGCGCACGATGCCCGCGGCCGCGGCCGAAAGACTCAAGCCCAGCGGACGCGCCATGTCCTCTATCGCCTTTCCCGCACATGCCGCGTCCAGTGGCATGCCGCCGCCCAGGAACCGCTGCGCATTGAGCCTGCCGAGAACGAGATTGGCGTCGGTGACCGTCGGCTCCGTGCCGCCGCGGCCGTAACACGCGGGTCCCGGCTCGGCTCCTGCGCTGCGCGGTCCGACGTGCAGCCCGCCAGCCGGGTCGCGCCAGGCGACGCTGCCGCCGCCGGCGCCGACCTCGACGATGTCGACGACCGGCAGCTGCATCGGCTGCCCGGTGGCATAGCCGCCGATGAAGTACCCCTCCTCGATCGCCGCCGCGCCGTCGGTGAGCAGCGCCGCCTTCGCGGTCGTGCCGCCCATGTCGAAGCCGATTGCACTGGAAAGGCCGAGCAGCCCGGCAAGCTGGCCGGCACCGATCATGCCGGCGACCGGTCCGGACTCCATCATCGACACCGGCTGCGCCGCGGCATTGCGCAGCGACATGCTGCCGCCGTTCGATCGCATGATCTGGATTGCGCCGCGAAATCCCTGGTCCGAAAGATGCGCTTCGAGCCGCTGCAGGTAGTCGCGGGCGCGCGGGCCGACGTAGGCGTTCAGCACGGTGGTCGAGCTGCGCTCGTACTCGCGGAACTCGCGCAGGATCTCGTGCGAAGCGGTGACGAAGAGCTGCGGGTGCGCGGCGCGCAGCAGGCGCGCAACCAGGATTTCATGCGCGGGGTTGGCGTACGAGTGCAGAAGGCAGATCGCCACCGCCTGGACACCGTCCGCCTCGAGCTGCGCGCCCAGGCGCCGTACCTCATCCTGGTCCAGCGCAACGAGCGCCTCGCCGCGCGCGTTCATCCGNTCGCGCAGCTCGTAACAACGATCACGCGGCACCAGCGGGCGTGGCCGGTGAAAGAAGATGTTGAAGTTTTCCGGGCGGTTGCCCCGCCCGATTTCGTAGATGTCGCGAAAGCCTTCGGTGGTGACGAAGGCGGTCATGGCCCCCTTGCGCTCGAGTACCGTATTGATCGCAACGGTGGTGCCGTGCAGAAATTCGTCGAGTTCGGCTATCTCCAGACCCGCCGCGTCCAGCGAGCGCGCTACGCCCTCGGTGGGATCCGCCGGCGTCGACAGCGTCTTGGAAAGGCGGATCTTCCCGTCGCGGTAGCCGACGAGATCGGTGAAAGTCCCGCCGATGTCGACGCCGACCGCCATCACTCGGGCTTGATTCCACCGCGTTCGACGACGCGCTTGCGTATCGCGGGAAACGCAAGGCAACAAGTACGCAATTCCATCATGAGCATCCTCCCAGGCTCGGCATTATGGGGGATGGCGGCGGATAAGAAAACCAATCTTCGGGTATCTACACAGCACTTGGTGCCCGGGGCCGGAATCGAACCGGCATGACCGGTTAAGGTCGAGGGATTTTAAGTCCCTTGTGTCTACCAGTTTCACCACCCGGGCGGCTGCAGATGCGCAGCTTAACTCAATGCTGGCGAGGGAAGAAGCTTCGGAGGGATGTCGGAATCTGACACTTCTTGTGGGCACGACTTCCAAGACGCCTACAAATTACCGACGTTACGACGAAACCACGCCCTTCTCCGACTCGGCCAGCACCGGGCGCGCCATTTCCCTCAGGCGCGGCAACTGCCGCCTGAACGCATGGCCGGCAACGATGGTGCCGAATCCCGCGATGACAAATACCAGTTCAACGCCGGCGACATGGGCGAGCCCCCCGGCGAGCAAAGCGCTCACCGGCAGCATTCCGAGGAACGACATCGTAAACAGCGCCATGACGCGCCCGCGCAGGTGTTCGGGCACCAGGTGCTGCAGCAGGATGTTGCTTGCAGTGATGACGATGATGGTGCTCGCCCCCGACACAACCAGAACCGGCAGCGCCACCAGGAAAAAAGGATTGTAGGAAAAGGCCACCGAGGCTACGCCAATCGCCAGGCAGCCCGCGCCAATCCGTGCCCCGAGTCCGACGACCGTTGTCCGGTTCGCGAGATACAGCCCGGCGAGAACCGCGCCAAGGCCGGAGGCCCCCATCAGCATCCCGAGGGTGTCCGGCCCGCCGTGGAAGATGTCTTTCGCATAGACAGGCATGAAAGTCATCATCGGCGCCGCACAGAAGCTGGCAGCCGCAACCGTGATGAGGAGCCAGCGCGCTGGTTCGAAGGACTGAAGATACTGCAGAGCTTCGCGGAAACTGCCTCCGCGCCTGTGATGGTCAACTGCCCGGGGACGCATTGCGAGCAGCGTGTAGATGGCCGCAAGATAGGAAACCGCATTGACGACAAAGCAGGCCGTTTCCCCGATCAGAGCCAGAACAGCTCCGGCCACTGCCGGCCCTACCAGGCGCGCACCGTTGAAAGCAATCGAGTTAAGCGCGATGGCATTGGTCGCGTGGCTTCTGTCGTGAATGGTCTGCAGTATGAAGGCCTGGCGGGTAGGCATCTCCAGCGCGCTCGATACCCCGAGCACGACAGCCGCGATGACCAGCACCGTGGCCGAGAAGCTCTCGGTGTAGGAAACAAACCCAAGCCAAGCCGCCACCGCCATCGCCACTACCTGGATCATGGCCAGGAGCTTGCGCCGGTCCATTCGGTCCGCCAGCAATCCGCCGAGGGGCGACAAGAGCAGGCTGGGTATCTGTCCGGAAAATGCAATCACGCCCAGCATGAATGCCGAACCGGTCACGCGGTAAGTAATCCAGGCCATCGCCACCTGCTGCACCCAGGTGCCGACGAGCGACACCACCTGTCCGAAGAAGTACAGGCGGAAATCGCGCTCGGCCAGCGCCCGGAAGGTCTGATTCATTCTGTAAGAGGCATGGCGATTTGGCGCCGGATTCAGCAAACCGTGTCTATCGGCTCACGTTAGCCCAAGCCATTGCCTGACAGGAGCCGGTGCTTGGAGGCGGGGGTCACTACCGAATAGTCTTCGGAAAGCCGCATGAATACTAGCGGCACAACGTCGTAGCGTCGGTAGTTGCCCCCATAGTTGCCCCCGCATTTATCCTGTTACCCATTCCAAGCTGGCGTAGCGGCGTCAGAATCGGACCGCGGCCGCGTGCGGCGACGCAGGAGTCGCATCCGCGCCCGGTCCAAAACCGGTCGAACGGCAGTAGCACTAGGCCGTTCAGTCTCAATATGAGACTTTGAGACTCCGGCAGCTTATCGCTTCGGCCGTTCTTATCCTTCGCCTGCGCCGCTCCCAAGGAGGCACTGGCTTAGGACCATTGCGACGGATCAAGTCTCCCAACCCCCTATCGAATATTCCAGCGTGTAACCGAAGATTCCTAGGCTATTGGGCCGTGAGAATGGCGGTTCCCGTCGTTACGCCGCCCGCGCTTATAGTGCAACTTCCATTAAGATTGGTGCTGTTCAAGGTACAGTTCCAGTTTGAAGCGGAAACTATCAAATGTAGGGAAATAGTTCCGAGCGTATTCACAAAGCCACTACCGACCACACCAAAATTGCCGTTGATTGCGGGACAATTGAAACCGCCGTATATGGAGAAAGTACCGCTAGAAGCAATTGCACCTGTTACCGATGTAGAAATAACGTTGCAGTCAGCGGGGTAGGCTACTCCCGCAGCCCCGGAGACTGACCAATTCACATTTGCAAATGTTTCGGTCGAAACCGCGTATGGAGCCGCCATACACGGGATTGATAGCACAAGCAGTACGGTTACCAGGATTGAGCGGGACATTTATAGCCTCCGATGTGCGTGACGAAACCGTCAATCAGGCTACACGGATCTTGCGCAGTCGAATACCCCAGGCATTACAGCACCGGCGTCGAGCAGGCAACCGGGCGTTTCCTCGGGCTGCTGGAGTCCGTCGCAGTCAGCGGATCCCCTCGGAGGGCCGCGTCTTCTTCGGGTCCTGTATGGAATTCCGAATCAGCGATCAGACTCATTGGATTCCGTGGATCAAAATTCCCCACCGGCGCGTGCGGGACAGCCCCATTTCTCGCCTGCGATGGGGACCCCATTGCTCGTCGATGTCACTTTTCCCTCGGGGGCGCCAAGGCCCCTAACACGCGCGGCAACGCGGTGCGGCCGGCCAGTATCGGCGCTGGCCAGCGGTGCGCCAATTACTTGCGCGCTCAAGATGTGTCCTCCTCAATTGTGACTGAGAGCGACGGTGCACCTTCGGTTCCCACCGTTACACGTTGCCAAGCTGTTCTGGATATCACGTGTAGCCTAATCGTCCACTATAGGCATACCACACTTCGTGGCTGAACCAGGATTGTCAATTCTTAGTCCGCACCGTTTCCAGCGTCCGGTGGGTATCGCCTTGGTCGGGCAATTCCCCCTGCTCAATCGTCCGGCCACCCCCTGGCAACGGTTGGCACCGGCCGTCGATTATGAACGTGAAGGTCGCGCGCATTAGGGGCGCCTTTGGCTGATCGCCCCCGAAGAGAGACGGCAGACGGCGCTCCCCCAGCCACTGCCAGTGGGCCGCCGCGTCGCGGAGGACGGCCGAGCGAGCCCGCGCGGCCCTAACAAGCGCCGTGGCTCTATCGTGATGGGCCTTTGCCTTAGGGTCCCGCAAGATCGACGCGCCAAGCTCGGCGTCGCGGGCGCATTCGTCCGCCTGTACCGCGTAGCGGCTCAGCCGGTTGGATATTTGCATGGAGAGCGCTTCCCGGTAGGCTGGCTCGTCACCGTTGATGATCCAGCCGCGAAGGGTCTTGTGATCAATTCCGACCTGCGCGGCAACCTCGCGCAGACTGGCGCCTCCTGCGATCAGGGGCAGCGCGACGGCGGCGACCTCTTTCCTAAATTCCGGAGTGAACTTGCTGTTCGCGCGCGCACGCGCGATGGGGTCGAGCGGAAATTGCCCCAATTTTTCGCGGTTTGAATTCGTGGTTAAGGGTTCTACTGACTGATCGGTGGCCACGGGTCCGAAGGCGGGCGCGGCTGCATCGAGCGCCAGGAGAGCGGCAACTTCGGCGCTCAAACGTGCCATCAATGCACCGTCGCCCCGTGCCGCTCCATCACGGCGAGCAGCGCGAAGGCGTCATAGTTCGCCGCCGGGATGGCAAGCTCGCACGTCCCCACGTCCCGAATGGCCAAGGCCACGATCACCGGATCGGCGTCGGGGTTTTCCACCACCACGGCGTAGCGGATTCCTGGCCGCTCAGCCAGCATGGCGCGCACGCGCTGCCGGCGGGCTTGCATCGTGGGGTCGGGCAACGGGTCGTTCGCCCCCTCAATTTCCGAAATGTGCTCACTTGGGGTACTGACAAAACTGACAGAAGGGGCTTTTGTCGGTTTTGTCAGTTCACTTGGTTGACGCTTTCCAGAAACGTAATCCTTCAAGCGCGCTAGGTAGCTCATGCCTCGATCCCCCGCGGATTCGCCTCGTACACCGTTGCCGACCGCCCGCCGGTGTCGCGCACATGAACTACCAGCCGGTCAAGATCGACCAGCAGTTGCAGCGCGTCGGCGACTTGCTCTCGGTCGGACAGGTGCGCCCAGCCGCGCCGGTAGATGTCTCGCGCCGCGAACGTGTGCGACAGCTCACCGCGCCGCATCTTTTCGATGATTGCCTTCGCCTCAAGTACCTCGGGGCTCGTCACACTGGCATAGGCGCGGCGGGCATGGCTCTCCAGATATTCCGCCCAGGCGAGCGCCTGCAGCGCGGCCCTTGCGCTAACCGGGCCGGTCGCACCGCTCGCAAGGTGAAGAATCAGGGCCAGGCCGGGAACAAGCTTGCGGTACTTGGCAAGATGCGACTCGAGGGCGGGGTGTAACTCGCCAGCACGCAGCTTCGCTTCCCAACCCTCGCGCCACTCCCGAAACAGTGCGAGCCCATCAGCATCGAAGCGCAGGTATGGCATCCCCTCCCGCGCAACTTCTCGATCAGTGTCCCGTTTCGCGCCGACCGCTATTGGATCGAGCCGGTCCAGCGTCTCGAATACGCGGTTCGTCTCGCGTCGGGCATCGGAGTCCGGCCAGCGGT
>C687J26845_10002194_pt1 | contig 11438 bp, 10 predicted proteins | sample RifCSPlowO2_12_FD_26845 | JGI IMG/M metagenome (IMG submission 26845) | reverse complement strand
TCGGCACGCCTTACCTCACGTTCTTCAGCCTGGCCGTGGCGGGGGCGGCGGGCTTTTTCATGCTGCTCAACTGGGGCCCGATCCGGCCGCCGCGTTCGGCGTTCACCACGTTTGCCAGTATTCTGTTCGTTTACGTTGCGACGGTCGGCGGCATGATGGCCTTCGGCACCTGGTACTACCCCCAGTTCGAAACACCCAAAGCCGAAGCCCCCAGCCCCAGCGGCGAGAGCGCCGTGGAGAAGCGCGGCAAAGAGGTGTTCCTGAGCCCGCAGTTCGGCTGTTTTGCCTGCCACACGATCGAGGCGCTCGGCATCCGCGGTGGCCAGCGCGGGCCGGATCTTTCCTCCGCAGGCAGACAGGCCGAGGCGCGCAGGCCGGGCGTATCGGCGGAGGATTATCTGCGCGAGGCTATCGTCGATCCGTGGGCGTGCTTCACGCCGCTGCCTGCGAGCGGGCTCATCGAGTGCCAGGCGGCGGTGGATGCGGCGAAGACTTACCCTCAAATGATGCCGCCGGGAGCCAAGGAGCGGATGAGCGCGCAGGAACTGGGCGACCTGATCGCTTTCATGAAAAGTTTACGCGGCGCGGGTGAGCGCGATGCCAAACGCAATTGACCGTAATGGCGCGCGGCACATCGCGCGCGGCGACATTGCCTGGGCAGCGGTGTGGATCGGTTTCGCGATCGCGCTTCTCGGCACGCTTGCCGCGGGAACCTGGGCCTTTGCGTTCTCCGGCAAGGGAACGTGGTGGGCCGCCAATGCGGGAGCGCTGTGCCTGTTTTGCGGCGCTGTTGTGTCAGGCTACCGCGCCCGGTCGGCGGAGCCGCTGAACGGTGCCTTCATCGCGGTGTTCTACTTCAGCACCGCGGTGGCCGCGATTTTCAGCGGCGAATTTCTCGGGGTCTTGCCGGATCCCCTGCCCGGCCTGCCGCGCGGGGATTCGACCTTCTTTTTTGTGTGGCCGCTGCAGCAGTTGGCCGCGGGCACGCTCGGCGCGATGCTCGGCGGCTGGCTGTGGACTAGGAGTTTGTCGGACTTGGGTCGGACAAACTCCTAATACAAAACCGCCTGCATGAATACGGGAGAAAAAATGCTAAGGAAACCTCATTTCTGGCCTGCTCGCGTGCTTTTGGGAGGGCAAGAGCGGTTGTTAATCTGGGTTACATTCAAAATCGGCGGGCGGTTTTGCTGTTAGCAGCCCGTCGAATGCTAAGTCCGACTGGCTGCTAGGCGCAATCGGCGGAGGCGCGGTGAAAACCTATCATGAAGTCGCGGGCGATGGTGGCTCCGACATCCCCGGCCAAGTGGCCAGGCGGGAGGCACGCATGCGGGTGCGCATGGCGTCGGTCGCGCACAGCCTGGCGGTGATGAGCGGCAAGGGCGGCGTCGGCAAGAGCGCCGTCACCGCCAATCTCGCGGCGGCGCTGGCGATGCTGGGCCACCGGGTCGGTGTGCTCGACGCGGACATCAACGGGCCGTGCATGGCGAAAATGTTGGGCGTGCGGGGCAAGGCGCTCAAGCTCGCGCCGGACGGCGTGCAGCCGGCAGCGGGACCCCTGGGGATCAAGGTCGTCTCGATGGATCTGCTGCTGCCGCGCACTGCCGCACCGGTCGAATGGGACGCGCCGGCGCCGCCGCACCCGCACACCTGGCGCGGCGCGCTCGAGGCCACCGCCCTCGAGGAGTTCCTTGCCGATACGGCGTGGGGCGAGCTCGATTTTCTGCTCGTCGATCTACCGCCCGGGCCCGAGCGCTGGGCCGGCCTGCACGGTTTGCTGCCGCAGTGCGATGCGGTGATCGCCGTTACCATCCCGTCGCAGGTCGCGCAGCTCACCATGCAGCGGTCCGTCATCTCGGCACAGCGGCTGAAGGCGAAACTGCTCGGCGTCGTGGAGAACATGTGCAATTACCTGTGTCCGCAGTGTGGCGCCTCCCAGCCGCTGTTTCCGGCAGAAGGCGAAGCCCAGGCAGCGGCGCTCGGCATGCCGGTGCTCGCGAGGATTCCTTTTGACCCACGCCTTGCCGCCTGTTGCGACCGGGGTGCGCCGTTTGTGGCGGCGCATCGCGCCACTGCGGCCGGCACGGCGTTCATGGCGCTCGCCGCCCGGGTCAGCGGGTACTGCGATTCCCGCGAGGAGGAACGATGAAGTTTCTGTGCGTCGCGTGCGACGAGGCGATGCAGTTCGTGGAAGCTGCCGAGGCTCCGCGGGGCGATACGCTCACCGCGGTGTTTGGCTGTCCGCGCTGCGCGGCCCGCGTGGCGCTGCTCGCCAATCCGTGGGAGACGCAGCTGGTGCGCAGCATGGGTGTCTCGATCGGCGGGCGCACCGCCGTGCATGAGCCGCTCGAGGTGGTGCGCGCGAGGCTTGCCGAGAGCAGGCTGCTGTGGACCGACGAAGCGGAGCAGCGGCTCGCGCGCGTTCCCGAGTTCGTGAGGCCGATGGTGCGCGAGAGCGTGGAGCACCACGCGCGCGAGCGGGGCTGCCGCGAAATAACGTGCGAGGTGATGGATGAAGTTAAATCCAGCATGCGAATGTAGCGCCGCAGCCGGTGCGGGCGCGGCTGCAGTCCGGTTCGAGGATGCGGCACGGCCCGTCGCGGGAAGCGTGGCCTACACGTCGATCTATATTCCCTTCGATAATTCGGCCCACGCGCTGCGCGCCGTGGATCTCGGCATCGCCATCGCCCGGCAATCCGGCGTCTGCGTCACGGGCAGCCATGTCTACGCCGCGGGCCTGCACGACCGGCGCTTCCGCCAGATGGAAAGCGGCTTGCCGGACCAGTACCTCAAGGAGGACAAGCTGGTCGAGCAGCGCGAAATCCACGACGACCTGATCACGCGGGGCCTCACGATCATCTCCGACTCCTACCTGGATGTCTTCGGCGAGAAATGCCAGGCCGCGGGCGTCGCTGGCGAGCGGGTATTGCTCGATGGCAAGAACTGGCAGCAACTGGTGCAGAACATCGAGGCATCGAGTCACGACTTGGTAATCATGGGCGCCCTGGGGCTGGGTGCGGTGGAAGGCTCAGTGCTCGGCAGCGTGTGCGAGCGGGTGGCGCGCCGCATTCATCGCGACCTGCTGGTGGTGAAGTCGCTCGAACGCAACGAGTCGGAAGCCATCGTGGTAGCGCTGGATGGCAGCGCCCATTCCTACGGTGCACTCAAGGCGGCGCTTGCCCTTGGGAGGATGCTGGAGAAGCCGGTCGAGGCGATCTCGGCGTTCGATCCATTTTTCCATTACGTGGCATTCAACAGTATCGCCAAGGTGCTCTCTGCGGAAGCGGCGCAGGTGTTTCGCTTTCAGGAACAGGAGAAACTGCACGAGGAGATCATCGACTCCGGCCTGGCGAAGATCTACCAGGCCAATCTCGAATTGGCGCGCAAGGTCGCGGCGGATGAGGGCGTCGAACTGAAGACGACGCTGCTCGCCGGCAAGCCCTTCCAGCAGATCCTCAAGTACGTGCGCGAGACCAAACCCTGGCTGCTCGCCATGGGCCGCATTGGTATCCATTCCGAACCGGGCATGGATCTCGGCAGCAATACCGAGAACGTGCTCAGGATGTCGCCCTGCAACGTGCTGCTGGCGGCCGGCGTTTTCGCGCCGCCGCTGGAGGCGATCGCCGATACGACCATCGCCTGGAGCAAGGAATCCGAAGAACGCATGGCGCGGGTGCCGCTGCACGCGCGCGGCATGGCAAAGACAGCGGTGATCAAGTACGCGGTGGAGCGCGGGCATACCGTTATCACCTCGGATGTTATCGACGCCTGCCTGGCGAAACTGATGCCGCCCGGCGCGCGCGAGGCGATGGCGGCCGTGGTGGCAAGCGGTGGGCGCGGCAAGTGCCCGCTCGGCCACGGCGCGAAGCCTCAGGCCGCCGAGGCGGAAACGATCTGGGAGCGCGAGGCCCTGCTCGCCCTCAACCAGATCGCCGATCTCACCGCCCGCGAGCACGAGCGTCTGCGCATCGAGAAGCTGGCGCGGCGCAGCGGTGAGCGCGTCGTCACGCGGGCGATGGTCGCCGCCGCGCGCGCGGCGGCGACGCACGAGTCCTGACGGCATACGCAATGGCAATCGTGACGGCAGCAGTCGAGCGCGTGGTAGCGACGAAGAGCCGCACTGAGCCGTTCATCGTTTCGTGGAATCTCACCCGCTTGTGCAACCTGGGCTGCGGCCACTGCTACCTGGATGCCGTGCAGCGCAGGAGCGAGGCCACCGATGAACTCGGCACCGGGGAAGCGCTCGACGTGCTGGGGCAACTCGCGGAGCTGGCCCCGGGGGCGATGCTGGTCCTGACCGGCGGCGAGCCGCTCATGCGCAAGGATCTGCCGGAACTGGTCCGACGCTCGGCGCAACTGGGCCTGATGCCGGTCATCGGCAGCAACGGCATCATGCTGGACGGCAAGCGCGCAGCCGAGTTGCGTGCGCTCGGCGCGGCCGGCGTGGGCATCAGTCTCGATTCCGCCACGGCCGGGTTTCACGACCGCCTGCGCGGGCTGCCCGGGGCGTGGGAGGGCGCGCGCCGGGGCATGCAGGCTGCCCGCGAGGTGGGCCTGGCGCTCCTGGTGCAAACCACCCTGTTCGAGGAAAACCGGCACGAGCTCGCGGCCGTCGCCGACACCGCCGAGTCGGCCGGCGCGATGGCGCTCAATTTTTTCTTTCTGGTCTGTGTCGGGCGCGGCGTGACGCAGACGGATCTCACGCCGGCGCAATATGAGGAGACATTGAGCCGTATCGTCCGGCTGCAACGCGAACGCCCGCACCTGATGATCCGCGCGCGCTGCGCACCCTACCTGCGGCGGCTGCTTGGCCTGCGCGGCGGCGCAGGCGCGGCTGGTTACGCCGCATGGTCGAGCGCGTGCCTGGCAGGCCGCAGCTATCTTCGCATCACGCCGCAGGGGCTGGTGACGCCCTGTCCCTATATTCCGGAGGTCGTCGGCGATGTGACGACTACGCCGCTGCGCGAAATCTGGGAGCGGCATCCGTTGCTGATGCGTTTGCGCGCCGAACTGCCCGCCGGCAAATGCGGCGCGTGCGATTTTCGCTACAGTTGCGGCGGCTGCCGCGCGCGGGCGCTCGCGCGGCACGGCGACCTGATGGCGGAAGATTCGAATTGCCTCCACGTCAGGCCTGCTGACGCGCTGCCTGAGGCGATGCCGGCCATCCCCGCGCTCCGGGAGGAAGTAACGTGGGAGCCCGCTGCTCAGGCATTGTTGGAGCGCATGCCGGCCTTCATTCGCAGCAGGGTGAGGGCACGTCTCGAGGAATGCGCGGCCAACGAGGCACAAGGGGCGATTACCGTTGACTTCATGCGCGCTCACCGTCCGCCCTTGCGGTTTCCCGTCCATGCATCCGGCAACATCACGGGCGCGCAGTGGCCGAAGTAATTGTCATCGGCGCCGGAATCTCGGGCTTGACCGCTGCCTATGCGCTGCGGCAAGCCGGGCATGATGTCGTGGTATTCGATCAGGGCAGTGTGCCGGGCGGGCGCATGCGTTCGGAGCGGATCGATGGTTTTCTCATGGAATACGGGGCCAATAGCATAATGACTCCGGCGCCTGCTGCGGAAACGCTGATCGCGCAACTGGGGCTCGATCCCGAAAAGGTGACCCGCAGCGCTGCCGCCCGTCGCCGCCACCTGGTGCGTGACGGGCGCGTGCGCGGCTTGCCGTTGGAGCCTTGCCGTTTTCTGCTGTGCGATTTCTTTTCGCTCGCAAGCCGCGTCCGCATGCTCATGGAGCCTTTCGTTCCAGTGCAACACGATGATGAAACCGTCGCGGATTTCGTGCGCCGGCGGTTCGGCGGCGAACTGCTCGACTACGTCGTCGATCCATTGGTGGCCGGACTGTTTGCGGGCGACCCAGAACAATTGAGTGTCTGCGCGGCATTCCCGCAACTCAAACGTCTCGAGCGCTCCGCCGGCTCCGTAATCGGCGGCGTCATGAAAGCGCGCTTGAAACGCGGCGGGAAATCTTCCAGCGATGGCCCTGGAAGGCGTGTGCTGAATTCTTTTCGCGAAGGCCTTGGAACTCTGCCGTGCATGCTCGCGCAACGGCTGGCAGGACGGATTTTCCTCGGCTATCGTGTTGAGGCGGTGCGCCAGAGGTCGGGTAGCGGTTATCGCGTTAAAGTGCGGCACGGAAGCGTTGCGCAATCGACCACGGCGGACAGCGTTATCGTGGCCCTACCCGCGTATTCTGCGGCTGCGATCCTGCGTGATCTTGACCAGCGTATTGCGGCAGCGCTTGCGGAAATCCACCATCCGCCTCTGGCGGTGGTGTTTCTGGGATACCGCACACCGTCGATCGCCCATCTCTTGGACGGCGTGGGCGTGCTTACGCCAGCGATCGAAAAGCGCGGCGTTCTGGGAATGCTGTTCTCGTCCACACTGTTTGCGGGACGGGCGCCGCCCGGGCATGTGGCGCTCACCGCATTCGTCGGCGGCGCGCGACAGCCCGAACTCGCGATGCTTAGGCCCGGGGAACTGCAAGAACTTGCGCATCGCGAAGTGCGGGAGCTGCTCGGCGCCCGCGCCGCTCCGGTCGTCGCGCGCATGCACTGCTGGCGCCACGGATTGCCGCAACCCGGTTTGGATCACGCACAGCGCATCGGGGATATCACGGCGTGTGTTGGAGAACATCCTGGCTTGTTCCTTACCGGAAATTATTTTTCCGGAGTGTCCACCGCCGCCTGCATCCAGCAGGCTTTTGATACCGCCCAGCGCATCGCGCAGTATCTCGCGTCGCCGCAGGTACGCCGGAGGCTCGCCGCATAGTTTCGTTCCAGCGATCTCGAGCCGAGCGGAGAGAGCGATACGTGTCTGTCACGAGGTTGAGGTCTTGATTCCGGACTGGCGATCGAGGCAGTCGAGGTAGAGCTTCTCGTCCGGCGGCGTGCCGGAGCGCTGCGCCTGCCACATCGTTTCTCCCAGGCATTCGAGCACGACATGCTTGGCATCATGCTCCGATCCCGTTCTTGCCAGCAGGCGCTGGTAATGCCCGCGGATGCCGCGCGGCTGGTCGATGGCGAGCTGCTCTTCGACTGCGAGATGCAGCGATAGATGCAGGAATGGATTGACCTGTCCGCTCTCCGGAGCATAGTCGCGCTCGAGGTGCTGTTCCGGTCGATCGAGGAGCGCGTGGTATTCCGGATGCAGGCTGATCGCCTGCAGCGCGACCGTTTCGAGATCGGTCAATGCCTCGCCTCGCCGGTATTTCCCCCAGGTGCCGAAAAAGAAGCGCCGCGCCTCGTCGCGGGACGGGGCAAACATCTAAGGATTGATGTTTCCGTATGTCGCCATGGTCGTCTCCGCTTGAGAAACTCCTGGCTTGGATACTACGCACATTGTCCCCGGTTGGCGAATGCGCGCGCCAATCCGGCCTTGACGGCGCTCCCCGCCAACGAAAAGCCAAGCGGAATAGTGCCTGGAGGCTTATACTCGTTGTGGGGAGGTGCAAAGCGTGAAAACGAACATAGTCGCCAGAGTGCTAATCGGCCCGAAAAAGGTGCGCGGAGGCTATGCCCGCATCATTGCAGAAAAAGATGGATCCGGATGTATTGAAAGTTTCGATGTCGCATCCAGGACGTGGTCTGTCGCTGCGGAAAGCGTCACTTTCAGTGAGGTCTGGAGCGCACCGCCTGTTTCTCTTTCCCTTTGGGCGAGCATCGGCGACAAGTCCTGATTAGCTCACTGTCTTGCTCCGATATTCGCACAGGTCGGTGATCGGGCACGCCGGGCAATCGGGCTTGCGCGCCTTGCACACATAGCGTCCGTGGAGGATCAGCCAGTGGTGCGCGTCGTGCCTGAATTCCTCGGGCACGAACTTGAGGAGCTTGCGTTCGACCTCGAGCACATCTTTGCCCGGCGCGATGCCGGTGCGGTTGGCGACACGGAAGATATGGGTGTCGACGGCGATGGTCGGCTGTCCGAAGGCGACATTGAGGATCACGTTGGCGGTCTTGCGGCCGACGCCGGGAAGTTGTTCCAGTTCCTCGCGCGTGCGGGGCACCTCGCCGCCATGCCGTTCCAGCAGCAGACTGCAGGTGGCGAGAATATTCTTCGCCTTGGTGCGGTAGAGGCCGATGCTTTTGATGTGGCTCTCGAGGCCGGCTTGCCCGAGTTGCAGCAGCTTCCGCGGCGTGTTCGCGCCCCGGAACAGCTTTTCCGTGGCGAGATTGACGCTTCTGTCGGTGGCTTGCGCCGACAGGACGACCGCGACCAGCAGCTCAAAAGGAGAATTGAACTCAAGCTCGCTGCGCGGCGCCGGGTTGGCCGCGCGCAAGCGGGTGAAGATTTCGTGGCGTTTCACGGCGTTCATTGCTGTTCTCTGTGCTTTCGCGTCTCTGCGGCGAACTAATCAGTCACCGCCCGCGCTGCTGCAGCCGCGCTTTCGCGCGTGCGATCGCTTTTTGTATCGTTGCGCGCTTCTTCTGCTCCGCAACCTTTTCGCTTGACTCAATGAGCCGGGGACCGCGCTCTTCGTGTTGAGGCTGCAAGCGGTGACTGCGGGCGTGAAAGCGGCGACGCGATCGCGCAGCAGCGGTTCGCTTCTGTTCGCGCGTCAACACCCGTTCCGTTGCCATCATCTGGATACAGTCGACGGGGCAGGGCGGAATACACAATTCGCAGCCGGTGCACTCCGCGGCGATCACGGTGTGCATGACCTTGGCGGCGCCTACGATGGCGTCGACGGGACAGGCCTGGATGCATAGCGTGCAGCCGATGCAGGTTTCCTCGTCGATGACGGCAACCGCCGGCGGCTTGCAGACCCCGAATGCGGGATTAAGCGGCTTGAAAGAAACACCCAGCAGCGCTGCGAGATCGTGGACGACCCCATCGCCTCCCGGCGCGCATTGATTGATGTCGGCGCGGCCGGCTGCAATCGCGTCGGCGTATGGCCGGCAGCCCGCAAAGCCGCACTGACGGCACTGCGTCTGCGGCAGCAGCGCATCGATGCTTTCAGCGAGAGCGTGCAGCGAGTCCCGGTGTGTCACGCCACCGCCTGCAGCGGATCGACGAAGTCACGCCCGGTGTCCTGGGCGAGGCCGGCATGCGTGACCTGTCCTGCGTGCAACTGCAGACCCGCGCGCAAGCCCGCGTTCTCGGCGATGGCGCGCCGCAGGCCCTTGCCGGCGAGCTCCAGAGCATACGGCAGTGTCGCCTGAGTCAGCGCCAGCGTCGCCGTGCGCGCCGCTGCCGACGGCATATTCGGCACGCAGTAATGGATCACGCCTTGTTCCGCGTAAATCGGCTCGGAATGAGACGTGGGACGCGAAGATTCGCAGATCCCGCCCTGGTCGATGGCGACATCGACAATGACTGAGCCCGCGCGCATCTGCTTCAAATCATTGCGGCGGATCAGCCGCGGCGCAAGCTTGCCGGGAAGCAATACCGCGCCGATCACGAGATCGGCATCGTGCGCGAGCGGCGCGATCGTTTGTTCGCTGGAGATCGCGGTCTTGAGACGTGCGCCGAATACTTCCTCCAGGCGCGCAAGCCGCGCCGCGCTGCGGTCGAGCAGCGTTACTTCCGCGCCCATGCCGAGCGCGATGCGTGCGGCATGTACGCCCACCGTGCCGCCGCCGATGATCACGACTTTCGCCGGCGCGACACCAGGCACGCCGCCCAGCAGCACGCCGCTGCCGCCGTTCGCCATCTGCAGCGACCAGGCTCCGACTTGCGGGGCAAGCCGCCCGGCGATCTGCGACATCGGCACGAGCAGCGGCAGGTTGCCGCCCGCATCCGTCACGGTTTCGTAAGCCACGCAAGCGGCTCGTGCGTCGAGCATCGCCTGGGTGAGGGCGGGGTCGGGCGCGAAGTGGTGGTAGCAGAACAAGATCTGCCCTGGATGGGTCAGCGCAAACTCGGCGGACTGCAGCTCCTTGACCTTGATCACCATGTCGCAGGCATAGACATCCTGCGCGCTCGTCACGACCTGCGCGCCTGCGGCGCGGTATTGCCCGTCCGGAAAACCGACTTTGACCCCGGCGCCGGCTTGCACGATCACCCGGTGGCCTGCGCCAACGAGCGCCCGCGCGCCGGCGGGCGTCAGTCCGACACGGTACTCGTGGTTCTTGATTTCCCTGGGTACGCCGATGCGCATGGGACTGAAACCTGTGTCAAAACTCCACAAAAACAAACAGGGAAATCACAGTTGGCGCACATCTCGCGCATATGCCGATCGCGATCGCTGGCCTGTGGGCGAGCCCGCTTCTGCCCCCGTTGGATTCATCCCGGTGCGCCGTTGCCTAGCGGATTTTCCGTCGCGAGTGGCTGATACGAACGTCTGAGGCGACCGCTACGCGGCCGATGCCGAAGTACTCGAATCCTTCGTCGCGCACCGAATCGGGGTCATATTGATTGCGGCCGTCAAAGACGATGCATTGCCGCATCAAGCGTCGCAGTGCGGCAAAGTCGGGCTGGCGGAAGGGCTCCCATTCGGTGATCAGCACGAGGGCGTCGGCGTCGACCACGGCATCGTACTGGTGCTCTGTCAGGCGCAGTCGTCCGCTGCGAAACCATGCCGCCGGCAAGACGCGGCGGGCGGTTTTCATGGCTGCCGGGTCGTAGGCGCTCATCGTTGCGCCCGCGTCAAGCAGCTCACCGAGGAGCACCACTGAGGATGCCTCGCGCATGTCGCCGGTTCCAGGCTTGAAAGCCAGGCCCCACAGCCCGAAGTGCAGCCCTTTCAGGCTGTCGCCAAAGCGGATCCGGATTTTGTCGGACAGGATTCGCTTCTGCATTTGGTTGCGAACATCGACGGCGCTAAGCACGGTCGGCTCGTAACCGGCAGCGGAAGCCGTACGGATAAGCGCCCGTATGTCCTTGGGAAAGCACGAGCCGCCGTAGCCGCACCCCGCATGGAGGAAGGCGTAGCCGATGCGCGAGTCGCTGCCGATGCCGAGCCGCACGCGCTCCACATCCGCTCCGAGTTTTTCGCAGATGCCGGCGATTTCGTTCATGAAGGAGATGCGGGTTGCGAGCATGGCGTTCGCCGCATACTTTGTCAGTTCCGCGTCACGCACGCCCATCACCAGCATCCGTTCGTGATCGCGTATGAGCGGCGCATAGAGGGTGCGCAACACGGCACGCGCATGCTCGCTGCCGCTGCCGACGATAACGCGGTCCGGGCGCATGAAGTCGTTGACCGCATCGCCTTCCTTCAGGAACTCGGGGTTGAACGCCACATCAACGGCAGCCTTGACCCCGCGCCGCTGCAGTTCGCCCACGATGGCCGCCTCGACCCGATCGGTCGTGCCGACCGGAACGGTGGACTTGACGACGACCACGGCCCGCGCCGCGATCAGACGGCCAAGCTCGCGCGCGGCGTTCAGCACTTGGGTCACGTCGGCGCCGCCGTCGCCGTCTGACGGGGTGCCGACGGCGATGAAAAATACCCGTGCCTGGCCTGCCGCGCCTGCCAGGTCGGTGGTAAAGGCA
>C687J26845_10002193_pt1 | contig 11440 bp, 12 predicted proteins | sample RifCSPlowO2_12_FD_26845 | JGI IMG/M metagenome (IMG submission 26845) | reverse complement strand
ATCTTTGCCATTATCTTCCTCCTTCATTTCATCATTATTACCGACATCATCCTGCCGGCGCTTGGGCCTTCCCGGCGATAGGAAAAAAAATCTTTATGCTGGCAGGAGGTGCAGATTGAACTAGTAGTGATATTCTTTTTTAAGATGCCTGCGCTAAGCAGCTGTCTAAGATTAGCCTCAACTAAATCTAAAAAAAACTTTCCTCTTCTCCTTATCAGCCCATGGGAAAAATAATCTGCGAATTCAGGCCCTACTTCATAACAGCAGGAACGGATGCTTGGGCCAAAGCCGCAGAGGATGTGCTCTGGCTGGCTTGAGAATTTATCCTTAAGCATCGCAAGAAGATTTAAGGCAATAGCGTCCTTTGTGCCTCGCCAGCCTGAATGCGCAACTGCCGCCAGTCCTGTTTTTGTATCTAATAAAAAGATGGAGAGGCAGTCAGCGGTAAATACGGCCAGCGGCAGGCGCCTTGCCTTAGTGACCATAGCGTCATATCCTGGGATGGCCGAAGCATAGGTAAGGGCGCCCCTGCCTTTGTCTTCTTTTGCGGCAAAATAAATTCTATTTCCATGCGCCTGCCGCAGGCAAACTAAGTCATTGGGATTTATTTTTAATCGTCTTAGAAAAAGAGCGCGGTTTTTCTTTACCCCGTTAGAAACCTCTTTCTCTTTTCGGGTTGCCCTGTAGTTTCTAACGGGGCTTATATTAGGATTATGCTGAAACCCTAAATCAATCCTTCTGGCGCTAAAGGCGGCAATACAATTATGTTTTTTAAAACTATCAAATAGAAAGCATCCCTCGGCGTATTGCCTAACCCCGGAGGCGGTCATTTTAAGCGCCTCTTCGGTAATAAGAAGATTTTTCTGTATGCTTAATAATTTGATTCATCATCCATACCGACTCAACCGGATAATTTCCAGATGCGGTTTCCGCAGAAAGCATTACCAGGCCTGTGCCGTCTAATATGGCATTTGCCACATCGGTAACTTCAGCCCGGGTCGGCTGTAAGGATTCCGTCATATGTTCAAGCATCTGGGTTGCGGTAATCACCGGCTTTTTCTTCTGGTTACATTTTTTAATGAGCATTTTCTGGATGGCGGGTATTTCCCAGATGGGAACCGAAATTCCCATATCGCCCCGGGCAATTAAGATTGCATCGCTTACGTCAATAATTGTGTCAATATTTTTTAAGGCAGGGCGCGACTCTATCTTGGCCACAAAAAGGCAATCCGGGATTTTTTCTTTAAAAATCCTCATCGCGCTCAGGCAGTCGTATTTATCCCGGACAAAGGACTGGGCAATATAATCTACTTTGTTTTCTATGCCAAATTGAATATCTTTTTTGTCCTTTTCAGTAATGCGGGGAAATTTCAAATTTGCCGCGGGAATATTGACGCCCTTATTTTCTTTTAAGATACCTCCGGCAATAACTTCTGCCAATATCTTAGTCCTGAAAATCTTTTTGGCTTCTAATCTGATATTTCCATCATCAATAAAAATATCCATCCCGGATTTGATGTCCGAGAATGAACCTTCGTAGTCAAAATAAACCTCGTCCTGGCTGCCGATGAGCTCTTTTTTAAGCAGCATAAGCCTCTGGCGCTTCTTGAGCAAAACGGATTTGCCTTCCTTGAGCTTTCCGATTCTAATCCTGTTGCCTTCCAAATCCTGCAAAATTCTTATTCTGCGGTGATATTTTTGATTAATACGCCTTACGGTGTCTAAGCGCTTCTGGTGGCTATAGATATCGCCGTGAGAAAAATTAAGCCGGGCCACATCCATCCCGGCCAGAACCATCTTTCTGATTACCGTCTCGCTTGAGCTGGCTGGCCCTAAGGTTGCGATTATCTTCGTCTTAGGCATTTATTTGAAGAATTGGTTATTGCGGTATATATGCCCTGATTATCTTCTCTTCGGCTACAGGACTATCTGAACTATCGGTTGCGCAGTTTTCAATCTTTTCCACCACCTCGTATCCTTGCACAACTTCACCAAAAATGGTATGCTTCATATTCAGCCAGGGGCAAGGCNCNGTGGTAATAAANAACTGGCTGCCGTTGGTATNTGGCCCGGCATTTGCCATAGCCACTAATCCTTTGCGATCAAACACTGCCTCTTTTGAAACCTCGTCTTCAAAAGGCCTGCCCCAGATAGACTCCCCTCCCATACCCGTTCCCGTAGGGTCACCGCCTTGAATCATAAAACCCTTGATAACCCGATGAAAAATTATCCCATTGTAATATCCTTTTTTAATCAGCCCGGTAAAGTTCTCAACCGCCCGGGGAGCTATAGCAGGAAATAACCTTATTACAACATTACCCTGGTTTGTTTCTAAAACAATCTTTTTGTCCTCGGCCATAGCTATTCTCCCTGAAATAATGGTTAAGAAAAATAATAAACCCAAAACTATTCTTATGCTTTTAAACATCTGCGTCCTCGTTAATTTCTACTATTTTATTCCGGGAACGCTCACCGCGAATTATAGATATTTGGCTTCTTTTAACTTTATAATATTCAGAAAGTATTTCTATCAACTCTTTGGTTGCCTTACCATTAACAGGCGGCGCCTTAAGGTGGACTTTTAGGCAACCAGCATTTAGTTCCTGAATGTGATTTGTCTTTGCCTGAGGGATGACTCTGACATTAAGAATCATTTTGCTTCCAATGCCTGGGTGGCCGATGCGGATGAACTCAGCTTATCCTGAAACTTATCTAACCTTCTCTCGGCATCGCTATATTTCTGCATGGCATTTTTAATGTGTCCGCCCACCAGCCGGAAGTCCTCGTTAAATTTAGATAAATCCTGCTGCAGGCGGCTTAAGTTGGCTAAAATCTCCTTGGCGTTGCGCTCCACCTGCAAGCCGCGCAGGCCTAAGCAGATTACCTGCAGATAAGCATAAAATGTATTCGGCGAGACCGGAATGACCTTTTTGCTTAAAGAGAATGAGAGCAAATCCTGTTTTATTGCCGCCTCATAATAGACATTCTCGGCAGGAATATACATCAGGGCAAAGTCAAAGGTGCCTTCATCGGGAAGTATGTATTTGCCCGACACCTCGTTGATTCTGTTTTTGACGTCGCTAACGAACTTTTTATTGTAACTATTTTTTTCCTCCTCGCTGAGAGCGGAAAGCGAGGCCTTAAAATTCTCATAAGGAAACTTGGCGTCCACCGGCACAANATGCGCGCCCAAACGTATAATCGCATCTACCGTCTCGCCTGATTTAAACTGATACTGNAGCTGGTAATGTTCCTTGGGCAAAACCTGCGCCAGCAGATTCCCCAGCATCGTTTCACCCATTTCTCCCCGGAATTTAGGCGCGCGCAATAAATCCTGCAGGCTGGCAATATCCTTTCCCAGCTCAAAAATCTGCCGGTTTGCCTCCTGGAGCTTGCCTAAGTTATTCTGGAGATTGGCGATGATGCTCACCGTTGAGTCTAAGCGCTCTCCCACGCCGCGCTGGGTTTCATGGATAACCTGCGACATTTCTTTAAGGCGGAGATTGAGCTGGCCGCTTACCGCATTCAGCTGAAGATTGGTCTGGGAAGAAATCTTAAGCAGCAATACGGTAACCACAATAATGGTTACCAGAAATAAAATCAGGCTAAGCCAGGGCATAGGTTAATCCTCCGCTCTGCATCAACGAAACAATAAGAAACGAATAATTTCGCCGCCAAAGAAAAGAGAGACGAGCGCGGCCAGGGATAGGAATGGGCCGTAAGGAATAAGGTGGCTTTTCTTAAAGAGCAGGACATATACGCCCACCGCGGCTCCAAAGAACGGGGCCAGGAAAAAGGTCAAGACGACAAGCTTCCACCCCAGGAAACTTCCGATCATCACCATCAGTTTTACATCCCCTCCTCCGATAGATTCTGTCTCGCCCTCAATGGATTCCTTCTTCATCAATTTAAAGAATATCAGGTTTCCCATCAGGCCGCTTCCGTAAATCAGCGCGCTTCCTGAAATAGCGCCAAATAAAGAATCAATGAAAGCTATCTGAGGAAATTCCTTAAGATGGGAGAAACTTTTTATGAGAGCGAAAATTAAACCCAGCGCAGCCAGCCCAAGCGAAATTTCATCAGGGATTATCCGCCAGCGGATGTCAATGAAAGTGGCAATGATTAAGCCACAGGCAAAAATGGCGTAAATAAGGAAATCCAGGGAAAGACGATAACGGCTATAGATAATTAAAAAGATACAAGCAGTCAATAACTCAACAAGAGGATACTGCAAGGATATTCTCTCCCGGCAGAAGCGGCAGCGGCCTCTTAAGAATAGAAAACTGATGAGGGGGATATTGTCATACCAGAGAACCGGCTTTTTACATAAAGGGCAATGAGACGAAGGGCTTATCAGAGAATATCCTTCAGAAGGCATACGGAATATACAAACATTTAAGAAACTTCCTACCACCGCGCCAATGATAAAAACAAAAAATTTAATTATCTCATCCGGCATTGCCGCAGTCCTTTCTCAAGCGCCTGGCGCATCAGCTCAATGGGAGCCTCCTTCCCTGTCCAAAACTCAAAAGCCCGCACTCCCTGATATAAAAGCATGCCCAAACCACCAACGGCCTTGATTCCCAATTCCCTGGCATGCTCGATCAATGGCGTTTCCCTATTATACACCAAATCGTACACAAAGAATTCCCGGCCTTGCCCTACCCTTTGCTCAAGAAGATTCCTGCCTACAACCGAACGATCCTCTTTTTTCATACCGAGAGGCGAGGCGTTAACTAACAAATTGACTTCTTTTATTCTTTCAGGAACCTGTTCCATAAAGATAAACTCTAATTTATCTTTCAGAAAATCAAAGCGAGAGAAATGTTCTTCTGCGGAACGAACAGCATCTTGATTGGGTTCGTAGATAGAAATTTTGTAAGGCAATGTTCCCCAAGCCAAAGCAGCTACCACAGCCCTGCCTGCGCCGCCACAACCAATCAAGAGGACATTTTTATCTTTGGGATTAAATTTTAGGTCTTCTCGTAACGACTGCCGAAAACCAGTTATATCTGTGTTAAGACAATGCATTTTCTCCCTTTTAACCGTATTAATGGCTCCTGAGATATACACATAAAGCGCAATATCAGCTTTATCAGGTTCAGGAAAATGCTTCTCTAAAATCTCTTTAGCTCTGACTTTATGCGGAATGGTTATATTAAAACCGATTATCTCCTGCGAAGAAAAATGATTCCCTTCGATATCCTTAATCGCGATATCCCTTAACAGGAAATTTTCTAGCTCCTCTGGCTTTACTTCAAATAATCTGTATTCTGCATTAATGCCTAATTCTCTAAATGCCGCATTGTGCATCAACGGCGAGAGGCTATGCCTGACCGGATAACCGATGAGGCCGTAAATAGCGGGTTTTGAATTTAATTCCATCTCTATCTCTTGCGCGCTTTCTTGCCTAAAACAAGCGGCCAGAATTGCTGCCAGTGTTCTTCTTTAAAATAGCCAAAGGGGGCAGAATATAATTCTTTGAGCCTTGCTTCCATTTCCGCATAGCCAAGTTGCCTCGCCCTCGGCGGCAGGCGCCGGTTTTGCGAATAATCTATCGGGTATACTCCGTATATGACATTCCAGAATTTCTGCCAGTCGGATGAACGAAAACTCCTGAAAGGCTCTCCCACATAGGCCTTTAAATTCTCTTCATTTTCCAGCGTAGTTACGCCCTTTGCCCTTTCGGGATTCATAGAATAGATAAAATTATCCATAACTATGCGGACGCTTTCTAAGAGGTCATCCCAGTCCTGGCGTAGATTCTCGCGGGCAGAATAGAGAACAAAGACCAAAATGATACCGCAGACGATCAGCAGCTTTGGCCAGAGATTTAAACGCACCTTTTTATTTTTTAAGGAATTCTATTTTGTTGACANCTTGTAAGTAGGCCTTAATCGAGGCTTCNATGATGTCCGTAGAGCTGGCCCTGCCGGAAATCTCCCTGCCCTTNGTTCTCAGGCGCACATTTACCTCGCCCAGGGCATCCTCTCCTTTAGTTACCGAGCGGATACTGTAATCTAAAAGCCGGCAGCGAACGTTGGTCATCTTTTCTATGGTTTTATAGCAGGCATCTACCGGGCCATCGCCTGAAGAACAATCCGCAAAGGTTTTTTCTTTTACCATAAGGGTTATTTTTGCCGTGGGCACAATGTGGCTTCCTGAGGTTATCATAAAGGTATCTAATTTCCAGGTTTCAGGGACCTTTCCTTCTATATTTTCCAGGACAAGCGCAGCTAGATCATCATCAAAAACCTGCTTTTTCTTATCGGCTAATAATTTAAATTTTTCAAATACCTCTTTAACCTCTGATTCATTTAATTTATAACCTAATTTTTTTAACCTTTCCCTGAAGGCATGGCGGCCAGAATGTTTTCCCAGGACAAGGCTTTCCACCTTAAAACCCACGTCTTCGGCATGAATAATCTCATAGGTAGCGCGCTTTTTTAATACTCCATCCTGGTGTATCCCGGACTCATGCCTGAAGGCGTTTAACCCCACCACTGCCTTATTAGGCGCAACCGCGAAACCGGTTAATGCGCTTACCAAGCGGGAGGTCTTATAAATTTCCCTGGTCTTGATAGAGGTCGCCAAGCCAAAGGTGTCCTTACGCACCTTAAGCCCCATAACCAGCTCTTCCATTGAGGCATTCCCGGCGCGCTCGCCAATGCCGTTGACGGTGCATTCCACCTGGCGCGCTCCATTTTTTAGCGCGGAAAGCGAATTTGCCACCGCCAGGCCCAGGTCATTATGGCAATGCACTGAGATGACCGCATTATTTATATTAGGAACGTTTTCCCGCAGGCAGCGGATTAAATTCCCGAATTCTTCGGGTTCGCTATATCCCACCGTATCGGGAATATTTACCGTCTTTGCTCCTGCCTTTATCACTGCCTCAACCACGCGGTATAAAAATTCCTTTTCCGTGCGCGAGGCATCTTCAGGTGAAAATTCAATATCATCGCAAATGTTCCTGGCNTNTTTGACTGCTTTTACTGCCAGGCGCAAAATTTCATCCTCCGCCTTCTTCAGTTTATATTTCATATGAATCTTTGAGGTAGCTAAGAATACGTGAATACGCGCACGCCCGGCAGGTTTAGTTGCCTGATAGGCAGTATCAATATCTCCGGGAGTTGCCCGGGCCAGGGCGCAGATTACCGGACGCCTAATCTCCTGCGCAATGCGTTGGACCGACTCAAAATCTCCCGGGCTTGAAACAGGAAAACCGGCCTCAATGACATCCACGCCAAGCTTTTCCAGCTGATAGGCGATATCTAACTTTTCCTTTTGATTTAAAGAAGCTCCGGGAGCCTGTTCCCCNTCACGCAAGGTGGTGTCAAANATGNTTATTTTCTCCANTTATACCCTCTGTTTTTCCCCTCCAGATTTCTCGGTTAATGCCTCGAAATCTAAGCGGAGGGGACTCCGCTCACTTACGTTCGCTGCGCATCCANGGCATCATTTCCCTAAGCTGTTTTCCTACCTTTTCAATAAGATGATTGTNCGCTTCTTCAAGCAGCCGATCAAAATTAGGCCTTCCTGTTTCNTTCTCNTTAATCCANTCCCNGGNNAATTTNCCGGAGACTATTTCTTTAAGGATTTTTTTCATTTCTTTNCGCGTTCGCTGATTTATGATTCTCGGGCCGCGGGTCAAATCGCCGTAACAGGCCGTGTTAGAAACCCTGCGGCGCATACCGGCGATGCCCTGTTCCTGGATTAAATCAACAATAAGCTTTAATTCATGGAGAACCTCAAAATAGGCAATCTCCGGCTGATAGCCGGCCTCAATCAGGGTATCAAATCCTGCCTTAATCAGTTCACTCACCCCTCCGCAAAGCACGGCCTGCTCGCCAAAAAGGTCGGTTTCTGTTTCTTCTTGAAATGTGGTCTCAATAACTCCTGCCCGCCCTGCGCCTATTGCCCTGGCATAGGCAAGCGCTAATTGTTTAGCTTTACCCGTAGCATCCTGAAATATAGCTATGAGACACGGAACGCCCTTGCCCTCTTCATACATTTTTCTTACCAGAGAACCCGGCCCTTTCGGCGCAACCATAAACACATCCACATTCTTCGGCGGCTTGATTTGCTTAAAACGGATATTAAAACCATGGGAAAAACAGAGCGCCTTCCTTTTTTTTAGATTCGGCTTGACCGCCTGCGCATAAACCTTTGCCTGGATATGGTCCTGGGTTAAAATCTGGATAATATCCGCCTGGGCGCAGGCATCCTCTGCCGAAAGCGGATTAAAGCCGTCACTTTTGGCTTGTGCAAAATTAGGAGAGCCTTCACGTTGTCCGATAACTACCTTACATCCTGAATCCCTAAGGCACAAAGCCTGAGCGCGCCCCTGTATGCCATAGCCGATAACGGCAATGGTTTTGTCTTTTAGTAAACTTAAGTCCGCGTCGCTATCATAGTAAATCTTAGCCATGGTATACCCTTTCTTTTTAGGAAGCGATGGCAATCCTGCCTGTCCTCACTAATTCCCTTATCCCAAATTGCTCCAGCTCATGCAGCAATTGCTTGATTTCTTGTTGCTGGCCTACGAATTCAATAGCGGCGATGCCGCCTTTATGCTGAATCATTTTTGCCTGGAATTTATCTAATATGCTTTCCAGTTTAGTTTTATTTTTTGCCGGACAACTGACTTTCGCTAAAATGAGTTCCCGCTCAATATGCTCTTTCTTGGTAAAATCGGTAACCGTAAGCACGTCTACCAGCCTGTTGAGCTGCTTTTTTATCTGCTCCAATATCTTTTCATCTTCAGCCTCAACTACAATAGTCATACAGGATAACGCGTCATCCTGCGTCTCGCTCACCGCCAGGGAAGAAATATTGTATCCCCTGGCGCTGAATAGCCCGGCAATCCGCGCCAGCACCCCGAACTTATTCTCCACTAAGACTGAAATTATGTGTTTCATGCCATGCCCCCGATCATCCGATTGATTGCCTCACCCGCAGGAACCATGGGATAAACGTTCTCTTCTTCTTCAACGAGAAAGTCAAGGAAGACAGTGTTATCAATCTTGAGCGCCTTCTCAATTGCCGGGCGCACCTCCTCCGTCTTCTCAACCCGTATTCCCNCCGCGCCATAGGCCTCAGCCACCCTTACAAAATCAGGGTTACATAGCTTGGTCTGAGAATAGCGCTTCTTATAAAAGAGTTCCTGCCATTGCCTGACCATGCCTAAGTATCCATTATTTAAAATCGCGACTTTTACCGGTATCTTGTTGCAAACCACAGTCATTAGCTCCTGGATATTCATCTGGATTGAGCCGTCTCCGGCAATATCAAAAACCGTTCTTTCCGGACAGCCTAACTTCACCCCCATTGCCGCCGGGAAACCAAAGCCCATTGTGCCCAATCCGCCGCTGGAGATAAAGGTTCTTGGTTTGTCATACTTATACCATTGACAGCTCCACATCTGGTTCTGGCCGACCTCGGTTACAATGATCGCCTCGCCCTTAGTCGCCTCATAAATCTGCTCAATGACAAACTGCGGCTTGATTTTATTATCATGATGCTGATAGCGCAAAGGATGCCTTGCCTTCCACTCATGAATCTGCTCTAACCATTTTTGGGTATCCGGCTTTTTCTTTATCTCTTCCAGAAGCTGGCCTAAAATATTTTTGGCATCTCCCACGATGGGGACATCGGCCTTAACATTTTTTGCAATGGAAGTGGGGTCTATATCAATATGGATAATCCTGGCGCAGGGGGCAAAGGCAGAGACCCTCCCGGTTACCCGGTCATCAAAGCGCACGCCAACCGCAATAATCAAATCCGACTCCATAATGCCGTGATTCGCATAAGCAGTCCCGTGCATACCCACCATTCCTAAGGATAACTCATGAGTGCCGGGAAAGCCGCCTAAACCCATCATCGTCATCACCACCGGAACCTGAAGCGCCTCAGCCAGGCCTTTTATCTCCTGATGCGCCTGGGAGGTAATTACCCCTCCGCCGATAAAGAGAATGGGCTTCTTAGACCCGGAAATTAATTTAGCTGCTTTTTTAATTTGCCCGGGATGGCCAAAATAAGTGGGTTTATACCCCCGCATACTAACTTCCTCGGGCCAGAGGAAATCGCATTCTGCCTGCTGGACATCCACAGGTATATCAATGAGCACCGGGCCGGGCCTTCCGGTTGAGGCGATATGAAAGGCCTCGCGGATAGTTAAGGCAAGAGTTTTTACATCTTTGACCAAATAATTATGTTTGGAAATTGAGCGGGTAACCCCGGTAATGTCTGCCTCTTGAAAGGCATCATTACCAATCAGAAAGGTTTTGACCTGTCCGGTAATTGCCACCATTGGTATAGAATCCATATAGGCATTAGCAATGCCTGTGGTCAAGTTAGTCGCCCCGGGCCCTGAGGTAGCAATACAGACGCCCACCTTACCCGTTGCCCGGGCATAGCCATCCGCGGCGTGAGCCGCAGCTTGTTCGTGGCGGGTGAGGATAAAGCGAATTTTAGAATCGTAAAGCTTATCAAAAATAGGCAAAACCGCTCCCCCGGGATATCCAAACATTATCTGGACACCCTCGCGTTCCAAACATTCAAATAAGATTTGCGCGCCAGTCATNTTATTCTTCAATAATCTTTCGTGTAANGTTTAATNTGTAANGTGTAATGTGGCTCCTTTATCCGCAGAGCTGACCATCTTCGCATAGCGCGCCAAATAGCCAGAGGTGACCTTCGGCTTTGGCGGGCGCCACTTACTTAATCTCGCCTTTAGCTCTCTTTCCGAAAGAGCAATATCTAATTTTCTTCCCGGGATATCTATCTTAATGCTATCGCCATTTTTAATCACAGCGATTGGCCCGCCGCTCTGCGCTTCGGGAGAAATATGTCCGATGCAGGGCCCCCGGGTCCCGCCGGAAAAACGGCCGTCGGTTATAAGCGCAACCTCGTCTGCTAAACCCATGCCCACGATGCTTGAAGTCGGAGAAAGCATTTCCCGCATGCCCGGTGAGCCGGCAGGCCCTTCATAACGAATAACGATCACCTCTCCTTTGCGGATCTTCCCCTCCAGAATTGCTTTCATCGCCGCTTCTTCAGAATCAAAACAAATAGCCCTGCCTTTAAAAACCATTGTTTTCTTTGAAACCGCGCTCTGCTTGACCACCGCGCCGCCCGGAGCGAGATTACCATAAAGGATGGCAATCCCGCCTTGCTTATGATAAGGATTATTCAGCGGCCGGATCACCTCATTATCAAGAACCTCTGACTCGCTTGCTATAGTATAAATTGACCTGGCATTTACTGTTGGATTATTTTTTAATCTTTCCTTGAGCCGACTCAAGACCGCGGGGATGCCTCCGGCATACTCTAAATCCTCCATATAGAAATTTCCTGCCGGCTCCAAAGAACATATATTCGGCGTCCCCCGGGAAATTTCATCAAAGGCCGGCAAAGGCAAATCCACCCCGGCTTCTCT
>C687J26845_10002183_pt1 | contig 11495 bp, 15 predicted proteins | sample RifCSPlowO2_12_FD_26845 | JGI IMG/M metagenome (IMG submission 26845) | reverse complement strand
GCCGCTCGCGGAGAGTAGTGCTGCGGCAATCGCCCAAGCCGCGGCCTTGAAGAACTGCCGCTCGATCAGCGCGACGCCGATGGCGGCGAGAATCATCGAAGTAAAGATAAAGCCGCGCTCCAGAGAGATCATGCCGTGAATCGCCAGGCTCTGGGCGAAAGGCGCCAGACCGATGCCTGCCAACGATTTTCCCGCCGCTCGCACTCCNGTTTCAACCATCAAGAGCCCCCACGCCGCCAACGCNGGAACGATGCCTAACGCCACCGCCGGCGCATGCTCCTTGGGCGTCTCCTGAAACGCCTGCGCNACGATGATGATGCCGATATACAGGAGAATGCCNATTCCCGCCTCCAGCGGAATCAGTCCGAGCGCCGCTTGGATCGTGCCGGTGAGGCAAAGAAGGCTGATGAAGACGCCGTTCAGTGCGGAGTAACCGGAGCGCGCGCCCAAGCGCTTCCAGCCGGGGTGGCCGATGTAGATCGTCGTGGGAAAAACGCTGCCGAAAAGCGCCGCGACCACCGAGCCGATGCCGTTAGCCATGAGCGAGGGAAAGGTTCGGTATCGGTCGCCGGCCGCTTCCGCGCTCTCGATATTTTGCAGCGAGCCAACGACGTTGAAAATCCCCATGGGAAAAATGACTGAGAAGTAATTCAAAAAAGCCGGATGGGAGAGCGCCTCCCAGAGCGAACCTCCGGCAAAAACCGGGGGCGCCAGTACGATGCTCACATTCAATGCCTTGCCGTTCATGGTTCCTAAAATCCAACCCAGGATCGTTCCGATCGCGATCGCGACCATTCCTCCCGGCAAGCCGAGGGGAAGCCTCTGATGGGAGAAGTAAGCGACGAAGATCAGCGCCATCGGCACCATCGCCACTAGCGGCTGGGCGAAAATCTTGAAAGTGAAGTCCATGGAGATAAAAGTGATCGCAATCCCCGCCAACGCGGAAAGCAGTGCAGCGCGCGGCGTCACCCGCCGCACACTCTCCGCGATGAACGCGCCGATAATCTCGATCACGCCGTTCAGAAAACAGGCGACTAGCCCAACCTTCCAGGCCCACACCGGATCTTTGGTCTCCTGGACGATCGGCAGCATGATGAAAAAAACGAAGGCAAAGAGGCTTACCGTGTTGATACCGTAGGGCAGTGCCGTGACATCCTCCCGGCCAGTCTCGCGTGCAAGCTGGCGCGCCTGCCAGGCGTAGAAAAAATTACCGACGAGGATCGAGATCGCCGCACCGGGCAGAATCTTGCCGAAGATGTAACTGTCCGGCAGATGAATCAGCTCGCGGCACAGACTGACGATCAGAATGAGCTGGATCAAGTTATCGATCATCAGACCGAAGAAGCCATCGAGGTCTTTGCGGACGAACCACGGGGGGGTGAAAGTAGCTTGTGGCATCAGAGTAAAAATCTCCCGATGAATCTTCGCCGACTGTAGCCGTAGTCGCTCTTTTCTGTCAAACAACAGAGGCTGTGCGTAAGGCCAGATCGGCAGAAGCAGAGATCAAAGCAAGAGATCTTTCTTCTAGCCGTTGATCCTGGGGTGTCGTCTTGGGATACTCCAGCGATCAATCAACATAGCAATACGCTCGATGCTGCCGCCTGATTCAGCGTGGATGATAAGAGCTTCGTCGGACAAGGCGGCGACGATTTCGTTGCGACGTTGCGCGGACTCGGTTGTCGGACGGCGTGGACGCTTTTCAAACGGCGAAACCAACAACAAGCGACCGGCTTCAACAGCGCTGCGCCAGTCAGCCGGCAGGCGAATCTTTTCTAACGCTCGCGCCAAGCAGATAATGATGGGTTGTTTTCCCCGCAAGAGAATCCGCAGACATTCTCTTTCAACAGGAGAATGAAAACCACTGACCACCGTCACGCCCTCATCGCGCAGTTTCCGCGCCGTATCGTAAGCACCGAGAATGGCGTTGCCGGGGCAGCGGACCGAGCAGAACAAGCCGACTTTATGCTCGGCGAGAATTTCCAGCTTGCCGATGGCCCAGAGGCGTGAGGGAGCATCGCGCCCCAGCCTCTTCTCAAGATTGGCGGGCCAACGGAGGTGCGATGGCGTCAAGGTCGCCACCTGAAACGGACTTGTCGCCATTATCCGGGTAAACCCTCGGCGGTTAGAGCGGGTGTAGTATGGCCTCTCATCTTTTTCTAAATTTCTTGTATTTTTTGCGAATTTAAATAATCAAAAAAATCCTGTTTTTAACAAGTTAGACCAAATACCCCCGTTTCTCTTTGTATAAAGATTGTCTAATCCGTGAGATTGCTCTCAGCTTTATACAATCGCCACTGAGCTCCACGGGTGGCACCGTCGAGGTCAATCGATCTTTCTCGCTTCATTTCTTGCAGGAGGTTCGTTACAAAATGTCGCTCTTGAAAGCCAGTCTGACTCGTCGTCCCCAAACTGACTTTTTTAGGACCAAACTGTGGTCGCTCAGCATTCGTGTTGTCAGCCAAAACGCGCCTTCCAGTCGCGCAAGATGACCCGTCGCGGGTGCCTAGCGAGCGCCGCTTGGCTTCTTCAGGCGTCAGGCCCACGATGCCCAACAAAAACCAGTCCGGACATAGAAACCACATCCGCCAATCGCACGCAATTCAAAAAAAAGAGGCATGAGAAATCCCCCATGCCTCCAAAACGCCATCAAATCTTGTACGGCTATTTCTTTTGCCCAACTCTATTGGCGGTGTCCGTGTGCAGCCGACGGCCAATGGTATCAATTGGCGGAAGCTTATACCCCTGATTAATCGCGATACCTTCTTTTTTCATCGATTCGTAAAAGTCACGAAGTTTCTGAAAATTAGGATTTCCTGTTCTCTCCTCTTCTTCTTCGGTGAGAACTTGCTTAACTTTTTCAATGATTTTCATGAAAGTCCTCCATCAGAAGTAATTTCTACTGTGCAAGAAAAAGGGGAAATTGTTTTTGGCGATATACTCGGTTATGAGATCATTATATGAACGTATGAGAGGTTGCAACACCGGATCTTTTGAGTAATCTTCGATCTTCAGCCGCAACAAGTCTCGTAAGGTGCTTATTCCAATCATTCGTCCGTGCGAATGCCAATAATGGTTATCTCCCAACTGTTTGGCGATCTCCTCGGCTCGCGCTTCTTTTTCCGCCTGGGCTACCGGTTGTCCCTTTTTAACTGGGTCAGTTTCATGAATGGTCCAGTCCGTGAACTTGAACTCGACTAGCCATTTTTTTAATAACGTGATGGTCAACTGCTTTGCTTGCTCGTAACGACTCAACATCGCTAGATCTTGGTTCTGTAGAATCAGAAATTCCGCGTTTGTAAGATTTCCAGTTTTTGCCTTTTCGAGCAGCTCTTCAACCTTGTCCAAGTAACCGAGGGCCGGGACATACTGTGTGCCGTTCCACACCTGCGGATCAATTGGGCCGAGAGAGGACGAATAATCCATGTAAATCTTATTGCCCGACATACAAAAAATTGTCCCCGCCGACATCGCAAAATCAGGGACAACGAAATAGACCTCACCATAGTGAAAGCGGGTAATGTCCACCATCTTTTCGACGATTTCGGCGGAACCGCCGCCGGTATTCAATATTACAACGAGGCGACGATCACAGTTTTTTCTTTTGTGGTTCCTTTGATGAGATCCTCAATCAGATCGCGGAAAGGGCGGATTAAACTTGGGTGTATTTCTCCATAGTAAAAAACAGCATCAGCCCTAAAATTCTTCTCCAGTTCAGCTAACTTCTCGTTAAGAATGTTCTTTATTGTTGCATCGAAAATCATCAGTCAGCCCGTTCTGTTGAGAGCTCGGCCCACATTCATCTAAAAGTATGCCACATCCTCGCAAGGGGGGCAAAAGGAGGACGCCTGGCAACTGAAATTCGATTAACCGCCTAGAACTCGTCCTTACTTTTGTCGAAGATCAAGGGCGGCATATGTATGCGGCTTTCATTCCTCTTCGATTTCCGCCTCCCGCCCCATCCGGTACTTGATGTCGTAGTTGATGATGAAGTCCAACTCCTCGTCCGTGAACCCGTAATGCGCCGCCAGCACCCGGTCGATTTCGTCGATGATAGACTTGGACAAGCTTGGCCCAAACTCTTAGCCTGAAAAAGATTCCTGGCCCGTTTACCTTTTCGTGCGCAAGTCGGCGCGCCTGCCAGGCGTAGAAAAAATTGCCGACGAGGATCGAAATCGCCGCGCCGGGCAGAATCTTGCCGAAGATGTAGCTGTCCGGCAGATGAATCAGCTCGCGGCACAGACTGACGATCAGAATGAGCTGGATCAGGTTATCGATCATCAGACCGAAGAAGCCTTCGAGATCCTTGCGCACGAACCAGGGGGGATTGACTTGAGATTGGGACATAAGTTCGAAATTCCCGTAGGTGATTTTCCGCGAATGTAGCCGTCATCTCTCGCTTCTGTCAAACGACTTCGGATTCGCGATGTTGCAATAAGACTACTGTTGCGTGGCAGGTAACGCGGCGAAAGAACTACGCAGATGCGAAAAAACGTTGCAAGTTGGGCAGACGTATCTCTCGCCCGTTATAAAAGCTATTTACTAAAGAGGGTGGTTGTTGATAGCAGCGTAAGTAGACGGTGTCTCTGCTTCGCTCGCGAGTTCTGTGAAATCTTCGCTCGAACAAGGTTTGAATTTCTCTGGCCACTTGGCCGTTAACGTACACAACAATCGAAGTTGAATCGGTGCCTCGGTGTTTACTCGTTTAACCCGGACCTGAACTGCATCTGGATTATTTGCCAAAACTTCCAGGAAATCGCGGGAAATGTATCTCGGACAGTAACCTACGATGCTCGCGGGGTCGTCCGTGCGAAGCGCGATCGCGCATGCATCAAACCGATTTTGGGGGTCCGGCATAAGATACAGCGTCTCCCCGGCATGGAGTTTACCAATTCTGACACGTGCTTCGTCCAGTAGATGCCTGACACCGTGACTAAAGAAGTGGACTACGTACTTACCGTCCGGGTCAGCTTCAGGACAAGGGAAAACCGTTAATGAATCAGTCTCTCTCACTCCTTCCGTGCGGGCGAGGATGACTAGCGGGTCCGCCTCGTCCTCTCGCAGGTCGAGCCAACGCAAGAAATCTGCATATTCTGGACGCTTGCTAGAGATCAGACGGTTGGTAAACAATGGAAACAGGTCCAGAGATCTATAGACCTCGTGCAGGTCCCGCATGGACCCAAAGGGAATAAAATTTTTGGAACGCGTTGCCCCTTTTGTGTAAACGAATCGATAAATTTTCCCCTCCATGGTCAGCTTTCCTACCGAAAACCATTCCCTAGAGTGCGGGTCTTCCCAAGCTAAATACAAAAACTTGATTTTGACCTCTGGCACGAGTTTCTCGCCTGTGAGAACCTGTAATACACCGATGTCTTAGACAAGCCCCGACGGCAGCTTCTTGCCCGTCGTTCGAATTTCGTCGATCAATCCTTGCACCTCGTCGATCGAATGAAGCTCGACTTTATTTTCCTTGAGAATATCACTGACGACGTCTTTGTATTCACTCGACTCAGGTGCAAATGACCCGACGACGATCAGTTTTAGCTTGCCAAGTTTTTCGTCCGGATGATCGTAGAGCGATCGTCCTTCAACGGCGTGCCTGCACGCGACGTTGAGGACATTCGATTCCACCGTCTGCTGGAAGCCAACCGGCTGTATAAGATTGAAACGGCCATTTTGAAATCCAAAAGGTACGGTCAACGACTTATGAAAAGCAGGCACGGTCACCGTAACATCTCTACGGATAAGCTCATCAACACCCTTGTCGCGGAACGTCCGTTCAAGCGCTTTCTCCACGGGGGGCGCGCTGTATTTCAGCGGCTGCTTTGACCGGCCGCCGACAAGATCGTCGAACAACTCGTCGAGGTCCTTTTCCGGTTCCAAGACCTTCATCGGTCGCGGTGCCGCGACTTGTACCTCGTTGACCCGTGTCGCAATAAAGCTCGTTAGGTCATCCAGATTTTTAAAGTCTTTGCCTGTTACTTCCAGCCGATTGATGATCGCATTCTTGACGGCATTGATCTGCGTCCAATCGTTATCTTGTGAACCGAAAAATCGTCGGATTCGATCGTTTCCCTGAGCAGTCTTGGCGCGCAGAAATCCACGCTCCGGGCAAAAGAGAATCACGCCGATATTAGCAGCTTCCAGTCGCGCCAAGTCTGGGCAGTACTGAATCAAAGAATAATAACCTTTTGAGGTTTCCATAGAATGTCCCTTGGTTGAACCCTTTAAGTCGACCTTTCGGTAACAGCCCTCGTTATCACACAGGCATATATATCTGCCTAAAGTCCTTTCCGTTCCAAGGCATAAAATGTCCCGTTCCGGGCGCAGCTTCTCTCGCTTTTAGAACGATCTGAGGCCACCAATGAACCAAGCTTTCCGCTTGCTTCCAAAATCCTCTGCTCGCCCAGCCGTCTGCAAAGAAGAACGCCGTCAAGCCGGATTCCTGCCACGCTCTTCTCGGAGCCTGGCCTCTTGTTATTCTCGGATCGCCTGAAATGATGACCCAGTCCTTGTCATTGGCGAGTGAGCGAATCCACTCTTCATCCGTAGTATCAGGCGCGAATCGCTCGGTGAGATGAACCAGCTCGTATTCTTGTATTTGGGCGAGGATAGTAAGTGCTTGAACGAACTTGACAGACACGCAGTTGTCGAAGAAAAATCTCACGCCGCTCGCTTAGTCTCGAACTGAACCGCGTCCAATACTTCGTCTACTTCTACACCGTACCATTTTGCTACGAACTCGATGGATTTCTCTGCGTTCACGGCGCCGTTCAATATCTTGGTGGGAATACCCGCTTTTGCGACGATGGGCGCTCCAAACGACCGCTGCGGATCAATAACGACGTAGCGATTTTTCCCCAAAGGCCACCACCGAGCCGGTTCCTTGAGTTCATTAAAATCTAAGCCGATGTAGAGGTATGGTGCGATGACCTTTTCAAACACGTATTGCTCGTTCACGATATCGAGAAGGACTTTGTCGCCAGTCGCCTTCGTTATCTCCGCTAAAATCGTTCGCCCATCGGATTTGAAAATTTGCGTAGAGAAGGGGTGATGGCGCCCAAGTAGTTCCTTAGCACGATGGGACGCTATTCGAAGAGCCTTAGTGCTTACCCCGTACTGCCGAAATGCGTCTAGAAATCTGATTTCGATTAAATCAGCGAACGTAAGAATGGGAGATTCGGCGGAGTCGGGCTCGCGACCGATAATCGCAGGCATGGTCTGCCGAGTGCCGTTGTACGTAAACGCGTAGCCCCGAGTCCAACGGCTGATCCGCTGGCGATTCACACCAGTCAGCAGAGACGCCTCAGCGAGCGTATATACCCCACACCCGATGTTACTAAAGTGCAAGTGACCTACCTCCGATTTGCGATGGTTCTATTCTAAACAGCTACCGCAATGCAAGCAACCCGTTGGATCGGCGCCAAAACTCCGCACACGGGATGCCTAAAACTCTCCATTAAACGCCCGGTGGAGCATAGACTGAAACAGATCCGCCACGCGGCGGTTCGTTCGGAACGGGTTGCGGACTGGTCACAAACTGTGACCGGTTCAAACATGCCTCAGAACTGCACTTTAAATGCTGCGACACCAGTCAAACATTTTTTTGCGGACGGTGGGTCTTCCGACGCCCCGCGGATTGAGTTGGTTTTACCGCATCCAAGCTAACCCCGTTATCTATTGATTACGGCCAATGGCCATTTTTTCTGGATGCCAGTTATGCCGTGCTGCCCTAATCACCTCGTTGTCGGGAAATCCCTAGTGCGCCGCCAGCACCCGGTCGATTTAGTCGAGGATGGGTTTCGACTTGCTTGGCCGAACATCTTAGCCCGAAAAAGACTGCCGACCCATTTAATTCCCTCCCTTTAATTCCCTCTACGTCTTAATTAGCCCCGNTTCCTGAAAGCTGTAGTANCCNTTTCGACTCACGATGACGTGATCCAGAACGCGGATGCCGAGAATCTTGCCGGCTTCGGTTAATTGTTCCTGGAGCTGGAGGTCGGACTGACTTGGCTGAAGGTCTCCTGATGGGTGGTTGTGAGCGAAGATCACGGCGGCGGCGCGGTCCGCGATGACATCGGCAAAGACCTCGCGCGGGTGAACGGGGCTTTTGTCGAGCAATCCAATAGTGACCACGCGCTTTTCTATGACCTCGTTCGCACCGTTAAGCGAGATGCAAAGGAAGTATTCTTGTTGCTTTCCCCCTATATCGGTTAAAAATGGCAGTACGTCTCTGGCGCAAGAGATCTTCACCGTATCTTTTAGTAGGTGACGGCGAGCAAGTTCGAACGCCGCGAGAATTTGAGCCGCCTTGGCGAGGCCCATGCGGGGAACCCCAAGCAGATGATCGAGCTTTAAAGTTTCCTTGTGTTCACGGATGAGACCGGCAACCTGCTTGCTGATCGTGCGCACGTCAACGCCAGCGGTCCCCATGCCGAGAATTGCCGCGACCAGCTCCTCATCAGAGAGAGCCGAAGCGCCTTTATCCCGCAGCTTCTCGCGCGGGCGGCTGTGCTTCGGCATGTCCTTGATGGTTTTCATAGCATCGAAAAGTGTCGCGACTGGGGATTCCCCCCTACAGTCATCACCGAATCCCGACGCTTCGTCGGGATTGCTGTCGGAATTTTAAGCAAGCTTGTCTTTTGAATCCCTATCCCGCCAAAATGGCGGGATTTTTGGCGGGATTCCCGATTCCGGGCTAGTGTCTGGTTCGTATCCGGACGGCTTGTCCCGATTTTTGTCCGGATAATCGCAAGGACCCGTTGACTGGGCCTAGTCCGGCCACACCGCCCGACCTATCGGTCAGTTGCGGCCGCGCTTCTTCACAGCGTACCCCTCCGCGCCGCGACTTTGTCCGGTTCAAGTGATTTTTGCACCAAGCCCTGTGCAATAATCACAGTTGCCGGACTCCCGGCAGTCGACCGGCGCCCTCCCGGGCATCATGACCACCCCAAATCTCGTCCAGCTTCGCCTTGATGTTGGCTTCAAAGATTGCGATTAGCTTTCGATTCGACTTTATCAGCTCTGCATCTTACTCGCGCCGTTCATTCTTCGTCAGCCTCTTTGTCGCGTCCCATCCGGTACTTGATGTCGTAGTTAATGCCTGCCCTGAGCTTGGTCGAAGGGATGAAGTTCAACTGCTCGTCCGTGAACCCGTAGTGTTCCGCCAGCACCCGGTCGATTTCGTCGATGATGGGTTTCGCGGATCGTGACCGCATCAAATGTCGGCGAACAGAGAGTTTCGCTGGTCCGCTCTTTGTTCGTCCAAGTGACAAATCACCGGCATTTCGTCCCACGTTCGGCCCTCCAGGATTCTACCGGCGACCTTTTTGCCTACGCGTTTCCCCGAGGCGTCATGCGCGCCCCATTGCTTGAAGAAGAACGATACATGGCGCTTTTTACACTGTTCACGAATCTTGAATATCCATTCTGGTCTTACAGGTCTTGCTCGCGGCCCGCTTTCGCCGCCGACGATCACCCAGTGAATGCCTTCTAACAGGGAACGACTTAAAGTCACGGGCGCTAAAAGAGGTTCGATTGATAAGAACCTTATAGATGCCGGCGACTTTTGTAAGTATGTAATCCTGGACGTGTATACTTGGTTTTCGACCGAAACACCCAACCACACATTCGTAGGCCAGTCTTTCTTTCCCCTTTTTCCATTGCTACTTGACCGGTATCTCGCCGTAGTCCACTTCAACATTCTTCCCGCGCGTTTGGTGAGAACCTGGAAGATGTGTCGGCTTGCTTGCCCCATCACATCGAATATTTGTTCTATAAACTCGTCAGGTACATCTTCGTGAAATAAGTCCGACATGGAGTTGACGAAAACCTTCCTCGGCTGTTTCCACTTGAGAGGCAACTCCAATCGTTCTGGCCAAAGGCGCAAGTCAAAGCCCTGTTCGAACGCGTGCCCGCGCACACCTCGGAAACGTTCGGCGAAGGTCTCGGAATAACAATGGGCGCACCCCGGACTCACTTTTGTGCACCCCGTAACCGGATTCCAACTTGCATCGGTCCATTCAATCTTCGAGAAAGAGCTCATTCAGACTCCCATGGTTCAGATGAAAGTCTAGTAGAATCGTTAATCTGTGTCTTTCGCTTCATTGATTTTTTATCCGGGAAAAGAAGTTTAGTTTCTATAAGCTTATCGATCATAGCCCGATAGGCCTTTTTAGGGTAGTGCATAAAATAGTTTGGAATTATAGCCTCATAAATTTCCGGCCGTGTCTTCGGCCTATTTCTGACTTCCTTCACAATTGATTTACTAATTTCATTTTCTGAGGTTGGTTCAAACCTCTTTGGAGTAAAAGAGAAAAGCAATCCTTCTTTGAACTGATTCAGATAGGGATCTAGTGCAAGATTAGCTACGTCATTCATATACTGTACCGCACGGACGTGTCTCGTCCCGAAGATCAAATGGTACTTCGCGATTTGATCCGTTGGTATGCTGGATGTCTCTTCTAACTCTTTCACGGGTATCGAGTACGTGTAACAAAAATACTTTCTGATCTTTTCCTTATAAGCATTTACTACTAGATCTTCTCTGCTAATTTTGTCGAGTGTCGGGTCCGTGATGATGTCTTTCCAATAGTTACCGCCCATGACGCTATTGATTGTATCGATTTTAGATTCTTTTACTTTGCGCGCGATTTCTGTAGCTGCGTCAGTGTAGTTCCAGTTACCACTCATCCTCATAAAAGTCTTAAAATTAAAATTGATCAAAACCTCGGTGCTATTTGAGGTATCGCGTTCGTAGATCTGCTTCACAATATCAAATTCAAGATCCTTGATTCCGTAGGGGTCTAGGTAAAAAAACAATGCAGCTCCGTGACCGACTGACAAGGCTTTTGACAATGATTGCGAAAAATCCGCTAATGGCGTCTCAGCTATTCCTTTGTTTATGTAGGGGCCAAGGTTGATTGTTAGCGCCTCACGATGAGCGGCGTGAGCATCTGAGAAGATGCAGCTAATACCGCTCTCCTTTTGTTGTGTTTTTTCTATAGATTTACAAATAATCAAAGGCGAACCGTCCGCGCCGTCACCAAATCGTCCAGGACCGGAGAACGAATCAACGATAATTATTGACTTTTGGAGCCGTTGAACAGTGTGCAAGTAACAAGTGATATAACTTCCTACTATTCGATCCTTTATCTTTGACCATTCACGTTTGTTTTCAAAGAATGGGTGGATCTCATCTCCGTTGTCGCCATATCGAAAATCCTTTTCGTCACAATCGTAGAATGACATAGCCTGCTCCGAGTTTCACAAACCGTCTTCATTTCCCGGATATTTCACGAAAGATTTTTGATTCCCTTTCTTTCTCGTGGCGCGACTGTTCAGTCCTCTTCGCTCTCCGCTTCTCGCCCCATCCGGTAATTGATGTCGTAATTGATGATGAAGTCCAACTCCTCCTCCGTAAACCCGTAGTGCGCCGCCAGCACCCGGTCGATTGTCCTCAGCGAAGCTTGATGAGAAGTCCGAGCTAGCTCCCGCGT
>C687J26845_10002179_pt1 | contig 11500 bp, 9 predicted proteins | sample RifCSPlowO2_12_FD_26845 | JGI IMG/M metagenome (IMG submission 26845) | reverse complement strand
TGTTGGAGAGGGCATATATCCAGATTACATTGTTGTTCGTCCGTGGGATGGGGATACATCGTTTCAGGTTGGCGGACGTGCCAATTGTGAGTATGACCCAAGCGTTGGTAGGAATATGTGTGTCGTCTGGATAAATGCACGCTACTTTGATGATCCGGCATGGCAAGACAGCCGAGACATACTTGAGGTTTTCGTCCACGAAATGGTTCATATTCAGGGGGGAAACTTTCTAAATCCCCAAGACGGAGAAACATGGAGAGAGAAATCCGCGATACTAGAAAGTAACACCAGCGCTGCAACGCTTGAAGTATTAGCTGCAATGTGCAATTACGGCGANGAATTGGCGTGTAAAACATTCTGGTATGAGCTTGAAAATCTATCTCGTCTGTCACTTCGCTCAAGACTGCGCGAAGATGTGTGGGCATATGATCTGTTTGCCAACCTGTTTCTACGCTCCGAATCTGATGAACGGGCCTCACGCAAGAGTGACCGCTTTTGGGCGGGACATGAATATGAGCGCAATGAGATTATAGAGAAGTATGGGGCAAATCCGTGGGAGTACCACGTTTTGTTGTATCTGAAATATGGCACACGCCTAGAGTCTGGAACTAGGGCACAATATGACAACCCCGGAACATTTGTAATGCTGACCCTTCCATTTGATGATACTACAGACCTTCTTGGGATTTGGTCTGTCTGGCTTAGACTACTGACGCATTAGAATGGTCTTCAGAAATGATGTCCGCCACACCTGCAATGCCCTCCTATTCAAAAGCAGGCATGAGTGTCAGGTTATGCAGGGAAATGCCCCAGACCTGTCCGTAAAGTGCCAGCGGTGCTCAAAAGCAATACACCACGAGGCAATTGTCAGTTACAGGGTGAAATTGCCCCGTTACGTCGCCCCAATCGCCCCAGAGCCTATCCGTTGCTCGAATCTTGACTGTTTGGCGAGGATATGTGATTTAGCCCTGCCTTACACGATTGTAGACGACTCTGGAGACATGGAGTTTGTGTGCCGAAAGTGCAAGTCTGCGACACAAATTACAATTTCGGGAGTGGTTGAAATCTCCCCTTGACTTTTGTGAAAACTTGTATAAAATGTTATGTAACCCATAAATAGTCCACACTTATCATTATCTTGGGTACTTTTATGGGAACTGAATAATAGACTCGGCCTTTAGCGCGGGCAACGGAAAATAGTCGAAAAGACTGCCGTTGCCCGTTTTTGTTTGTGGCGAACACCACAGAAAGAAGATGACAAATGCCTCTTGAATATCCATGTGATGTTGATAGGTGGAGGGGAAAGATAACCTTCCACAATGACTATCTCTCGTTTCCCGCTTTGGTAGCATGGGAGAAAGCACTATCGGTGGCAACGAAACTCAAAGAGTCAACAGACTCTCTTTACGAGTTCTATGCCGCACTTCTGCCTGCTGCTATTCCGCTTGTAAAACTGTGGGATATTTCTGGACTTCCGAATCCCGTGACTTACGAGACTTTCCCGGCGTCACCAAAACTTGTGGCGTGGCTTGTGGAGTGCATCACCGACCTCTACGAAAAGACCAACGCCTCTGACCCAAACTCGCAAGGGGGGTAATAGACTATGTGGATAGTCCGAGTCGTTGCCCCCCGCCACGACTGCTTGAGGCCGGATTGATTTGCGAACATCTTAGAATGTCACCATCCGAACTTGGATTTGACACACAAGACCCACGAGTTGTCAGGGATATTCGGACATGCCTTAATGTATATCATACAGCAAAGGGCAAACACGACGCCAAGAATAAGCGTGATTGGGAAAAGAACAATCCTAATGGGGTAAGTCTATTGCGGTGGGCAAAAGGCGGGGAAACAAAGACTAACAATCCGCTTGAAGTAAGAGTCCAGTTACCGCAAAGGCCAAAAGAGTAATATGCCAACAGGCGCATCCGACGAAATCAAGATTCTAATTAACGCGATGTTCGCGGGGAAAAAAGTGCTTGATGAGGCGAAAGCCTCAGTTGAGGCCCTGAATCGCGCCCAATACGAGTCTCTCCGTAATAGAAATGCCTTACTTCGGTCTTCTGAAACAGAGGCTTTCAAGAATTCACAAGCCAACATCAAGCAGCAGATACTCCTCCAAAAGGAATTAGCAGACCAACAACAGAAGTTCAACGATATACAACGAACATTCCTCGGGCGTCTCTCCACGATTGGGGCAAAAGGAGGCATGGAGGGGGCGATCAAGCAGAATGAGGAATTTGGCAAATCATTTGCCGCTCTTGCCCAAGACGCTCTAATTGCGACTGGAATTCTTACCGCGTTTGCTGTTGCCATAAAATCCGCATACGACTTCGGAAAAGAGGGCGCGGCCATTGACCGCCTGCGGGAGACAGGCACTAAATTAGCACAGAGTTACGGCGTTGATATGGAAGAGGCGGTGGCGAAGATGAAAACCGCCTCGCACGGTGCTATCTCTGCCAACGAAGCCATTACACAGGCAAACCGATCTATGCTCCTCGGAGTGGCGAGAGATACCGACACAATGGCGAAGTTGCTTGAGATTGCCGCCATTCGTGGACGTGCTGCCGGACTTGACACAGAAGCCGCATTTGAACGTATCATCCTCGGTATTGGGCGTCTGTCTACCCGCGTCCTTGACGATATTGGTATTGTCATTGATGGAGAAACCGCCTACGCCAATTATGGGAAGTCAATTGGCAAAGTGGCAGATGATCTAACCGAGGCAGAGAAGCGACAGGCACTAACAAACGCCATTATTGAGGATGGGAATAAACTCCTGAAAGATACTGGCGGATTGGTTGACGATGCCGCAAATGCCTATGAGCGATTTGAGACACATATTACAGATGCTACAAATGCGATAAAGACACATATTGGTGATGCTGTTTCGCCACTCATAAAGTCCCTTGACATTCTTCTATTTGGATACATAGACATCAATGCGGCAATAAAAACACATGCCAGCGAGATGTCTAAAAGTTCCAAGACCTATGGAGAATATCGCGCAGAATTGGAGCGGGTTGCAAAATCACAAAACTTGGCCGTAAACAGTAGTGGCGATCTTGTAAGTGTAATGTCTGACGGGACTGATACTATAGAGACATTAGTTCAGTCAAATTATCTTCTTTCCGAATCTGAATATAACGGAATAAGGGCTACAGATGACAGACGCGAGGCAATTGAAGCCCTCAATGAACAACTGGCATTTCAAGAACAACGCGAGAACGCAATAACCGAGGCGCTTGAAAAACTTAACGACATATCTGGGAAAACACTAGATTTTGGATTTGAAGAGGCCGCAAAGAAGGCTATAGAGTTCAACGAGAAGGCTGGGACTCTAACCCCAGAGGCACTGGATAAACTTAGGGTTGCTTTCGGATTAGCAGATGAGGCAATATTCAAATTCAGAGACGCCCTAGAAGTGGCGGGCAAAGATGGCATTATCACACTCAAAGAACTTCAGGATGCTTTCAAGCCTGTAGCATTTGAACAGGCCGCACAGAAGACTCTTGAACTTTGGGAAAAAGTTGACAAGAAAATTCAAGAACTTAGGGACAAATACAAACAGGATGTCCTCGACTCTGAGCGCGAGTTGGCCGATGACATGATTGATGCTGCCACAAAGCGCGACAGGGATTTGGCTGATCTTGAGGAGAAATCGCAGAAGGATCGGGATAAAGCAATCTCTGATGCCGAGGAGAAGAGACACAAGGACTCAGAGGATGCCGAGTCCGCATACCAGAGACGTATTCAAAAGATACTTGACAAATATGCCCGCTCAAGAATTCAGGCGCTTATTGACCTTGATGCCCGCGCATTGTTTGAGGCCGAACTAGCCCGCAACGAGGAACTTAAAGACGCCGAGGCAGACCGCAAGCAGAAAGAGGAAGATGCCGAGCGCCAGAAGCAGGACAGGCTCAAGGATATTGCCGACGAGTATGATAATAGACGCCGCGAAATCCAGAGACAATATGACCGCGAGGTAGAGGACGCACGGCGGGCAGACGAAAGACGAAAGCGGGATTTGCAACAGGCGTTACAGGAACAGATTGGCGAACAAGAGGCGTATCGTCGCCAAGAAGAAGCAAATATTGAATTGTTCCTAACAAATGTTTCAGGCAGAGAGAGTCTTGAATATCAGCAACGCATTACAAATCTAATTCGGTATTGGCAAGAAAGAATGGGTATCAATCAATATTATGGCGACCTTGAATCTGGAGGGGGCGGTACTCCTAGCGGGAATCCACCCCCCATTCCATATGGCGAAGAACCTGGCCCGCCCGCCCCAATTCCAGACTTGGGGGACAACCCATATCCCGCCCCTGGCCCTGGTGGTGGTCAAGAGCCAATGCTAATGGCTGGTGGAACTGGGTCTAATATCATGGTAACTCTAAACGTTCAGGGGGATGGCATACTTGCCTCTGCCGTTCGGAACGCAGCCCTGAATGCTGTTGTGGATGTGATTGCGATATAGGAGATACTGTGCCATACACCATCAATGGTCAAACAGCCAGCCTTGCACCATATCAACAGTCGTGGCAGGACATTGTTCTCGGGACTGACCACACGGGTAGGCCAGTCTATGCCGCCACGAAGTCAGCAAGACTTGAATTTGATGCTTGTACTTATGCCTCATATCAACAATGGGCGGCATTCAATGGTGCGAGTCTGACATCTATTCAATTGCTATCACTAGATACTGGCTCTTTCGTTTCGTATTCTAACGCTGGAATCTTCTTGCAAATTGGCAGACCAACATTCGAGGCTGGATATGTTGGCAGGTGGTCTGCTCTAATCAATGGCATTGCAGTTACTTAGGGCGAAGCCTTGACAAGTCGTAGTCATCCATGTCTGAGAAGTTGTATCCATATGTATCGTAGAGAATTTTCCGAAGAATAGGGATTGATTCGGAGAGATGGGATTCGGCCCATACATGAGATTTTGGCGATAGGGTTATATGAGAATAGCACTGACGACTAACGAAAAGGCTATTTTTAGGGCGCATCCACAGCGCAGTGAATATTACTGTGCCGTCGCCCAACCGCGCATAATTTGGGCGGGGTCTGTCAATGCCATTCCCGACAACTTTCCCGCGAGTGCCATTACTGCAAGCAATACTTTGCAGGGCAATCTCTCTGATGCTCGAAAAGGAATGACAGTTAGAATCGGAACAAATGTTGGGCAATATGACAAGGGGAAAATGAGGATTAGGGCAACCCCAACATCTGCAAGTCTACTCCATGTTGGAGAATACGGTAGTGGCATCACGAGATGGAATGGTGCTATTGCAACAATAGTTGAGGAGTATGCACCTTGGTCTGTTCATCCCTCATATGATACTGCTACATCTGCGTGGTGGGTAGACCTAGACCCATACACAGCACAAACAAGGAATTTTGGGCCATTAGCATTACTCGGCCCGCCTGCCGTGGTATGGCTTGACAGCGGAGTCGGTACGGCAAGTTATGTTGGGGATAGGAGTTATTCGTTTACTGGGGCAGTATCCATTACGTCTCAGTCGTGGAGTTTCCCCAATGGACAGACTGTTTCAAGCCAACTTGGTTCGTCCCAGAATCCGATTGTCATTACTTATACCAATGCATCGTCAGGCGGGAGATACCACACACTCACCGTCACGGATTCCAACGGTGCAAGTCATATCGGGCAACGTCTGACATTCGCATTCAATTCAAGTAACGCACAACCCCAGCGAGTAATGATTGAGGAAATCGCTGGCGGACTCAATAGTGGTGGATATGATGGCAGGATACAAGCCTATAGCGGGGCTACTTCCGACAATTTCCCGGAAGGTGCGCAGATAGTCATATTTGAGAAAGCATCTTACAATGGGATTGCATCGTCTCTTGGCGGAAACTCATTTGGGAGGAACAACATTGTCTTTGTCGGGTGGATTGTTGACGATTCCACTCGCATAGAACCATTCACCGGAAATGTGTCATTCAGAGTCGCAACGATAGATAGAGTCTTGGCAATGACAGACGCCTATGACATATTCTTGGAGGGTGGGTCTGCAGCATCAGCGTGGACTATGGCATCCCAATTGACAATAGACAAGGCGGCACTAACCCTCGTCAAATATCGGTCTACCATTGGGAATGTTACCGACTTCAACTTTGCGGGAGATTCGGCATCATCTCTCGAACTTGCATTTCGTTCATTGCCACAGGGGAACTTGTGGGAACAATTGCGCTATAACTATGAGGGTGTTCTTGGGCTTCTGGCATCAGACATGCAATCCTCAATTTATGCAAGTCTGGACAGTCACGTTACTGGGGCAAGCGCCTCACTGCCGATTATTGCAGACATTGGTGCTGGGGATAGACGAGGCGCAGTTGTACTTGAACATCCGCACTTTGACGAGAATTCCCAACAGACCATCTATGCTATTCGCGCCGGAGTCTATACACCAATCGGTGGTGTCTCTCCAAGTCATCGGGCGGGACACTTTGGAGGCAGGCAGGAAATATCCCGTAATGCCACAGCGCCAGATACAGACACGGCAATCACATGGGCCGGGAATCTAAGAGCCAAGAGGAACAATCCATACAAGAGAGTCAACATTCCTCTTTCCGGGAATCTACGCCTAGACCCAGTTCCGCAGAGTCGCATTACAATGTCACTCTCTCCAACTGGTGCAACAAATATGCGTGGCCTAAATTGGAACAACCAGAGTCTTGTCCCATACGAGATGAGGGTTTCATACAATCCAATCTCTGCATTGCCAGAGATTGACATAACCGCAGAGTCGGTTGTTGATGGGCATGGCGGGTCTTCGGTTGACTTCCCCCCACTGATTACACCTCCAACCCCTGGAGAGCCTAATCCCGGTGGGGCTGCTGGAAAGATTGCGGCACTTATCGCACAAGCACCATCTGGGTCAAATGATATTGTTGCAAGAACTACTAACTTCTTGGCAAGTAATCCATCGTGGAAGAACATTACAAACAACATCACCTTTAGTTCTGAAGCATTTACGGACTTGGTGTTTGACCCATACAATCTAAGCACTGTCTCATGGATAGCAACCACAAAGGGCAACATTTGGAAAACAACGAGTCTGAATCAGACAACACCGATATGGACGAGGGTATTGACTGGCGCACAAATTGAGGCAGGATTTGGCGGAACGCTTGCCAGTCCAACCATCCCGATTCTTTCGCCAAGTATTGCGTCAAGCGGATATTGGGCACTTCTTGTTCAGGACAACGCCGCCGCGCCACAAATAGGTGTAACTTCCAACAATGGTTCTACTTGGAGTTGGGCGACTATTGCAGTTAGTTACAATAGTCAGGGCGAGGTTGTTTACAGCAACCACAGTATATCCAATCTCTTCTTCTTGGGTAGCAATTCGTCAACAGCCACTACCGCATATGTCTACATGAGTTCTAATGGGGGAGGTTCTTGGAGTTCCCTGTCTTTCCCTGCCGCCTCTGGATATGCAGTGAGTCTATATCTACCCTATTCCGGGAATGACAACGACCAAATCATCTATGTATCTACAACCACAGGCGTATTCAAAACCGAAAATCAGGGGGCGAGTTGGAGCAATATTACGCCAAGTAGATATAGCAAGAGTTCACCGCCCGGAAGTAACAGAAAGGATATAACTGGAGACGGTAATACTATCTATGTATCTGACGAGAAAAGCGTGTTCAAGACCATTGACGGTGGCGCAACTTGGGTGCTTGTCAATCCCGGATTGACTCTTGGATACCATGTCAAAACGTGGATAAACAATTACAACAGACTCTATATTGTTTATGGGACAGACTCGCCACGATATTCGTCTGATGGCGGAAGTACATTCCAGAACAAGACTGGAGACTTTGAGAATGTGTTTGGGAATATTGGCGGGACAGTTAATGACTATGCTCTCAAACGCATGGAAGTGGATTGGTCATCGTGACAACTCTTGCTGAGGCTAGGCGGAGATGGAGAGAGACCATCTCCCAATACCAACAAGTTCAACAGATACGCTCTGCTGTACTCGGTGACGGGCGCGGTACTGCCACGTCTAATCTCTTTGTTCCCAATCGTGACAATTACGTTTTTGCCAGAGATGATGTAAGTAGCACTCGATATTTCCAGATTCTAAATCGTGGTGTTGTTCAACCATCTCATAATCTTCCAGTTCTTATTGGCTTCCCCGAACCCGGGGAGTCTGACCAAGAAGAACAGATTATCAGTATGCACTATGCTGGACTTGGAGATATTCCAGCAAGCACTATCCCAATAGTAGGCCCACACCACCAGCAACATGAATGGCATGGGGGCGACGAGGTATTCATAGACCCTCTCCAATTCCTTCCGGGATTGGTCTATCCAACCTATCCATCGTCAATGATTGCCAATGTGAGGTCATTCATTTACTTCTGGGACACATGGCAGAGATTCCCATTCACGCAAACCGATGACTTGACTCAATTCAAGCCATCGAGTGGACAGATTCGATATGTTCTCATTGGGCTAGACCCAGAGGCAGATATTCTTGTTTATCGTCCCGGAGTCCCATATGCCACAGGAACACAAGAGATTATCTACGACCTATTCACGCCAGTACCAGCACCGGCAGGGAACGAGATACCACTTGGCTATGTAAAACTTGCATCCACCACTACCGTTGTTGATTGGTCTTCTGTGGTGGACAATATGAGAGACGCGAGGCTGTTTCCAAGTCCTCCCGCATTACATTTGTTGGACAGAATCAAACAACTAGAGGGTCTGTCTGGTAATCCGCCAGACCTGATGATGGTGGGGTCTGCCTCTGCATCTGATAGTGGCGATAACACTCTAAATGGATTGGCAGATGTAGACACAACTGGGGCTGTTACAGACCAAGTGCTTATATTTTCAAGTGGCAGGTGGATTCCCGGAAATACGGCTGGCACGGGTACTGTAACAGGCACGGGAACGGCAAATCATGTTGCCTATTGGAGTGCATCGTCCGCAATAACAGGAAACTCGACATTTCAATTCAACGGAAGTACATTCGGAATCGGAGTCCCAATGGTTAGTTCGAGATTCGTATACATCTCGCAACCAGCAATTTCCGGGACACATCAAAATTTGATTTATGTTTTGGGCGGGGCACATACCAGCCTGACGGCAAATGGAGAGGCGACAGATATTTATTTCGCACTAAGTAGAACTGTTCAATGGCTCTCTGGGGATGTGACCACACAGAGAGCAGTAATATTTGAACCCCCAACCTATGCTTTTACTGGAACGAGTACAATTACAACGGCGGCAACAGTAGCAATTACTGGCGCTCCGGTGGCAGGGACAAATGCCACTATCACAAATCCGTTGGCGCTGTGGATACAAGCCGGACGGGTACTATTGGGGACTGCGGCTACGGTCGCACCTGTCGGCATTGAATTGGCGCAGAGTGTGACAGCCGCGGGCGGGCAGGCGCTAGGATTGTACGAAAGCACGATATTGACCGCCATTGCAAACAGTGATGCCTTACGTGGATTGCAGTTGAATGTCACCTACGCCAAAGGTGCATTTACTGGATTGGCGGTAGCGGGTATCAATATTGGCGTGCCAAGTGTAAGTGGTTCTGGGACAATTTCCACTTATGCCGCGTTGGTGATGGCTGAGGCAACGATTGCTACAGCCAATGTCGGATTGCTAATCGGCACGCATCCGGGTGGGAGTACAAATTATGCCATGTACATTTCCACAAGCAACTCCAATGTCATTACTGGTGCTGGGCTACAGATGGGCGCACCTACTGGCGGAGATAAGGGTAGTGGCACTATCAATGTGGCGACAAATATTTACTTAAATAATTCTGCATATGGGAATCCAGACTATGCACTTGAATATTGGCTAACCGATCACATTAATAGATACGCCACAAACCGTGGGGCGGAAGGCTATCAGCGCCTATCGCTGGATGAGATAGAATCATACATCAAAGAGAACATGCGACTTCCGAGAATAACAGATGAGCCGTCTGGCATTTTTGATCGAGCCGATATTGCATTAGAGAAGATAGAAGAAATTTTTACCCATCTAATCGAACTTCACAAAAGAATTAGGAGTCTCGAAAGTGTCGAACATTCTTGATTTAGAGCCTGATAACCAAACCAAACTGGTGCTTCTCTCACAAGAAGTCAGTATGTATATCAACACTCGCTGGCAACTTCAAATGCGCTACCGGGTGAGCAAGAGCATTGGGACGGACAAATCAGTGCTTGATGCTATCCAAGCAGACCTAGAAAAATGCGAAAAGTATCTTGCGAGGCTGGACGATGAGACGCAAGCATTGAGTAAGGAGAAATAGGGCTAGATATGTTGCCACACAACCCGTTCTACAATTCTCTTTACATGGATATTACTTATCCCATAATCCCCGGAGAGAACCCCAAACGATTCTCCCTGAAATGCCCTCTCTCGTATTTCGAGAACTTGGGCAGTATTAAGTTTGGCCCTATTATTTTCCTCGCCACAGCGAGATGTTCCATTTGCGCGTTTGTCAAGAAAGTTGCTGGAACGGGTATCCCATCTAAGATTCTCAAGCCTGTTGTCATTGCGAACACTGTTATTGTGGCACGCCTCAAGTCCATCTGGACATTGGCCGACAAATGCAGTAAGAACAGCTTGGTGGATATTAACCATAATCATATCATCTCCACGATGAAGATTTACCGCATAATATCCCTTGCCACGATGAACAGGAACAAGTATTCTCGGAGTATCACATGGTTTCTGTTTTTGCCCCCTGACGAAAAACGAACGAACGCGCCCAAGATTGCTAATCTGATAGTGCGGGAAATTTGGAATATCCTTCCATATTTCTTCTTCCATTTTGGACTCCTTAAACAAAAAGCCTTGTGCGGGTGGCAATTGTTGTCTAGACGATTGCCTTGCACAAGACTTCTCGATTCATTATATCACACCCGACTAGCAACCGTCTAGACAGTACATTTGTACCACATTAGAACAATTGTGTCAAGGAGAATCGCATGACTACAAATTATTCTACGGCGGATATTTCACCGAAGGATGCTGGAGGGGCGAAAATGCTTGCCCCTATAAATATATCAAGTTCGCAGTCCGACTTTGCCCTGTTTGCCGGAATCGGCGCATCTACAATTGGAGCGACCTCAAAAATCCATGCAGCATTACAGGTCGGAACCCATGTGGCCGGAAGTCCAGTCACCAATGCCCCAGTTGGAGTGATGAATGTCTTTTCATTCACCACAAATGCATCCTCGATGGGGACTAACAACGCAATGGCGCAGAGGGGTGATGATAGAGGACATGCCTATGTCTCAGCAATGTCAACTGTCACTTGTGCAATGGGCGGAGCATCTACAGAAACCGTAACAGTTTCCTCGGGGCTTCTATACAAGATTTTTGTTGCTGGAACACAGGTTAATGGGGGAGCATCCGCCGTGTTTCTAAATGGCGGAACATCCATCGCAAACTTCATATTTTCATCAACAAGTGAAACAATGCCCATGTT
>C687J26845_10002167_pt1 | contig 11523 bp, 8 predicted proteins | sample RifCSPlowO2_12_FD_26845 | JGI IMG/M metagenome (IMG submission 26845) | reverse complement strand
AGCGATCGCCACGCTCGTACTTGTCCAGGGTATCGCTGGCGATCTGCCGGCCGAGCATGATCAGCTCCGGGGCCTTGTAGAACTCGAAGAAGCGGCAGACCCGCTTGGGGATATTGATCAGGATGTCCGGCGGGTAGCCGGCGATCTTGTATTGCGCCAATGAGGTCTGCATCACCTCGAAACTCTGGTTGATCAGCTCCAGCAGGGAGGCCGGGCCACTGAGGTCGGCCACCCGCGAGCCACTGGCGGATTTCGGTGCCGAGGCTTTGTCGTCGGCGCTGCGGCTGCTTTGTTGCCAGGGGTTTAGGGTTTCGCCGCGCAACTGGCTGGCCTGGGATTCCAGTAGCAGCAGCTCATCGTCATCGCCATTTATCCATTTGAAATTGGGCAGGCGCGCCCCCAGCGAACTCATCAGCTGGTCGATGCGGCCTTTCAAGGCGGGCGGGCGTTCGATCACCGGCAACTCGTAATGCCGCTGGTTGCTCGAGTTGAGGTTGACCGCGATGATCAAATCGCAGTGGCTGGACACCACCGGGATGATCGGCAAGGGGTTGAGCAGGCTGCCGTCGACCAGCATGCGTTTGCCCTGAATGACCGGGGTGAACAGGCTGGGAATCGCCGCCGAGGCGCGCATGGCCTGGTGCAGGCAGCCTTCCTGGAACCAGATTTCCTGCTGGTTGGTGAGGTCGGTGGCCACCGCGGTAAAGGGGATCGGCAGCTCCTCGATGTTAATTTCGCCGACTATCTCGCGGATCTTGCCGAAGACCTTCTCGCCGCGAATCGCCCCCAGGCGAAAGCTCACATCCAGCAAGCGCAGCACATCCAGATAATCCAGGCTCTGGGTCCAGTCGCGGTATTCCTTGAGCTTGCCGGCGGCGTAGATACCGCCGACCACCGCGCCCATGGAGCAGCCGGCGATACAGGCGATGTCGTAACCGCGGGCCTGCAGTTCTTCGATTACCCCTATATGCGCATAACCCCGCGCACCCCCGGAACCCAATACCAGCGCTATGCGTTTACTCATCCGGCACCCCCAATCCATTATCCCTCGAACATACGCGCAGCATTGCCCGCCGCCAAGGCACGATTTGTTAGACTGCGCCGCTTATCGAGGCGATACGAGCGATGCCATGAGCGAACCCATACGTTTGACCCAGTACAGCCACGGCGCTGGCTGCGGCTGCAAGATTTCCCCCAAGGTGCTGGAGGTGATTCTGGCCGGCAGCGGCGCGCAGAATCTCGACCCGAAACTCTGGGTCGGCAATGCCTCGCGCGACGATGCGGCGGTGTATGCCATAGACGAGGAGCGCGGTGTGGTGTCGACCACCGACTTCTTCATGCCGATAGTCGATGATCCCTTCGACTTCGGCCGTATCGCCGCCACCAATGCCATCAGCGACATCTACGCCATGGGCGGCGACCCGCTGATGGCCATCGCCATCCTCGGTTGGCCGGTCAATCTATTGCCCCCNGAGGTGGCCCGCGAGGTGATNCGCGGCGGTCGCGCTGTGTGCGACGAGGCCGGCATTGCCCTGGCCGGCGGCCATTCCATCGATGCCCCCGAGCCGATCTTCGGCCTGGCGGTCACCGGCCTGGTGGACAAGCGCCATATGAAGCGCAACGACAGCGCCACGGCCGGTTGCCGGCTGTACCTGACCAAGCCCCTGGGCATCGGCATCCTCACCACCGCCGAGAAGCAGGCCAAGCTGCGCCCCGCGGATGTCGGCCTGGCGCGGGACTGGATGTGCACCCTGAACAAGCCTGGCAGCCGCTTCGGCAAACTGGTCGGGGTCAGCGCCATGACCGATGTCACCGGTTTCGGCTTGCTCGGCCATCTGCTGGAAATGGCCGAGGGCAGCGGCCTGACCGCACGCATCGAGTTCGCCAAGGTGCCGCGCCTGCCCGGCGTCGACTATTACCTGGAGCAGGGCTGCGTACCCGGCGGCACCCTGCGCAACTTCGACAGCTACGGCGAGAAGATCGCGCCGCTGTCCGAGTTGCACAAACAGCTGCTGTGCGACCCGCAAACCAGCGGCGGTCTGCTGGTGGCCGTTACTCCCGAGGGCGAGGCGGAGTTTCTCGCCGTGGCCAATGAGTTGGGCCTGGCTCTTGAGCCTATAGGCCAATTGCTCGAACGCCAGAGCCATGCGGTCGAGGTGCTCTGATGCGCGATAACAGCAGCGACTACCGCAGCCTGTTTCTCAACGCCACGCCGATGATGGATGCCCGCGCCCCGGTCGAATTCCACAAGGGCGCCTTTCCGGGGGTGGTCAATCTGCCGCTGATGGACGATCTCGAGCGGCAGAAGGTCGGCACCTGCTACAAGCAGCACGGCCAGCAAGCGGCCATCGAACTGGGCCACCAGTTGGTCAGCGGCCCGCTCAAGGCCGAGCGTATCGAGGCCTGGGCCGCTTTTGCCCGCGCCAATCCCGAGGGTTACCTGTATTGCTTTCGCGGCGGCCTGCGTTCGCAGATAGTCCAGCAGTGGCTGAAAGACGAGGCCGGCATCGACTACCCGCGGGTGATCGGCGGCTACAAGGCCATGCGCAGCTTCCTGCTGGAAACCACCGAGCAAGCGCTGCAGCAGTGCGATTTCATCCTGGTCGGTGGCATGACCGGTACCGGCAAGACCGAGGTGCTAGCTGCGCTTGGTCACAGCCTGGATCTGGAAGGCCACGCCAATCACCGTGGCTCCAGCTTCGGCAAGCGCGCCACCGCCCAGCCGGCGCAGATCGATTTCGAGAACGCCCTGGCCATCGACATCCTGAAAAAGCGCGCCGTGGGCCTCGCGCAATTCGTGCTGGAGGACGAGGGGCGGATTATCGGCAAATGCTCGTTGCCACTGGAGCTGTACCAGGGCATGCAGGCCTTCCCCCTGGTCTGGCTGGAAGACAGTCTGGCCAATCGGGTGGAACGCATCCTCAAGGATTACGTGATTGACCTGAGCGGCGAATTTATCGCCCTGCAGGGTGCGGAGGAGGGCTTTAAGGCCTATGCCGAACGCCTGCAGCAGAGCCTGACGAATATCCTCAAGCGTCTGGGCGGTGAGCGCTACCAGCGCTTGGCCGCGATCATGGATCAGGCGCTGTTGGAGCAGGCCAGCAGCGGCAAGGTCGATAGCCACCGCGGTTGGATCGAGGCGCTGCTGGTGGAGTATTACGACCCCATGTACGGGTTCCAGCGCGAGAACAAGGCCGGGCGCATCGAGTTCGTCGGTGAACAGGCCGCCGTACTGGAGTTTTTGCGCCAGCGCGCGGCGACCTGAACCGCGCGGGAAACTCAGGCTGCTGCGCCACGGCACTTTTAGCGCAGCCACTCGTCATAAGTCTGTGAGCAATAACATTTTTTATTCTGGGAGTTGGATGATGAAGCTGTGGATAGTGTTGCCCCTGCTGGTACTGGCGCTCGGCGGTTGTGCGGGTAAAACCGCGTACCGCGCCTCCTGCGCCAATCAGCTGGAGTCGGCCTGGCGTGAGCTGGATCTGGCCAAGGCCGAAGGCTTTGCCGGTACCGTGAGTTATTCCAAGGCGCTGTCGTTGCTCACCGCGGCGAAAACCCAGCAGCAGTTCGAGGGCTACAAGGGCTGCACGGCCAAGTCGGAGCGCGCGCGTTTCTATATCCGCGAATCCCGCGCCGGGCGTTAAGGCCAGAGGTCTTTACTGAGCCGCCGAGGAGCGCTGCATGCTGTTGGGTTTCAGCAAGCCAAGCGCGCTGGCGGAGTATCGCGGGCCGGCCTCGACTGTGACGCCGCGGCCTCCCGCCCGCTCAGTCNGGCTGGGGGTGGCGGCCTTTGTGTCGACGCAGCAGGTATTTTTCCAGNTCGACCAAGGCGCACACCAGTGCGGCCAGCAGCAGGCAAAGCGCCCAGGCGCTGNGGGGCAGGGCGCGGGTGGCGAACAGGTTTTGCAGCGGGTTCCAGTGAGTCAGTAGCCCTTGCAGCAGGACAACCAGCAGCACCATGCTCCAAACCATGGGGTTGTCGCGCCAACCGAAGCGGGCGGGGGCTTCCAGGCTACGACTGCTGAACAGATAACCCACCTCGCAGGCGATGATGGCATTCACCGCCAATGTGCGGCTGCTTTCCAGGCTCCAGCCTAAGCGTTGGCTCTGATAGAACAGGCCGAGGCTGGCCAGGGTCATCAGCACGGTCATTAACAGCACCCGCCAGAGCAGGTGTGAACTGAGCAGCTGCGCGCGCGGGTCGCGTGGTGGCCGGCGCATCAGGTCTGCTTCGGCCGGTTCGAAGGCCAGCGCCAGGGCCAGGGTCACGGCCGTGATCATATTGACCCAGAGTATCTGCAGCGGGGTGATGGGTAAGGTCAGGCCCAAGGCTATGGCCGCCAGCAGGCTCATCGCCTCGCCGCCATTGGTGGGCAGGATAAACAGGATGGATTTCTGCAGGTTGTCGTAGACCGTGCGGCCTTCTTCGATGGCATGGCTGATGGTGGCGAAGTTGTCGTCGGCCAGCACCATCTGCGCGGCTTCCTTGGCGGCTTCCGTGCCCTTGATGCCCATGGCCACGCCGATATCGGCGCGTTTCAGCGCCGGGGCGTCGTTGACCCCGTCGCCGGTCATCGCCACCCGCGCCCCGCCGGCTTGCAGGCGCTCGACCAGGCGCAGCTTGTGCGCCGGGCTGGTGCGGGCGAATACGCTGGTATCGGCCAACAACAGATCCAGTTCGGCATCGCTGAGTTTGTCCAGCTGTGCGCCGCTGAGCGTGGTGTGCCCGGCCAGACCGAGACGGGCGGCGATGGCCGTGGCGGTGCCGGCATGGTCGCCGGTGATCATCTTCACCGCGATGCCGGCGCTATGGCATTCGGCGATGGCGGCTATGGCTTCGGCGCGCGGCGGGTCGAGCATGCCGACCAGGCCCAGTAGCACATAGTCGCCGTTGAGATCTGCGTAGTTCAGTTCGTGCTGCGGCACGTCCAGCGGGCGCATGGCCAGGCCGAGCATGCGCAGGCCCTGGCTGGCTGCGCTATCCAGAACCTGGTGCCAGTGTTGCGGGTGCAAGGGTTCCGGGCGGCCATCGCGCCATTGGCGGTTGCACAGGGCGAGCAGACGTTCAGGGGCGCCGATCAGATAGATCAGGCCATGGTGAGCGTGGTCATGGTGCAGGCTGGCGGTGCAGCGTTGTTCGGCGCTGAAGGGGATACTGTCGACCTGAGGCAGGTTGCGCGCCTCATGTTCGTGTTCCAGACCGATCTTGCCGGCCAGGGTCAGCAGCGCGGCTTCGGTCGGGTCGCCGCTGATGCTCCAGCCGTCGACGTCGCTACGCAGGCTGGCGTTATTGGCCAGCAGCCCGGCGCGCGCCAGCTCAAGCAGATCATCGGCGGCGTCCAGCTGGCAGAGCCGACCGTCGTCGCAGTGAATGCTGCCTTGGGGCGCATAGCCGACCCCCTCGACGCTGTAGTGGTGGGCGGCGGTAAACACCTGCTGCACGGTCATTTCATTGCGCGTCAGGGTGCCGGTCTTGTCCGAACAGATCACCGTAACGGCCCCCAGGCTTTCCACTGCAGGCAAGTGGCGGATGATCGCCTGGCGTTTGGCCATGCGTTGTACGCCCAGGGCGAGAATGATCGTCAGCACCGCCGGCAGGCCTTCGGGAATGGCCGCCACCGCCAGGCCGACGGCGGCCATCAGCATCTCGCTGGCGCTGTAGTCGCGCAGCCCTACGCCTATGGCGAAGGTCACTGCGGCCAGGCCGAGAATGATCAGGGTCAGGTCTCGGGCAAAACGCGCCATATCGGCCAGTAGCGGGGTTTGTAGGCTGTGCACCTGGTCGAGCATATGGCTGATCTTGCCCAGTTCGGTATGCCCGGCGGTGGCCACCACCACGCCGCTGCCACTGCCGGCGCTGACCAGGGTGGCGGAGTAGGCCATGCAACTGCGGTCGCCCAGGCAGGCATCCGCAGCGACCGGCGTGCAGCCCTTGTCCACCGGCAGCGATTCGCCGGTCAGCGCCGCTTCGGCGATACGCAGATCACGACTTTCCAGCAAACGCAGATCCGCCGGCACGCGGTCGCCGGCCTCCAGCAGCACCACATCGCCGGGCACCAGTTGTTCGGCGGCGATGTTCTGCAGCTGGTCATCGCGGCGTACCCGGCTCTGCAGGCTGAGCAGCTGCTGAATCGCCTGCATGGCGTGCTGGGCCTTGCCTTCCTGGATAAAACCGACGATGGCGTTGATCAGGATCACACCGAAGATCACCGCACTGTCCAGCCACTGGCCGAGCAGCAGGGTGGCCAGCGTGGCGACCAGCAGCACATAGATCAGCAGGTTGTGAAACTGCAGGGCAAAACGCTTGAGCGGTCCGGCAGGCTGTCGCTGCGGCAGCCGATTTGGACCGTAGTGACGCAGGCGCTGCGCGGCCTCGCTGCTCGGCAAACCTTGTGCGCAGCTGTGCAGTTGTTCCAGGCTGAACTGTGCGGGTTGGGCGTGCCAGTTATCGGCAGGTGGGGCTTGCATGGCATGCTCCAGAAGTGTCCAGACTTCCAGCCTACAGCCTTGGGTGCTGAGGGGGTTGGCTTGGATCAACTAGTGTGCTGTCTCAGAATACTGATGCTGACAAAATAGTGCGGATAGCACTCCGTAGGAGCCAGCTTGCTGGCGAGCTTTGCCCTCTGTTGGCGGATCGCCAGCAAGCTGGCTCCTACAAACTCGGCGCCCCCCTGCAGGCAGTGGCTCGACCGGGAAAACGATCATTACGAGACAGAACACTAGCGGGCTGACAAGTTCGTCAGTAAAGGTTACCGGCGGCTATGCCGGGGCGCCACGGCGCAGTAGCATCCTGACTCTGACTGAAGGAGTGATAGATGCGCGCCAAACTGGAAGCTGTGCTGCAAGCGGTCAATCAGGTCTTGCTGGGCAAGGAGCCGCAGGTCCGCCTGGCCCTGACCTGCCTGCTGGCCGAGGGTCACCTGTTGATCGAGGACCTGCCCGGCATGGGCAAGACCACCCTCAGCCAGGCCCTGGCCCGGGTGCTGGGCCTGAGCTTCCAGCGCATCCAGTTCACCTCCGACCTGTTGCCCGGCGATATCCTCGGCACCTCGGTGTTCGACAAGGACAGCGGGCAGTTCGTCTTCCACCCCGGGCCGATCTTCGCCGAGCTGGTGCTGGCCGATGAGATCAACCGCGCCACGCCGAAAAGNCAGAGNGCGCTGCTGGAGGCCATGGAGGAGGGGCAGGTGACCATCGAGGGCGCGACCCGGCCNNTGCCCGAGCCCTTCTTCGTGATCGCCACGCAGAACCCGGTCAGCCAGGGTGGCACCTTCGCCNTGCCGGAGTCGCAGNTGGANCGCTTCCTGATGCGCCTGTCCCTGGGCTATCCGGGCAAGGCGGCGGAAAAAGCCCTGCTGCTGGGCGATTCGCGGCGNTCNNTGCTGCCGCGCCTGGAGCCGCTGCTCGACCACAGCGAGCTGGCGCTGATCCAGGCCGAGGTGCCGAAAGTGCGCGCCAGCGATGCCCTGGTCGACTATGTGCTGCGCCTGGTCGAAGCCACTCGCAGCCAGCCGCAGTTCGCCTGGGGCCTGTCGCCGCGGGCCAGCCTGGCCTTGCTGGCGGCGGCGCGGGCCTGGGCCTTCCTGGACGGGCGCGATTATGTGATTCCCGAGGATGTGCAGGCGGTGCTGCCCTCGGTGGTCAGCCATCGCCTGCGTGAGCGCGCCGATCCCGCCGGGCATGGCGGCGGCAGCCTGGTGCAGTGGCTGCTGCGCGAGGTGCCGGCGCTTTGATCGCCCTGNTCAAGTCGCGCTGGGATCGCTGGCTGGCCAGGCGTATTCCCGCCGCCGCCAGCGTGCGCCTGAATCAACGGCGGATTTTTATCATCCCCAGTCGGGTCGGCGGCGCTTTTATGCTGGCGCTGCTGTTGATGCTGCTGGCGGCGATCAATTACCAGAACAGCCTGGCCTATGGCCTGACCTTTATGCTGGCCGCGGTGTTCGTGGTCGCCATCCTGCATACCTACCGCAATTTGTCTGGGTTGATCCTCAAGGCCGGCAGCACCCCGGCGGTGTTCGTCGGCGAACAGGCCGGCTTTCGCGTGCGTCTGGAGAGCAGCGCACAAGCCCATCAGGCGATCGGTCTGGGTTGGCCGCCGGCCGAGCTGCAAACCCAGGATGTCACCGCCCTGGGCCTCAGCGAGTGCCTGTTGACCCAGCCGGCGCTGCGGCGCGGCTGGCTGCGTCCGGGCCGCTTGCGGGTGGAGAGCCGTTTCCCCCTGGGTATCCTGGTGGCCTGGAGCTGGGTCGATCTGGACCTGGCGGTGCTGGTCTATCCGCGTCCCATCGAAGGCGAACTGCCGCTGACCGCGGGGGCCAGCGACGATCAGGACGAGGAGGGCAGCCGTCCCCATGGCCAGGGTGTGGACGACTATCAGGGGCTGAAAGCCTACCAGCCCGGCGACTCCAAACGGCGCCTGCACTGGAAGGCCTATTCCCGCGGCCAGGGCTTGCTGGTCAAGGACTTCGCCTCGATCAGCGGGCGCGACTTGCACCTGGACTTCACGGCCCTGGCCGGGGATGTCGAGGCGCGGCTGTCCCTGCTGTGTCACTGGGTGCTGCAACTGTCCACGAACCAACAACCCTTCGCCCTGAGCTTGCCGGGTTGCGAGCTGNCGGCCGACAGTGGCGAACAGCATCGTGAGGCCTGCCTGCGCGCCCTGGCGCTGTTCGGCCAGCCCGCATGAGCCGCCTCAGCATGATTCCGCGCATCGGCCTGACCTGGCTGCTGGTGGCCCAGGCCCTGGTGATACTGCCCCACCTGGGGCATCTACCGCCGTGGGTNATGGCCCTGTGGCTGGGCTGCGCCGGCTGGCGGATTCAGATCTNCCGCATGCGCGCGCGCTATCCCAATGCCTGGGCCAAGGCCGGGCTGATGCTGGCCGCGCTGATCGGCGTGCTGTTCTCCCGCGGCAGTTTGGTCGGCCTGGACGCCGGGGTGGTGCTGCTGATCGCCGCCTTCGTCCTGAAGCTGCTGGAGATGCGTACGCGGCGCGATGCCCTGGTGCTGATCTTCCTCGGCTTCTTCGCGGTGGTGACCGCCTACCTGTTCGATGACAGCATGCCGATGGCACTGTTCAGCCTGTTGCCGGTCACCGCGCTATTGGCCGCGCTGATTGGCCTGCAGCAGAGCGGCCTGGCCAGCCAACCCTGGCCCACCCTGCGTTTGGCCGGCGGCCTGTTGCTGCAGGCGCTGCCGCTGATGCTGCTGCTGTTCGTCTTCTTTCCGCGCCTGGGGCCGTTGTGGAGCCTGCCGATGCCCAGCGACAAGGGCGTGACAGGGCTGGCCGACAGCATGACCCCGGCGGATATCGCCGAGCTGAGCCGTTCGCCGGAGCTGGCCTTTCGCGCCAGCTTCGACGGCCAGACCCCGCCGCGCAGTGAGCTGTACTGGCGTGCCCTGACCCTGGAACAGTTCGACGGCCGGCGTTGGTCGCAGTCCCGCCTTACCCAGCAGACCCTCGCGCCGGCCTGGGAAAAGCGCGGTGAGGCGCTGCATTACAGCATCGTCATGCAGCCCAGTGCGCAGCGCTGGCTGTTTGCCCTGGATGTGGCCGAAACCAGCCTGGAGCAGACTCAGCTGATGAGTGATTTCCGCCTGCAAAGGCGCGAGCCGGTGCAGCGTTCTCTGCTCTACCGGGTCAGCTCCTGGCCGCAGGCGCGGCGTGAGCCCAAGCAGATCGGCGCTGGCTTGCAGCGCAGCCTGCAACTGCCGGCCCGGGGCGAGCCGCGCAGCCGGGCCTGGGCCGCCGAGCTCAAGCGGGACTANCCGCAGCCCGAGCAGTTGGTGCAGGCCNTGCTCCAGCATTTCAATCGTGAGCCCTTCGCCTATACCCTGCGCCCGCCTGCCCTGGGGCTGAACAATATCGACGATTTCCTCTTCGTCACCCGCAGTGGCTTCTGCGCCCATTACGCCGGGGCCATGACCTTTGTGTTGCGCGCCGCCGGGATTCCGGCACGGGTGGTGGCCGGTTACCAGGGCGGTGAATTCAACCCGGCGGGCAACTATGTGCAGGTGCGCCAGTTCGACGCCCATGCCTGGGTCGAGTACTGGCAGGCCGGGCGCGGTTGGGTCAGCGTCGACCCGACCTACCAGGTGGCCCCCGAGCGCATCGAGATGGGGATAGAGGAAGCCCTGAGCGCCGAGCAGAGCTTTCTCGAGGGTTCGCCGCTGTCGCCCTTGCGCTATCGCCAACTGAGCTGGCTCAACCAGCTGCGCATGGGCTGGGACAACCTCAACTATGGCTGGCAGCGCTGGGTGCTGGGCTATCAGAGTGCGCAGCAGCTGGAGTTCTTGCAGCGCTGGTTGGGCCGTATCGATGCCCAGTCCCTGGCGCTGAGCCTGGTCGGCGGTGGCACTGTGCTGCTCGGCTTGCTGTCGCTCTGGCTATTCAAGCCCTGGCAGCGTGAGCGCGATGTGCAGTGGCGCCTGTTCCGCCGTTTCGAGCAGCTGCTGGCGCGGCACGCCATTACCCGCCAGCCGGGGGAGGGCCCGCGTGATTATGCCGAACGCGCCGCCCAGGCCTTGCCGGCTCAGGCGCAGGCCATTCGGGCGTTCGCCGCCGCCTTCGAGGCGCAGCGCTATGCCGGACAAACGGCCTCGGTGGCGCAATTGCGTCAGCATCTACAGGTCTTGCGCCGCGCCTTGCCCTGGCGCTTTACTCGCGCCGAGCAGTAATAGCGAACACTATCCACTGGTTGGCTGAGCCAGTGCGCCTAAGCTGGATGGCTACTGCACAGGAGTAAGGCGATGCAGGGTTTGGCCGAGGATCTACTGACCCAGCTGCTGCGCCTGCAGATCAGGCTGTTGGCCTGCCGCGAGCGCCTGCTGGCGGCGACCGATGGCGAGGCCCTGCACGACCTGCGGATCGCCTTGCGCCAGCTGCGCAGTCTGCTGCGCCCCCTGCAGCAGCTCCCCGCCTGCGCCGAGGTGCTGCAGCGCGCCGCCGAGTTGGGCCGGCTTAGCGGCCCCTTGCGCGATCTCGAGGTGCTGACGGCTTATCTGCAGGCCCAGGGGCTGCAGCAGCTCGCGCAGTCGCGCCAGACCTTGCTGCGCCAGGGCTACGTGGCGTTGCTGAGCAGCCAGCAGTTGGACCGCCTGTTGGCGGCCCTGGATGCCTGGCCGGCGCTCTGGCGCCGGGCCGAGTCGGCGGGGGAGCTGGCGGGCCTGAAAAAACGTATAGGGCAGCGCCTGGGCAAGCAGCGCAGGCAGCTGCTGCAGGCCCTGGCCGATCCGGCGCACGACCGCCATCGCCTGCGCCTGTTGATCAAGCGCCTGCGTTATGCCGGCGAGGCCTATCCAGCCTTGGCTGGCAGTGGGGGCGACAGCCTGGGTCGGTTGAAGCAGGCCCAGGCGGCCTTGGGGGACTGGCACGACCACTGGCAATGGCTGGCCCGCGCCGAACTCGAGCTCGATTTGCAGCCCTGCGTGCCCGCCTGGCGGCAGGCCCTGCAGGCCGCCGAGCAGCAGGCGGATCAGGCGCTGGAGAAACTTCTAGAAGAGTTTTCTATAGTGAATCGCTGA
>C687J26845_10002165_pt1 | contig 11528 bp, 15 predicted proteins | sample RifCSPlowO2_12_FD_26845 | JGI IMG/M metagenome (IMG submission 26845) | reverse complement strand
GACGAAGGATTGAAATATCTCTATGACATCTCTAGAAACGGGAACATTGGAGAAATTGAAAAATCCAGCGTTGAAAAAGGCAGGCAGGAAGCGTATGAAAAAAAACAAGAGAAATCTTCCGTCAGTCCGAGTCCATCTTCCTCTCCAGCGTCGCTCATCAATTCTCTTCATGATGAATTGAAAAACATAGATGGGAATGATGAGTACGCTAAGAAGAAGAAAGAACTGGACCAGAAGGAAGCCAAGCTCTTGGGAGTTATGTATAGAGGTTAAAAACAATGCCTGTAGTTTACGGTCGTACACACAATATTACAACCGATGATATTTTCAGAGTAGAAAAATGGTCAAAGGACATTACCTATTGGAGAGAGAATCCCCTAGTTATGGGGAAATGGGTAAAAAGATTCGACGTTGAAGCTGGTACTCAGCTAATCAACATTCCGAATGTTACCCGGCCGCCAGAGCCTGCCGCGATTGACGCGAATGGCGATATGACGGATACGACTCCCGCAACGGAGACGCAGGTCCAACTGTTGCTAGATCAGAGACGCGGATATATCGTCAATATCCCGGATGATCTGAGCCTCCAATCCACCTATGACCTGGCGCAAACCCATAAGAAAAGCTATGGGACGCGCTTGGCCGAATTCGTGGAAGGTCAGCTGCTCGCTCTTCAGAGTGGGTTCTCCCAGAGGGTGGGAGATGTGAACGCCGATATCAGCATCGCGACTATCTTGAACGCGTGGACCCTGCTTAGAAGGGCCAACGCTCCCATCACGGACAACCATCTCGTCGTGGAGCCCGGCCAGTATCAGGTCCTAGTGGATACCGACAAGATAACGAAAGTTGATTCTGTCGCTTATCCAATGGCTGAATCACCCATCGTTACCGGAGAGATAGGTCAAATCTTCGGTTTCCGAGTGGCGCATTCCAACCTTGTGGCGGCGGCAGTCGAAGGTGGGTATGGAAATTTGGCTTTCCAGAGAGAAGCCATCGCTATGGGTATCCTTAGGGATGTTCAGATCAAAATGTTAGCCGAAACTCACTTCTCCAAGAGAATCGGAATCTCGATGTACTATGGGTATATCGAACTTCGAGACAATCATGGAGTTAGAGTAATGGCAAAGGCGTAAGAGAGAGAAGAAGAATAATGTCTACGAATACCAGCATACGTGGCCGAAGTAAAGCTCGTTTATGGATGCGTGCGAAACGCTTGAAGGGGATCACATCCCTTCCGTATGCTCGATATTGACATGACTTGCCCTGGCTGCGGAATTGAAACTTACAGATACAGAATGTATTTTTCAGGCAAAGAAGGCATAACCAGGAGATGTTATTCGTGCTCTAGCGGTGAATTCCCCGGATTGTCGACGCAAAAAATAACCATAGACGCTAAAGATAATCTAGTGATGAGCCCAGCCGAATACCATCACGTTACCCATTTGGTTATCGGGGACGGCGGCGTTCCGTTCGAGGACAACAGCGGCAAGCACATCGAAAGGACGCTGATAGGAAAATTGAATAAGAGAATGCCTAGGTAAAAGGAGAAATTGAAAACATGAGTCAAGTATTGGAATCATTCATTGGAGAGTTGGAGAAAGCTGGCAAGCAATTGTCCAGCTATGAGCAGGAAGTTTCTTCTATCAAAAAAGAAATAGAAGCTCTTAATAGGGAGAGGGCTAAGCTTAAAGAAAAGAATAGCTTGATGGCATCTCAAATGGAGACGAAGGAAAAAAACTTTTTAGAGCAGAAGAACAACTTCGACAAGAGGATCAACGTAGAGAATATAAAAATAAACACCAAGGAGATGGGACTCAAGGAAAAGGAAAAATCTCTTATTACTTTTGAAGACAGGCAATCCAAAAGAGAATTGCTTTTGAATTCTAAAGAGAATGATCTTAAAAATGCGATTCAGATCGAAAAGGATAAGAACGCGCCGAAATCGGAGGAATTTAAAAAATTACTAGAGAGATTGGCTAAGTAGATTGCGAGAGATTGAAAGGGGTGGCTTCGTTTGACTCTAAGGCAGGCCCTAGATATAGTAAAAAGATTCTCCCATAGGGGAGACGTTGCCGTAACCAATGATGAAGACACCTCTCGCGCGTTGGATGCAATCAATTTAGCCAGAAGAGACGTTCTTCTTCAACTTTCCAAGCGATATCTAAGAAAAACCGGGACTCTTTCAATAATTCAGGGCACCACCGGTTACACTCTGGCAGCCGACGTCCAGAAGCCTGTTTTATTTAGGTATACGGTTAATAATTCAGAGATTCTTTTAAAGAAAATCGAAACCGAAAAAGAATGGTATGAATTAGTATACAACGCGTCCACGAATCAAAGTAGGCCGATATGGTATTTAGAGCCATCCGTTGATACGGCAGCCGCTTTCGTGCCACGCATCACCGTGTTTCCGATTCCAGACGCGGCTTATACCGTAAATTACACATACCAAAAGACATGGGATACCGACGTTCTCACCGTTGCTGATCTAACGGCACAAATTCCAGAAATTCCAGTCCATCTACACAATCAAGTTTGCATTGGAGGCATATTCTACGTCCTGGCCGCTTTTGACGATCCCAAGACTGAAATATGGGAAGCAAGATTCGAGAGGTCCATGCTGAAAGTGAATTATTGGGAAGACAACGATTTGGATTCCTTGTGGTCGTTTAGGCTAAGGCCGGCAAGGATAAATCCTGGTTACTGATGATTTTTTTTTGCATTTCTCTAATTTCGCTCCTGGCGGCCGGAGATTTACAATCTCAAGATTTCAGGAAAGAATGGTCTAATTTTCAGGGCCTTTCCAGTTACCAGATACCATCGGCGATTTACACCAACGAGGTATCCAGCGCTTCCAACGTAATTTTAGAGAATGGAGTCATAGAGACTGCCCTGGGCATATCTTCCGTGGCTACGCCCATTTTACCGGTGGGCTGCACGATCAATGGATTCGTTCCTTATCAAAACACTTCAAAGCAAACTTTAATCTACCATTGCGCCAATTTTAGCACGTGGCAGGAAATGAATACTAGCGATGCTACGAGCAATTTGGTCTATACGGTTGGGCAAGCGTCCAGGAATGTGGCTGGAACCACCGTTTATGGAACCCAGGAGACGGAGAATTGGATGCGCCACGTGATAGTTGGAGATTATTGGAAATGCGCCGCCGATGCCGATTCCGCTTACATTGAAATTTCCGCCGTCGTTTCCAATTCTTCATTGACTTTAACATCGGCCTATTCCGGCGGATGCAGCGTTAGTGGCGCCTATGCTATCCGGAAAATACACACGGTTGACACCGCAAGACCCTATTACAATGGTTCGGTGCTAAATGGATGGGCCCTACTATTGAATGGAGATGGAGGCAGGAATCCTTTTCTATACGATGGAACGGATTTATACACGGCCGTGGGCATCCCTAGCGCAGCCGTGGTTACTGTCCATAAAAATAGATGGTTCGCCGCGAACTTAGAAACTTCTGGCCCGGACAATCTCTATTGGGGCCCCGTCAATTCCACCCAAGCATGGAATACCACAGCTTTCGAGCCGATTTTCTCGGAAGACGGATCAGGGGGGGTAGTCGGATTAGTCTCCGACGGATCGTCTATCGTGGTTTTTAAGAGGTATGGAAAAATTTACAGAATTTTTGGAGATTTTTCGACAGCCGTGGGCAGGCCAGATTCCGTGCTGGAAGTTACGACTTCTTTCACCGTTGGACAGATAGCTCCAAGGACTATCGTTAAGCACAAAGGATTGATTTGGTTTATTTCTTCGACTGGCCTATACATCCTAAATGGTTTAGATTTGGAACTGGCCGGTAGGAATTTTGAATCTTTCATTACGGCTGTAAATAACGACGGTAAGTTTACTCCCAATTTCCAAAGAGAAATTTTTAGCGGATCATTCAATGGAAGACTATATTTGAATTTAGACGGGGCTTTCGGGGTCATAGACAGGGAAGGCAACGCGATTCTCAGGGATTCCCTTGGGGATACCTTGTTCGGTGGATTCGCTAATTTTAATTCTAATCTATATTCATCGAACGAAACGGATACCTTTAGAATCCTAAGAATTGAGAATCCAGGGAATTACGGACTCTATGATAACGATGGTTCCACCAATTCCGTGAATATGGCTTATGTCTCGGATTCTTATTGCGGGGATTATCCTGAATACCAAAAGGACTTTAAAGATTTTTATGGCTTATACGAGCAGGACGCTTCCTCTATCACCGGAACGGCTCAATTCAATCAAATTCTATTCGATGCCCTTGTTGACGATACCACCACGTATTTGACCGTCTCAAGCGTTACGACCAATGGGCCAAATACTTCCGCCGGGAGAATAGGTCAATTCGCTTACAGATTGGGAGTTAAGGGGAACTGCATAAAATGGAGAGTCAGGGAAAACGATAGGGGAAGAAGGAATAGGATAATAAAAGTAGTGCTTAGAGGCAAGAATCTCGAACTCAGATGAAATTTTTATCATCAATCTTTCTTATTGTCTTGCCCGGCCAGTTGATGGCCGATTACGCTCTCAAGACAAGCACCGGTCTATATGGAAACGATGGAAAAATAAATCCAAAGCTCATACGACAAGGTCCATCATCGAAATTGGATTGCGACTTTTTTGATAGCCTGGATTCTTGGCAATTCATCAGATCGGACGTGGATTCCGCCACTTTTAGAGGAGCTTCTTACTTCCCCAATGGGACGGCCTCCACTCCATCGGTGTCTTTTGTGGATGGGAGATCTATGGGGGTCTACAGGATCGGAGCCAATATCCTTGGATTCTCAACTGGCGGATCGGAAATTTTAAGGATGCAATCCAATGGCACGGTATGCCTTGGAGATGGAAGTTTTCCTTGTAATACATCTTTAACCCAGCCTTCTATCCAATTGCAAAGGAGCGCTGGCGGCGACGCCACTATTTTATTTAACCATGCGGATAGCACGTGGACGGCTGGAGCCAGAAATGGAGGAAATTTCTATATCTCATCCGGAGTGGGGCTTGCTACTTCGCCTCAAATGGTTTTCGCGACCGATGGGAATATCGGCGTATCCTCCACTTCCCCTACCGGTAAATTCGTAGTTCAAGTCGGAACCGTGACTTCCCTCGTCATAGCGCCATCGGGCGATATGGGGATTGGACTCAATGCTCCCAGCGCTGATTTTCATATAAATTACACGGATTTATTTTCCTTAGCCACTGGTTCTACGAGGGTAATAATCAACGACTCTTTCTATGGAATATTGTTTTTGACTAGCGCTGGAGGCTCAACGTCGGGGAATTGCGTTGTGGGTTTAAATGGCGGGGCCGACAGTACTGGTATTTTTGGAGGTTCCGATTGCAGCGCGACTTGTGGTTCTGGGAATCTATCCGTTTGCTATAGCGCCACCGATGATAGTTATAGGATAATCAACAATCAAGGCGGCGCCGCAAATCAAATAGGTTATTCATTGATTGGAGTCATTCGATAAGGAGTTTAAAATGGGATTAAGTCTTAAGAAAATTCTAGGTGAAATTACGGGGGGAGGTGCCAGGAAAAGAAGAGAAAAAGATTTAGAAAAAGGAATTGGAGAATTTGCTGAGGAGACTCGTGGTTCCGCCGCTTATCTACAGAATTTTTTAAAAAATCTTTTAGAGGAATCCGGTAGGAAAGCCTCAGGATTGGAAACAACGCGTACCGGCAGGCAGCAGGATTTGACCAGGCTTATCGGAGAATTAGGGCAAAGGGAAACTGGACAACGGGAAGCCCTCTTACAAAATCTTAGAGGTGGTATCGAATCCGCTTTTGGAGAATTTGGGGGAGGAGCGCAGACCGTAGAAGACAAGCTCAGGCAAGCCATCGCGGCCTCATTGGGGGAGACTGAGACTGGATTGGAGGATGTTCTTGGAAGGAAGGAATCTGGGATTCAAAATGCCTTGAATCAATATCTTTCGGGTCAATTTGCTCAGGAGTTACCGGAAATTGAATCGGCCTTGGGGTCTAGAGGACTCAGTATCCGTGGTGGAACGGCGTCCGAAGCGTTGGGTCAACAGTTAGCTAAACTCGGTGGGGTTAGATTCCAAACTTTATCCGACCTTGCCAGGGAACGCGCCGGGGCGACGGAGGAGAACATTTTAAGAGAAGCTCGAATAAAGCAGGCCCTGGAGGGAGAAACTTTCGGGACTGGCCGGGAAGATTTGCTCAATCGTTTGCAGCAAATGCTTGGTTTGGGGCAAGAGCAGGCTCAAATAACAAGAGAGGACCAATTACGGGGCGGCCAAAGAGAATTTGAAGATTATTTAAGGAGTTTGGGCATCGCCAGAGAGGAAGAGCTTGGAGAAAAACAATTTCAATATGGATTGAGGGGCCAACAGCTTCCGCTTGAGCAGATGATAAAACAAATGGCCTTGCTCCCTTTCCAGCAAAGACTTGGACTACAGGAACAGCAGCTTGCCGGGGCCCAAAAAAGAGAAGAGGCCATAACCAAAGCCTTTGGTAAAGTAGCTGGATCAGTATTTGGCATGTTTGGGCCAAAATTCGGCCCCGTTGGTAAAAATATTGGTTCCAATGAATTCGGACGGATACGCGGAAAAGTCCCATCTCTGCCCAGGTATACTGATGCTCCGATATACTGATTTATGAATAATCTATTATCAAAATTATTGTTAAAAACGAAGGAGGTTCCCAGTGCCTCATTATTATGAAGATCCGCGCCCTGTGGAGCCGCCTGAAGTAGGCAGTTCGCGTGAACCTTTTCAAGAGAAACTTCCATTTCAAAGGTATTTCCCAAATTATCCTGGCGATCCATTACAAGATTTGCTCTCCAATAGGTTAATTGATTGGTTTAGATTATTTCAGAAAAGTGGCCGCATAAAGGGCGCTATCATGAATACTGGCATAAACCCGAATAGTTTAATCGCCAACCAACCTCGAAGAGTTGGAGGCTATGGAATTCCTATGTCGAACTTTAAAATGAATAGCATTCCCCCCGTTCAAAGTCCATTGGGATTGAATATCCCCCACGGGTTCCAGCGGATATTCCCTGATTATATTCGGAATGTGACCGCTCCATCGCAATTCAAACCTGGTCCTACTTTTAGATATCAAACGGACCCAGAAGGGACTAGGTTTGGTGTTCAGGATTTACCAAATAATCCAGGATTGACACCGGCCCCTTCCGCGCCTACATTGGAAGGATTGCTAAAAATTCTTAGGGGGGGATAAAAATTTATGGCTAGTTCATTTCTAGAAGGGCTCATGGGTGGTTTAGAATCTAGCTTGGAAAGAAGAGCGAAGCGAAGAGAAAAAGAAAGGATTAGCCCTCTAGATTTGCTTGAGCTTCAATTTAAACAAAAACAGATGGAATTGGGGGAACAGCAAAAAGCTATCCAAGCTGAAAATTTAAAAGCTTTGATCAGTCAGCGGCAGAGAGAACAGGAAATTTTTCCAGAAACAGACCCTTTTTCTAAAAAATTCCCTGAATTGTTAGGGAAAACTAGAGGCGAAGCATTGGGATTGATTCCTTCGCTTCTTAGTCAAAGTGAAAGGCAAGCCGCTAGGGAGAAGCCGAGACCATTGTCGCACTTCGAGTCTCAGCAAGTAATTAGTTTAGCGGGGTCCGGCAGAAGATTGAATAAAATTTCAAAAGATTTGGTAGATGTTAACAATCAAATCGGGCCGTTGAATCCCAAGGGAAGGTCTCAGCTATTCCTGCAATTATCAAAAGACCCAAAATTCGCTATATTTAAAAAAGACGTTCTTCAAGAATTCAACGAATACAGAAAAAGAATAACTGGAGCGCAGGCGGTGTTTAAAGAAATACGATTCCTGCAAGAAGCATCTTTGAATTCAACCGATCCTCCTGAGATATTCTTGCCAAAATTGCAAGACTTTATAGATGAAGCGGAATTCAATAGAGAGAATTTGGTTGATATTTTAAGTAGTCAAAATAAACCAGTCCCGAAATCAATTAGAAGTTCATTCAAATACGATAGCGGCGTGACCGGTCTATTTAATAAACAACCATCTCAAGAAGAAATTGTAGCCGAATTGCGAAGGCGTGGTAGATAAAAATGCCTACTGATCTATCTAAATACACTGATGAGGAGCTAATGTCTCTGTTGGATGAAAAAAGTCCCGAAGAAAAACAACAACTCAATATTTTCGATCTAATGAGGAAGAGTCCTAGATTTGGCGGGACCTCGATGATATTGGACTTGCTGGCTAGGGGCGGTGGAGAAGTCAAGAAATTGATACCAGGGGAAGGTTTGCCATCTAGGGCGGCAAGGGCGCTTATACCGTCATCCAGGGGCGAAGTTCTGGCCCAGGCAGCCGCTGGCCCAGTGTTGAGCAAGCTTGGAGCCCTGGGCAAGCTCGGAGCGAAAGGAATAGGAGCGCTCCTGCCAAGGGTGCGCCCAAGGGCGGTCCAGCGTATCTTTGAAAGCGAGAAATCGGTACTTCCATATTTTAAGGAGTTCCCGGATTTAAACGCGTTTTTAACGAATCAGGCCTCTAGAATCCAGGGTTTGAAAGAACAGGCCGGGAGGGAAGTCGGGAATATCGTGAATATCGTAAACGATAGGGTTGGCGGCCAGCCTGTCATTGCCGTGGGACATCTATCTAAAATATCGAAGGAAGCATTGGAAGAGCTTGGCATAAGAAGCGCCGCCGACATACCCAGGTCCAAAGTTTTAGGCAGCCCGGAAAATACGAAAAGACTACTGAGCATCCTGGAAGAATTTAAATCCAAACCGATTATAAGCCCCAAGAGAGCATGGGAGCTAAGGCAGCAAATCCAAGATTTACAGGATTTTACGATTCAGGAGACTGGGCAGGAGCTTAAAAAATCCTCACCGAAGGGCTACCAAGTTCTCAAAAGAATAAGAGACAGCATTAAGAGCCAACTGGTGAATCTAGATAAAGATGTCGCTCCTATTTTTGAGGAATTCAATAAAAAAGCCACGGCGCACAGTTTGCTTATGAAAAATTTATTCAGCGGGAATCCAGAACAAAAAGCGATGTCTTTGTTGCGGGGAGGCAATAAACTTGAAAAAGTCTTGGAGAAGGTTGATGATCTTCTTCCGAAAAAAGAAAGATTTACCGAAGAATTAAAAGATATAGCCTCGGCCCAGGAATTTAAAGAATTACATCCGCGACTGGCCCCCACCGGGCTAACTACAGGGTTAGGCATGCTGGGGGCCATATCCAAGCCAGCCGCCGTGGCCGGGATATTGGCATCTTCCCCGCGTCTTTTTGGTTTGTCGACTCAGTTAGGCACGAGCGTCGCCAAGGGATTGGGCCAGCCTGTTGCGAGGCAGCCATTGGCCCAAATATTAATGGAAATGCTCAGAGGAAACCAATAGATGTCGGTATGGGCGACTTTAAAATATTTTAAGCAAGATGAATTTAATTCCCCTGACGAGCCCGGATCCGGGATCAATATGCACGGAATTTTCTTAAAAATGCTGGATGAATTAAGGGAAAGAGTCGGGGAACCATTGTCAGTTTCTTCTGGATATAGAACATTCAGGTTCAATAAAACTCTCATCGGAAAGGGCGCGGTGGAAGATTCGGCCCATACTAAGGGATTCGCCTCGGATTTGGAATGCGAGTCCGGCGCCCTCAGATTCAAAATTATCGAGAAAGCGTTGGCGATAGGATTCCTAAGAATCGGCGTAGGGGAAACCTTTATTCATTTAGATTGCGACCCTTCCAAGCCTCAGCAAGTTTTATGGTTATATTAAAATGTCTTGTTTCCTTGAGCATAATTTCATTCATAGTCATGTTGGGCATCCGTCTCATGCGTCTAGCTCTTAAAAAATAATGGATAAAGACATAGCCGAGATCAAATCCGACGTTAAAACGCTGATTGAAATTTCAAAGTTAACTCAGCATGAGCAAGAGAAAAAGAACGAGGTTTTGTTCGATTTCATGAACGAGACCAACAAGACCTTGGGAAGGCTGGAAGAATCCTCCAAAGATAACAAGGAATATGTGGGCAGCGTTTCATCGGCCCTGAAAGATCATAAGAGGAATCATTTCTCATGGTTGAAAATGGTTGGCGTGGCTATAGGATCAATCGGGGGGATAGTGGGCATCGTGGAATGGATAAAGGGGGCCAAGTAAATGAACAACGAAAAAGGCGAAGTCATGATCTCCACTTTTCTAATTGTTTTCATCGCCGCGCTCTTGGCTTATGGAACAATAGAGGCTGTTAAAAGCTGTCGCCTCTATTGCAAGTTGGACCATCCCAGATTTGAAGAAATAGCATTGGCTAGAATAGGAGGTGGGTAAAATGGAATTCTTAGCTTCTTTGTTCGGAGGCACGGCGCTCGGGGTGTTAGGTTCCATCGGGACTGGCATTCTGGCCCATTTCAAGCAAAAACAGGCAGACAGGCATCAAATGGAGGTCCTGGCGGCTCAAAGGGATTTCGCTATAGCCGCAGGCAATAATACTCTAGCCATCGAAGCATATAGAGTGATGGGAGGGTCCTATGAGGTTGACAAGGAGGCTTACGTCAGCGCCAAGTTTCCATCAGTTGATTGGTTTCGTGGCATGGTGCGGCCATGTTTGGTGGCGATGCTGTCATCTTCATGCGTCGTCTTGGCCCTGTGGTCTTTTTACAAAGTCGGGATAGAAACGTATGTCGTTGAAAATATCGTGGATCATTCGATCAAGGCTCTTTTTCGTTTTACGGAATTTTCAATCGGTTGGTATTTTGGCAACCGTCAAGTTGAGCAATTCATAATTAAACACGGAAGGACTACTGGTTAATCTAATTTTTTCAATTTACAGGAAATCGCTTCGAGTTTTTATTAAATTTTTAAATGGTAAAAAAACAACCATTGGAGCGACTGCTTGCATCCTGTCCGCCCTGGATGAAAAATTAGATTTTTTATTTAAGATAGGTATAGCATTGATAGCTTTGGGATTTAGATACAAAAAATATCCATAGTATTTGAATGCAAGATAGATTCGGAACGGACACATATACGGTTGCTGGGAATGGAGCAGTAATATTCACGGCCCATGTCGCAAGTAGATTTTCCATTCAAGTGGTTGGCACTGCCGCAGCGGCTACGGCATGGAATGTTAGATTAGAAGGTGGTCTAGATGGCGTTAATTTCACGACCATATTGACGCATACTGATATAACCGGGGATGGAGTAATGTTGTTTAGCGGAGCAACTCAATATCCAGCTAGATACATAAGAAGTAGATGCGTCTCATTGACTCTGGGGTCGGCTACCGATATAGTGGTTTATATATGTGGAGTGCAGTAATATTCTGTTTGATCTCTGCGATACAGTTAAAAGCTGAAGTAGAGCCTACACAAGTAAGAACCCCAGATGGAATATCCATCCCCATCATAAGTTCCAACACTTTTGTAGTTACTACAGGATCGGGGACTTGGGCTGTGGTCCAATCTGGGAATTTCACGGTTACGCCCAGCACCGGGGTCTACCAGGTGAATCTCTCAACCATCCAGTCCTACAACATCGGAACCACCACCATCACCACCAACGGAGCTTCCATCCC